>Ga0265295_1001065_pt1 | contig 51037 bp, 41 predicted proteins | sample Munlansysbiofilm_FD_192503 | JGI IMG/M metagenome (GOLD analysis project Ga0265295, IMG submission 192503) | Leachate microbial communities from a municipal landfill in Southern Ontario, Canada - Methane capture system biofilm | ecosystem: Engineered > Solid waste > Landfill > Unclassified ... | reverse complement strand
AATATCCTTAATAGCATCATTGTTAAAGACAGAGAAAAAACCCATCAAATGCGAAGCATTATAAACCGTTGCCTCATCGAGTAGTATAAGGTTATGATCCATAGCCCCTCCGCGTACACTAAAACCTGTTGTCCCTTCCGACGTGCTTTGCACTCCAGGCAGAAGTTGAATTGATTTAATGACGTCAACCTCGCCCATTAGTGCAGGCATACGCTGAATAGTTTTAATATCGAGCTGAGTAACACTCATTTCGGCCTTAGTTACATTTGCATTAGGACGCTCGCTTGTTATAACTACCTCTTGAATTATTGCCGTTTTTTCCGACAACTCAACCGAAATGGTTGTGTTCTTCTTTAAATTCAACTTTTTTTCAATTGGGGAATAACCTACAAAAGAGTAAATTAATGTAAAACTCCCTTGAGGAACATTTAGCGCATAGTATCCATAAACATTGCTTGCTACCCCTATACCCAACTCTTTTACGTAAACTGTTGCACCAATTAGCGCCTCACCGTTGGATGCATCACTAATATATCCATTGACAGTATACTTATTTGATATATCATTCGCATATAGGCCATTAGGACTTATGAAATTTATAACTAGAAGGCATAGAACCACAAATATATTTCTCATAAACACAAAGTTCTCATATAGAATGTTGCTATATTGTCTAAAAAGATGAGGTCTAAATTGGTGTTGATCTTATTATTTTTCATTAGTTCGAGGTCCAAAACTTCCAAAATAAAACCCTATTGCAGCATAAGGACTAGAGAATTGGTTAGATGAAAACAATCTTTTATTAAGACCATCCTTATTAACATACTCTGCATTGTCAACTCCAAAAACAAATCTATATCCAGCACCAAACTTAATTTTAAACCATCGAGTTAGGTTTACCTCGAGCCCAAGTTCAGGGGAAACTTCCCCTACCCTATCTGAATGATGACTATCAAAATCAGTGATATTAAAGTCCATATCAACAAGAGACACCTTGCCTGTTCCCAATTTAAGTTCGATTGAAGGATGCCAAAGATTTGAGTAATTATGCACATAGCCAAGCATTAAGCCTCCATGGTTAAAACAAAGTCTACTATTGGTATAAAGCGGAGCACTTGGATTATTAACGGGGTGATAGCCTTGGGAATAAATATCGTCCCACTGGCTCACTGAGCTTATGCTATAACTATATGCGCCTACATAGTACTTGTAGTTTAGCAGGAAAGCGCCTGAAAGCCCACCAAAATAAGCTGCGCGTGAATTTACTAACGATAACTCGCTGTGCGTGTTCCCAAAACCTTTTACCTTAACCTTCGATACATTGATCAGGTACCTCGGTTCATCGTTTTTACTCTGAGCATAAATATTGAATGAGCATAAAGCAACTATGCATAATAGAGTTACTCTTTTAATAAACACCATAATAAATTATTTAAATTATTATGTTCTACTCTGATTATTTAAGGAAGATTCTCTGTGCCATTTAATCAAACACCTACAATTCAAATCTATCAAAATCAGAAAATTAAATAAAAAAACAATAAATAATTTCTGTCATGGTGGCTTTTGCTATAGTTAATTTCCAAAGCACGTACCAAATTATTTATTGCAATAGTACATACCGAAATTTAGAACCTCCCAAATTTAAGCGAAACACTCAAGGAAAGGGCATTAAATGCACTTGAAGAGGTATTGGGCAAGTTCATTCCGTTAGTGTAACGATACGATACACCCGCTGCTAAGCGCATAAACCTTATGATGTTAATTTCGAGTTCTACCCCTGGTTCTAAAACAAAAAATGCTGTATTCGCAATAATTGATTGATCAAAATCAGCATCATCTATTGCCCGCGTTTCAGAATAAAGCAGACCCCCTGCACCAATTATTACAGGAAATGAAAGGTGAACAAGTTTATTGGGTAAAAGGATATATTCGAGTAGCAATCCACCATATCCTCCCTCAAGGTATGCAACATCATTCACCCCAATATTTGCAAATTGTGGCGAATTAGCAATACCATATCCAGCACCACCAAAAGCAAAGGAGCTATTAAGAATAACACCGCCTCTGCCCCCAACAAGCCATGTATCTTTACCTGCAAACGATGAATGTGCTACCCTTACACCACCATAGCCACCGTATGTCAAATCCTCCTTATTAAATAAGGTTTTCATCTCATTATCAGATTGTGCTACGACAGTTAATGATCCTAACACAAATAGCATAAAAGCAGATAGAAGTTTAAGTCTCATGAAAAATATTTTTTAGGTTAATTCAAATTTGTCGATTTCAAACAACTTGCATGCCATACTTTACGGAATGGACTACCTTGTGATTTAATTAAATAGCAAATATCATAATTCTTGGTATCAATACGATATTAGTCAACAATTAACAAAGCAGTATTATTATTCCTCTACTTTCGCAATTAGCAACACATCGATATTATTTATTGTTTAAAGCAAACTTTATTCCTAATATGTTGCTAATTAAAAAAGACCTAAATCGTTTGCTCAAGATTTGTTTAATAGCAGCTATACAGAGCTATGCCGTGTCGTTTTTTTTTGTACTTTTGTAGCCGCAGAAAAATAATCATAATTCTATATAAATCAATAATTAAACTTTATTGCGATGTCGAATTTAAAACGTGTTTATACCTTCGGAAACAAGGAGTCCGACGGTAATGGAAAAATGAAAGAATTGCTGGGTGGAAAAGGAGCAAACCTAGCCGAAATGAACCTTATTGGAATACCTGTACCTCCAGGTTTTACAATAACTACCGACGTTTGTACCGAATACTTCAAACTAGGTCAAGATAAGGCTGTAGAGCTAATTAAACCCGAAGTTGAAGCAGCAATGAAAAAAATTGAGGGTATTATGGGAACTCAATTCGGAAGTAAAGAAAACCCTCTACTTATGTCTGTTCGCTCTGGCTCAAGGGCATCTATGCCTGGTATGATGGATACAATCCTCAACCTAGGACTTAACGATGAGGTTGTTGAAGGCCTTGCAAAAAAGACTGGCAATGCTCGCTTTGCTTGGGATAGCTATCGTCGTTTTGTTCAAATGTATGGTGATGTTGTGCTTGGGATGAAACCTGAGTCAAAAGAAGACCATGATCCATTTGAGGTGATTATTGACGACTTAAAGAAAGAGAAAAATGTTAAGCTTGATACCGACTTCTCTGTAGAGGATCTTAAGGAAATGGTATCTCGTTTTAAGAAAGTTGTTAAAGAAAAAACCGGCAGAGATTTTCCAACCAATGCTTGGGAGCAGCTTTGGGGCTCTGTTATGGCTGTTTTCGATAGCTGGATGAACGATCGTGCTGTTTACTACCGTAAACTTAATAAAATACCTGCTGAATGGGGAACTGCGGTTAACGTTCAGGCTATGGTATTTGGTAACATGGGCGAAAACTCAGCAACTGGCGTTGCCTTTACCCGTGATGCAGCTACAGGTGAAAATATATTTAACGGTGAGTACCTTATCAACGCTCAGGGCGAAGATGTGGTAGCTGGTATCCGCACACCTCAGGAAATTACAATTGAAGGTTCACGCCGTTGGGCAAAATTACAGGGAGTTACCGAAGACGTTAGAAAAGCTAAATTTCCATCACTTGAGGAAACTATGCCTGTAGTTTATAAGGAGCTCTTTAATATTCAGAAAAACCTTGAAGCACACTACAAGGATATGCAGGATATTGAGTTTACCATTCAGGATGGAAAACTTTGGATGCTTCAAACCCGAGGTGGTAAGCGTACTGGTGCTGCAATGGTAAAAATTGCAATAGATATGCTAGCCGAAAAGATGATAGACGAGAAAACTGCAATTCTTCGCGTTGAACCTGAAAGACTTGACGAACTTCTACACCCTGTATTCGATAAAAAAGCACTGGAAAGCGCAAAGGTTTTAGCAAAAGGATTACCTGCATCTCCTGGTGCAGCTTCTGGACAAATTGTTTTCTTTGCCGAGGATGCTGAGAAATTGGCTAATGAAGGGAAACATACCATCCTTGTTCGTATTGAAACCTCTCCCGAGGACCTTAAGGGTATGAACGTAGCAAAGGGAATTCTTACCGCCCGAGGCGGTATGACCTCTCACGCTGCTGTTGTTGCTCGCGGAATGGGTAAGTGCTGTGTTTCTGGTGCTGGTAGCATTATAATTGATTACCGTGCACGAACCATGACCATTGACAAGAAAGTGTATAAAGAGGGTGATTGGATTTCTTTAAATGGATCAACAGGACAAGTACTTGACGGGAAAGTAAGCACCATGTCTGCCACGCTAAGCGGAGATTTTGCCAAACTTATGGAATTAGCTGACAAGCATACCCGCATGAAAGTTCGTACAAACGCTGACTCGCCTCGCGATAGCAAGGTAGCAAGAGAATTTGGAGCTCAGGGTATTGGACTATGCCGCACAGAGCACATGTTCTTTGAAGGCGACAGGATTAAAGCAATGCGCGAGATGATTCTGGCTAACGATGAGACTGGTCGTAGAAAAGCACTTGAAAAACTTCTTCCAATGCAAAGAGCGGATTTTGAAGGTATTTTCGAAGCAATGCAAGGACTCCCAGTAACTGTTCGTCTTCTCGATCCACCTCTTCACGAATTTGTTCCTCACGAAGAGGCTAACCAAAAGGAGATGGCTAAAGAACTTGGGATTTCTCTAGAGGATGTTAGAGAGAAAGTTGAGTCACTTCACGAGTTTAACCCAATGCTCGGTCATAGGGGCTGCCGTTTAGGTGTAACCTATCCTGAGATTACCGAAATGCAAGCTCGTGCAATCATTGAAGCTGCGCTTAATCTTAAAAAGAAAGGCATTAAGACCTTCCCAGAGATAATGGTTCCGCTTATTGGTGATGTTACAGAGTTCAGAGACCAAGAGCATATTATTCGTACAACTGTTGAGAAAGTATTTGCTGAGCGCAATGACCGTATCGAATATATGGTAGGAACAATGATTGAGGTTCCAAGAGCAGCTCTTACTGCCGACAAGGTTGCCGAGTATGCTGAATTCTTCAGTTTTGGCACAAACGACCTAACTCAAATGACCATGGGCTTTAGCCGCGACGATGCTGGTAAGTTCTTGCCAGAGTACATCGATAGGGGCATTCTAAAGGCCGATCCATTCCAAATTCTTGACCAAACAGGTGTTGGACAATTAATTGAGATGGGGGTTCAGAGAGGTCGCTCAACTAAAAAGAATCTAAAAGTGGGTATTTGCGGTGAGCACGGTGGTGAGCCTAGCTCAGTTGAGTTCTGTAACTCAGTGGGCATGGATTACGTTAGCTGTTCTCCATTCCGTGTACCTATTGCACGCCTAGCAGCTGCTCAAGCAGTGCTTAAACAAAGCTAATTAACACATCTAAGTATACCGAAAAGCCTTCCATATATGGAGGGCTTTTCTATTTTACACCAATTTAGGCCTATTGAATTAACATAAAAGCATTATCTTTAAAATCTCTGCAAACCAACAAGTAAAATGTCGCAACTAATTGTATATAGTGCATCAGCGGGATCGGGTAAAACCTACAGATTAGCTGTTGAGTACATCAAGCAAATACTGAAAAACCCTGAGAGTTTTAGAAACATCCTTGCCGTTACCTTTACCAACAAGGCTACAAACGAGATGAAGGGAAGAATACTAAACGAACTCTTCAACCTAGCCAACGGCAAAAAAACAAGTATTTATAAAGACATTTCAGGGGAAACAACAATACCCGAAGAATTAATAAGCCAAAAAGCCCAGAAAGCCTTGTCGCTTATACTGCACGATTATAGCCTTTTTTCAATTAGCACAATTGATAGCTTTGTACAGAGGGTGATACAGTCGTTGCTTTGGGAAATTGGTGAGCAGGGAGGTGTTGATATTGAGCTAGACACAGACCCTGTACTCGAACTTGCTGCCGATAACCTGCTCGACTCAGCATCGCAAACAAAGGAGTTACTTGCCTGGATAAGTCAAATGGGCTACTCGCTTTTGGATGAGGGTAAGAGTTGGGATGTTAGGGGAAAACTCATTGAGCTGGGAAAACAACTTTTCTCAGAAAAATTCAGGTTAATGAGTCGCGAAGAGGTTGAAAAGTTTACCGATAGAGAAAATGTTAACGTACTTAAACAGAAACTTACCTCTAATACCTCATCACTTGTTAAACAAATAAATACAGAAGCTAAACTTGTTTATACCGAACTTGAAAAGCGCCTACTCACCACCGACAGTTTTACTTATGGAAATAGCGGCGTTATGGGATTTTTTAAGAAATGCCTTGAATTGGATAACTCTTCAAATGAGTTGCCAAAAACCGATATGGTAAGAGTTCTTGATGCACTAAATAGTCCTAACGGAGAAGATTGGGTAAATAAGTCGACAGCAAAAAACAAGGAGCTATTCAACCCAATACAATCTGCTGTAGTAAACGTATTACACCCTAGTTTAAAGAAGATAATTGAGCTAATTAACCAAAATAGCATAACATTTGTTTCATCAAGGTTAATTCTACAAAACCTTGAGAATCTGGCACTAATTGGTGATCTGTGGAATAAGATTAGGGAACTTTCGCACCAAGAAGGCTTCCTACTCCTAAGTGATAGTGGGCACTTACTAAGAGAACTTGTTAAGGATAGCGATGCACCCTTTGTTTACGAAAAAGTGGGTACTCGATACGATATGTATATGATTGATGAATTTCAGGATACATCGGAGGTACAATGGCACAACTTTAAACCATTAATTGAGAACAGCCTTTCGCAGGATTTTTTTAGCATGATTGTAGGTGATGTTAAACAATCTATTTATCGGTGGCGAAATGGTAATTGGAGCATTTTGGCCAATCAGGTTGAAAAAGATTTTCAGCAGCACGGTGTAAAAAGAATAGCGTTAACTAAGAACTGGCGAAGCTTACCTCAGATAGTTAATTTTAATAATACATTTTTTGAGAAAGCAAAGCAAGCTGCTGTTGCTCATATCAACAATGCCCTTAAAGACTCTATTCCAGAGATTATTGACGATTTTTGCCAACAGGTTGAAAAAGCATATGCCGATACCCAACAAACATCCATTAAAAGTGGTGATGAAGGCGAAGGATATGTTGAGATTAACTTTTTTGAGAAGGGGAATAATAGTGAGTGCGATCAAATTCTCTCAGAGGTATTAGTGAATCAAATAAAGGAGCTTAGAAAGACCTATTCTCTTAATCAAATTGGAATTCTAATACGCTCAAAATCCGATGGGCAAAGAATTGCCAATATGCTCCTTGAGCATAATAAAAAAGCAGAGAATGTAGAGGATGAGATTTCTTTTGTAAGTCAAGAAGGCCTGAAATTGAAGGCTTCGCATGTTATTAGATTTGTAATCTCAGCTCTATCGCTCGTTGAGGACAATAAAAACGAAGTAGAGAAAAGGGTCTTTGCAAAAGAACTTGCAACTTTAACCCAACTTCAAAACATAAATTGGCACACCCATTTTAGTGCAGAATTCACTACCGACGAGGTAAACTGGCTCAGTTCATTGAATACACGACCGCTCCAGGAGGTTTTTGAGGCCATAGTTCAGAAATATAATTTGCAAAGCATTAAAGGTGAACTAGCTTACCTGGCAGAACTTCATGAGCATATTGCAACCATAACAAGCAAGGGAGGTGGTGATGTAAATCGTTTCTTAACTTGGTGGAAGGAGAAAAACACAAAACTTGCCCTTACGGTTCCCGAAACAACCAATGCCCTCTCCATTTTAACTATCCACAAATCAAAAGGGTTAGAATTTCCTGTTGTAATTATTCCTTACGCAAATTGGGTGTTTAGGCAATCGAGAAATCAGCCTATACTCTGGGTAAGTTCGCCAATAGAGCCATTTAACATACTTCCAAAGTATCCAATTCAAGCATCAAAAAATGCACTTCAAAGTCTGTTTGCAAAAGATGCTGCAGAGGAAAAAATGAAGGAAATTGTAGATAATCTAAATCTACTTTACGTTGGATTTACTCGTGCGCAAGGTGAGTTGTACATATACGCACCATTAACAAAAAAGGAAAAAGAGAGCGCTGACGATGGGCTAGAATCTGTATCTAAACTCATTCGCAATGTCGTAATCGATATGAAGCTGGAATCATCCTTTAACGATGTAGAAGGAGGAATTGAAAAACACTATACAGGCAAGAAAGGGAACAAAGAATTGACTTCAACTGAGTCTTCAAACCAAAACTTGTGGCTAGTAAACAGCTATCCTGTGGGGCAAAGCCTAAGTAGCATAAAGTTAAAGATGGAATCGCAGGGCTTTTTTACTGATACAATTAATCCATTGCTTGAGCCGCTAATCCACGGGAAAGTAATGCACGACATTTTTGCCAATATAGCTACAGTAAAAGATATTGAGCAAGCAGTTCACAAAGCAAAGGTACAAGGCCTAATTAGTGATGAACAAAGAGTTGCAACGGAGAAACTGATAAAGGAACGTTTAGGCGAAGCACCATTTTCTGATTGGTTTAGCGGTAATTGGAATATTAAAAATGAACAATCAATACTTACACCACAGGGATTTACATATCGCCCTGATCGTGTAATGATCTGCAAAACAGAGGCGATTATTGTTGATTTTAAATTTGGGGAAGAGGCAAAAGAGCATGGCAGGCAAGTAGCTAGGTACAAGGATCTTTTAACTGCAATGGGTTATACAAAAGTAAGTGCATTTTTGTGGTATGTTGATGCAAACAAACTCAAAGAAGTATAGCAAAACAAATAGCAGCGCTGAATTGTTAAATTATAGATATTTTATCATTTCCACCTACTTTTTAAATAAAATTCTTGTATTTTTCGCAAAACAAAAAAAACAACAAGTATGAAACGATTTTTTTTAGCATCATTTGCTCTAATAACATTTGCTGCATGTACTAACAACAAACCCCAGCCTATTGAGATTAAGGGAAATATACAAAACCTCGAAACAGCTTATGCCCTCGTAATGAGCAAAGGCATTACCGATACGGTAAAAATAGAAGCCGATGGAAATTTCAGCTTCAATACTGAAATTAGTACACCACAATACTTCACCCTAAGGGCGGGTAGAATTAGGCATACATTTTTTATGACTCCTGGCAACATATCAATTATTTCTTTAAATGTTGGAAATTTAGAGGAAGTACCAAAGTTTACTGGGGATAATAGCGAGTACAATGTGATTATACGCCAAGCCAATCAGGTTTTTACTTCACTTACCCAAAATTTTGCTGCGTTATACAACTTACCCAAAGATGAGTTTTTGGCAAAGCTCGACTCTGCAAAAAGTGAGGTTCAGAAATTGATACCCATAGCTGAAAAGAAGGATAAGCAGTTTGCTAAAATGGAGATGGCCAGAGCTGATTATAAGGTAAAAGAATTGCTTTATAACTATCCGAAATATAACGCATTGATCAACAAAGTGGAATATGTGTCAAATCCTTCCGATCATAGTTTTATGGCCGAAGTGGATTTTAATAACATAGATCATATCAGCATAAATGAATATACCAGCCTAGTATTCAGTCATTTGCAAAACGAATACTGGACAATAATTAGTAACGATAGCAACAAGGGTATATCGGAGTTTGAACAAAACCTCATCTTCTTTGACTTGGTTGACTCATTGGTAAGTGACCCAACATTGAGGGATTTATACAAGTACAATCAAACCAAGGAAACTATTGTATGGTCAAGCATTGAAGTTGCTGAAAATATTGGCAATCATTTTCTTGGCATTGCAACTTTTTCACCTTACAAAGAAAGTATTGAGTACACTCTGGCAAAACGTATGCTACTTGCACCCGGCAAAATTGCACCAGATTTTACTTTAGAATGCATTGATGGTGAGACTTATTCACTAAACGATTTCAAAGGAAAATTGGTTTATATCGATTTTTGGGCAACTTGGTGTAGCCCTTGTCGCAAGGAAATACCATATCTTGCTAAGCTAAAAGAGGCTTATAAAAATAAACCCATCGTTTTTGTTGCCATATCCCTCGACGACAATAAAGAGGCTTGGGTTAAAATGGTTACGGAAGATAAACTAGGTGGATACCAGCTATATGCACAAAAAGCATGGCAATCGGATGCTGCACAACAGTACCAAATATCTGGTGTTCCAACATTCGTATTAATCGATGCAGAGGGAAAGATTATTCAATACCCTGCTTCTCGCCCATCAGAAGAGGAAACTCCTCTGCTTTTTGATAAGCACCTAAAGTTAATGTAAGAAATTCAGAATAATGACAAAGGGGCTTTTTAGCCCCTTTGTTTTTGCTCATCCCTCAAAAAGTTTTATCTATTATCAAAGTCTTTCAATTTCTGATCTAATTCAGGGGTCTTGGTCATCCAAAAGATTAAGGTTTCTCCAAAAAACTTGTCGCCTATCTTTTGCTCAACAATAATTGGTGCCAAATCATCAAACAATTGCCATTTTTGGGCTTCCTGCTCACTTTGCAAACGGTCTCCCGAAATCATGTAAACAGATCGTTGTACCGTGTCGAGCGTAGTAATATATCTTGGATAAAACCCGAGATTTGTTTCATTGGTGGTTGCAGTACTTCTAAAGTATTTGGTATCCCTAACAACAATATCAATACTACCAATGCCCTCTATCCTATTGTTGTACATTATGGCCGAGTCCTTTATAAAAATACCCAACTCCATTAACTCATCCGATGTTAAATGGATATGCTCTGCTCCAATTGCCTCTTCTTTACCCTGATTTTCAACCTTTGTTGATCCGCCAGAACAGCTTACTACAAATAAGGCTAAAAGTAAAACCTTAATTGAGCCTATTGAATGTTTAAAATATTGTATTCTCATCTCTTAATGCTTTTTTATACAAGTTTGTTTCGCTTTAGCGACTCGAGGACATTCCGCTCAATTCTCTGCTCAGCATCCTTACCATTTGCGGGGATAAATTTTTCGCCAATAATATGCTCGTAAAGTTCAATGTATCTATTGCTGATGCTATTCACAATTTCATCACTCATTTCAGGCACTTTTTGCCCAGGGTTGCCCATAAAGCCATTCTCCATAAGCCACTCACGAACAAACTCCTTTGAAAGTTGGCGCTGTGGTTCGCCCCTATCGAAACGATCCTGATAACCATCTGAGTAAAAATACCTTGATGAATCGGGCGTATGAACCTCATCAATAAGGTAGATTTTACCATCCTTTTTACCAAACTCATACTTGGTGTCAACCAGAATCAATCCGCGATCGCTGGCCATTTTTGTGCCCTCTTCAAAAAGCTTATAGGTGTACTCTTCTAAGATTTTATAATCGCCCTCAGAAACAAGACCTTGCTTTAAAATTTCTTCTCGAGAAATATTCTCATCATGCTCTCCCTGCTCGGCCTTAGTTGAGGGTGTAATAATGGGCTTTGGAAATGCTTGGTGCTCTTTCATGCCCTCAGGAATTTGTACACCGCAAATCTTTCGTGCACCCTTCTTGTATTCGCGCCATGCACTGCCCGTAAGATATCCTCTAATAATCATTTCAATAGAGAAAGGCTCACATTTATGCCCAACCGTTACCATGGGGTCGGGTGAATCGATACTCCAGTTTGGAACTAGATGACGGGTGGAATCCAAAAACTTTGCTGCTATTTGGTTTAGCACTTGACCCTTATAAGGAATACCTTTGGGTAGTACAACATCAAATGCCGAAATCCTATCGGAAACAATCATAACCAGAACATCGTTTGCCAGAGAGTATACATCGCGCACTTTACCGTGATAAACGTTAGTTTGATTGGGAAATTTGTAGTTGGTTTTAGCAATTGCTTTGCTCATTGGTATTATTTTTTTTGATTATTTTTTTCTTCGTCCTCCCTTTTCGAAAGTTGATCGAATGCATGCACAATATACTTCACCAAGCGGTGCCTAATAATATCACGCGAGTCAAAATAGACAATCGATAAGCCTGGTATTCCGTTTAATAGTTTAATGGTTGGAACAAGTCCTGAATCCTCTTTCCTAGGCAAATCTATTTGGGTAATATCGCCCGTTACAATAAATTTTGCGTTGTTCCCCATACGGGTAAGAAACATCTTCAGCTGACTGATGCTTGTATTTTGAGCCTCATCGAGTATCACAAAAGCATTGTCGAGAGTTCGTCCGCGCATATAGGCCAACGGAGCAATTTGCACTGTTCCATCCTCCATGTAATCGTTTAGTTTTCGAGCTGGAATCATATCGTTTAACGCATCGTACAATGGTTGTAGGTAAGGATCTAATTTCTCCTTTAAGTCTCCAGGCAAAAAACCTAAACGCTCGCCTGCTTCAACTGCAGGCCGGGTTAGGATTATTCGTTTTACTTCCTTGTTCTTGAGGGCTCTAACCGCTAGTGCAATTGCAGTATAGGTTTTACCCGAACCAGCTGGGCCAATTGCAAAAAGCAAATCGTTATCCCTATAGTTATCAACCAATACACGCTGGTTAATAGTGCGGGCTTTAATAATCCGTCCGTTGTTTCCATAAACTAGGGTATCGCCAAAATCCTCTACAGTTTGAGAGAGAGTTTCATCCGTTTCGTTTAAAAAATCCTTTATATTATCCTCAGTAAGGCGATTATACTTGCGAAAAAAGTCAATCATCTTACCAATCTTATCCTCCAAAATTAACATTTCACTCTCCTCGCCAAGCACTTTTAGCTCATCGCCCCGGGCAATGAGTTTTAACTTTGGAAAATGTTGAGCTATTAGGTTAAAACTTGAATTGTTAACCCCAAAAAGTGTAAGAGGATCTATACCCTCAATTAAGATTAGTCTTTCGTTCATTCAATAAACTATGATATGAATATTTTATATTTAAGGTGTTACAAAAGTAGGAAAAACGAGCAATTAAAGACCAAATACACAACAGCATTTGGCAATTTTTGTTGCTTTTTTCTTCCGTTGATAAAAAGCACTAAAAATGTTCGGGTCTAAATTTCGCACAATGCTATTTTTTAGCCAAATTTGCTAGTAATTTACTGGGGATGGACGAGAACAAACTTGCTAAACAGATTATAACACTTACAACGGATTGGGGGCAACACGATTACTATTGTGGTGTGCTTAAAGGGAATATTTATTCTGCTTGCCCCGATGTTCAAATTGTCGATCTATCCCACGATATTCCTAGTTTCAACATCAACAATGCTGCATTTGTAGTAAGACATAGCTATAGCAGTTTTCCGAAGGGAACCATTCACCTGATACTTGTAAATAGTGACTCGGCCCAATTTGCAACAATTCTAGCCTTTAAGCACGACGAGCATATCTTTATTGTACCTGATAATGGAATTGTTGGCCTGCTTTTTAGCAAACCCCCAGAATCAATTTATGCAATTGAAAAAGAGGCTTTGGGAAGTTTTACTTCTGTGCACTTATTTGTTCAGGCAGTAAAAGATATATACGAGGGTAAAGGGCTGGAAGGCATTGGTAAAAAGGTTGATGAATATGAACAACGTATTGCCCTTAGAGCTACAATTGACGAATCGGTAATTAGCGGAAGCATTATCTATATTGACTCCTATAAAAATGCGATAACCAACATCTCAAGAAACCTTTTCGACAGGGTGGGGCAAAATCGTGCTTACAATATCTTTGTTGAGAGTAACCACAACAAGGTTAGTCGCCTAAGCATTAACTACAATGAGGTTGACCCCGGAGAGTTGTTAGCCCTTTTTAACTCGGCCAATTTGCTTGAGATTGCCATTCGAAATGGTTTTGCAAGCGAGTTGTTAAGTTTAAGAGTTGGAGGAACGGTGAGGGTAAACTTTGGGTAAATCCTAAAGTTCATTAACAACATTAAGCGCCATACTACCATGGGGCAATCCCAAAAACCACAATTATTTTTTACCTTTGTATATTAGGATTGAGTAAAATCAACAAAATTCACAAAACAATGAATAAACCTGGCGAAGCCTTTACAAGGTTGCTTAACATAATGGACGAACTTAGGGAAAAATGCCCTTGGGATAGAGAGCAAACCACTGAAAGCCTCCGCAACCTTACCATTGAGGAAACCTACGAACTTGTTGATGCCATTACTGAGGGCGACATGATGGGAGTAAAAAAGGAATTAGGTGATATATTGTTGCACATCGTTTTCTACTCTAAAATTGCATCGGAGACAAACATTTTTGATATTACCGATGTGATTAACCAATTATGCGAAAAACTAATCTATAGGCACCCCCATGTTTTTGGCGATACGCAAGTAAAGGACGCCAACGATGTGATTAAGAGCTGGGAGCAGATTAAGATTACGGAAAAAGATGGAAACAAAACGGTTCTTTCTGGCGTTCCAAAGTCACTTTCTTCATTAATTAAAGCAAACAGAATACAGGAAAAGGTAAGGGCTGTTGGTTTCGACTGGGAGCAACGATCGCAGGTTTGGGATAAGGTTAATGAAGAAATGAACGAGCTAAAAATTGAGATAGACAATCAGAACCAGGATAGAATCGAAGCCGAGTTTGGCGACCTGCTATTCTCTGTAGTTAATGCTGCAAGGCTCTATAATATCGACCCAGAAACAGCACTTGAGCGCACCAACAGAAAATTTATGAAACGTTTCGGATTTCTTGAGAGCAAGACCATTAAGCAGGGACGATCGCTTAAAACCATGACTCTAGATGAGATGAACGAGATTTGGGACCAAGCCAAAGAGTTTGACAAGCAATAGCACACATGCTCAATTTTATTCTTAAGCGATTTCTCTACAGCATCCTTGTTATTTGGGGTGTGGTTACCCTTGTTTTCTTTCTATTTCACATTATCCCTGGCGACCCTGCACGTATGGTAATGGGGCAAAGAACGGATGAAGCATCGCTTAAGGCTATTCGAAAAGATCTTGGACTTGATAAATCTACCACGGCACAATACCTAAAATACCTAAACGACCTATCGCCTATATCAATACACAATCAATCAAACCCCGATAGCTACATCTACCTAAATCGAAATCTGTACAGCATTGCATTTACAATTCCCATAAGCCCCAAAAGGGCTATTGCCATAAAAGCCCCATACCTAAGGCGTTCATATCAAAGTGGAAGAAATGTTTCGGCCATAATTTCCGAAACCCTCCCCAATACCTTTATTCTTGCCTTAACGGCAATGGTTTTTGCTACAATCCTTGGCATTGCGCTTGGGGTAATTGCTGCCATTTACAAGAATAGTTGGATCGATCGCAGCCTAATTGTTTTCTCGGCCGTTGGCATGAGCATACCCTCATTCTTTGCTGCCATTCTTTTTGGTTGGTTGTTCGCATTTGTACTTAGAGATTTTACCGGGTTAAATCTTACCGGAAATCTATGGGAAATAGATATGATGGGCGAAGGAGTTACCCTACAACTTAAGAACCTTATTCTACCAGTTTTTACATTAGGTATTAGGCCGTTAGCCTCTGTTACACAGCTCTCGCGGAACTCTATGCTCGAAACCCTTACGCAAGATTATATTCGAACAGCAAAAGCTAAAGGGCTAAGTTTTAGTAAAGTTATCTGGAGGCATGCCCTTAAAAACTCAATGAATCCGGTTGTATCTGCAGTTTCGGGATGGTTTGCCTCGCTTATGACGGGTGTTGTGTTTATTGAGTATATTTTTGGGTGGAAAGGTTTGGGATACGTGGTAGTTAACGCCCTAAATAGTTATGATATTCCTTTGGTTATTGGTTCGGTATTAACATTTTCAATAGTTTTTGTAGTTATTAACTTTGCCGTCGATTTGGTATATACCATGCTCGATCCAAGGATTAGTATATCGTAGATAATCTATGCTATTTTTTCATATCTTTGAATATGCTGTTAGCAGCATAAACCACTTTTAAACATATAATCATCAATATAAAATGAGAAAAAAAATTGTAGCAGGGAACTGGAAAATGAACACTACTCCCCAACAAGGATTAAAACTTGCCAACGAGGTTAACGAGTTGTCTAAATCGGTACCAGCCGATGTTGAACTAATTATTGCTCCACCCCTAACCCATATTACCCAAATCGTGCAAACTCTTGGCAAAAGCAGGGTAAAAGTATCTGGCCAAAATTGTGCTGCATGGGAAAAGGGAGCTTATACTGGCGAGGTATCCGCAGAGATGATTTCATCAACTGGAGCAACCTACGTTATTATTGGTCACTCAGAGCGTCGAGAGTATTTTAGTGAGGGCAATGAAACCCTTTTGAATAAGGTTAAGTTAGCAATGCAGAATGGGCTTACCCCAATTTTCTGCTGCGGCGAAAAACTTAACGAGCGGGATGCAAATCAGCACTTTAAAGTAATTGAAGGGCAAATTGCAGACGTGCTTTTTAAACTCGATGCAAAGCAAATGGGAAACGTTATTATTGCATACGAACCCATATGGGCAATTGGAACAGGCAGAACAGCTTCGCCTGAACAAGCACAAGAAGTGCATGCATTCATTCGGCAAATTGTATCGAAACACTTTGGAGTTGAGTTGGCCAAATCAACTAGCATACTTTATGGTGGTAGCTGTAAGCCCGATAATGCCAAAGAAATTTTTGCAAAGGCAGATGTTGATGGCGGCCTAATTGGGGGTGCTTCACTAAACGCAAGCGATTTTATTGCTATTGCCAAATCGTTTCCAAAATAGCATGGATTACACCGAAGTTAAGATTAGCATTAACCCATACAGCGAGCAATACGCTGAGATTATTACAGCTTTGCTTGCTGAAATTGGCTTTGATAGCTTTGCCGAATTTGACAAAGGGCTTCTTGCCTATATCCCAAATCAGAAGTACAATAAGGAAGTCCTAAGTCAAACTATTTCTGAGTTAACACTAGATTCTGATATTTCTTATACCTCTTCAGCTATAAAAAGCATGAACTGGAACGAGGAATGGGAAAAGAACTTTAGCCCTATATCTATAGGTGAGCATTGCTACATTAGAGCGCCATTCCACGAGCCAAAAAGTGGGTTTAAGGTTGAAATTGTAATTGAGCCAAAAATGGCCTTTGGCACTGGGCATCACGAGACCACTTGGCTTGTGACCAACGAGTTGTTTAATATTAACTTAAAGGGCAAAAAACTACTCGACATGGGTTGTGGAACAGGTATTTTAGCCATAGCTGCTGAAAAATTGGGAGCCAAACACATTACAGCAATCGATAATGATACCTGGGCATACAAAAACGCAAAGGAGAATATAGCAGCCAACAGCTGTAATAATGTAAATGTTATTCTAGGTGATGCTTCATCCATAAATAGTACATATGATATTATATTGGCCAACATCAACCTAAACATCCTACTGGCGGATATGGGAGGATACATAAAGAGCCTTGAGCATAATGGGCTTCTTATTATGAGCGGAATTTTGGTTTCGGATATTGAAACATTGAAAACCGCAGCAGAAAGGCATGGCTTAACATTTATCGAATCGAAAACTAGAAATAAATGGGCACTGGTAATTACTCAGAAAACCGTTAAAAACAAATAGGATAAACCAATTGCTATGAATCCTTCATCCTCATCCTTCATACTGAAGAAATCATTTGTCAGATTATCTTTAGTCCTGCTACTTTTTTTGTGCTTTAGCAGATTATCAGTTGGACAAAAATTTACAAAATTTGAAGATGACCCACAAAAATACACATCCAAACTTGAGGAGATCATCAAGGATCAACTGTTGGACGAGGAAAAGCAACCCTTTAAAAACTTTGTATTATTCTGGAACAATGACTCAATCTCATTTTCAGTAGAGCAAAAAACAAGAATCATAGACGTTTCCAATGCCCTACTCAAAAAAACCATTGTCAATACTACGCACTTTGTTTCTCTAGCTAAAATTTTATCCCTTTATCCAAAAGTCGAAAAATTTCAGGATATTTTTGACCCATGGATTGAGGGTTTATCCCTTATAGTAAACGACGATAAAGTATCCATTGCCAAAATTGGTAGGTTTACCGAAAACTCTTATCTGCTTTTCACCAAAAATATATTAGTTGTAAACCCCGCTTTCTCATGGAAAGCAAGCAATAACAACATCACCCTACACCTTACGGATAATTTTTACATCGATTTTCCCGACATCAACCTAACTTGCTTTAATAACATCGACTCAATAGTTATTCAATCTACTGCTGGAAGATTTTTCCCCCTTGAGGATAAATGGGTTGGGAAAGGGGGTAAGGTTACCTGGACAAGGAGCAATTTCCCCGAAAATGAAATTTTTGCAACCCTTTCGAACTATACCATAAACCTAACACGCAATGAGTACGATGCAGACTCGGTGCTCTTTACAAATCTCGATTATTTTCAAAAACCAGCATTAGGCCGAATTAAAGATAAGATTACCCGAGTATCAAAACCCGAAATGGTTGTCTATCCTGAGTTCTACACCTATACTCAACGCCACAAAATAAAAGATCTTTTTGAAGGAGTTGATTTTGATGGGGGTTACTACATGATGGGCTCCCAATTTGTGGGTAGAGGAACTCGCGAAAATCCAGCAATCATTGAAATTAAACGAAACAAAAAGGATTTTCTTAGAGTTGAAGCAATAACTTATATATTCCGAAGGCAGACCCTAATGTCTAACAATGCTCAAATTCGCTTTAAGCTCGAAAGCGACTCACTTTTTCACACAGGACTAAACTTTACCTATAACGATGGCGATAGGCTTGTTACCGTTTCGCCCACCGACTTTTTAACTACTCAAAGCCCCATACTTAGCTCCTACCATAATTTCTCGATAAACTTTGGCCAGATACGATGGAAAATTGAAAGTGACGAGCTTACCTTTGGTGCTCCCATTGGCTCTTCACTAGGTAGAGCATTCTTTGAATCGAATAACTATTTTAATGAGGAGGGGTTCGACTTGCTAATGGGGCGCGATGAGCAACACCCATTGTTTGCTGTAGCAAACTTTACCCGTAAAATTCAATCGAAAAGTTTTAATGTTGATGAATTCTCGAGCTTTATGCGAAAATCTGTTGAACAAACGCGAATAGAGATTATGCGCCTTGCTATGCATGGCTATGTCTTCTACGAGTTTGAAACGGGTAGCGTACAAACGCTGCCAAAACTTTACGATGCCATTAGAGCTCGTGGGCGTTTTATCGACTATGATGTGCTAAAATTCAGCTCAACAACTGAAGGTTCACCCAACGCTATCCTCAATTTAAACACCCTTGAAATGGCCATTAAAGGGGTTGAAAACGTTTCGGTTAGCGACTCACAAAACGTATTTATATACCCTGCACGCAGAGAACTTATTCTTAAAAAGGATAGAAACTTTGCCTTTGATGGTGTTGTTGTAGCTGGTTTATTCACTTTTAGTGGTGAGGATTTTAACTTCGACTACGCAAACTTCAGCCTTCAACTTAACTCAATTGTTTCGCTAAACCTCGACTATCAAACAAACGATTATGATTTATACGGTAAACGGGTACTAAAAAAGGTTGCCAGTACAATTGAAAACATTACCGGTGAGATTCTGATTGATAAGCCCAATAATAAATCAGGTTTACAAATAAATGAGGATTACCCCATATTTAAGAGTAGCAAAAACTCTTTTGTTTACTATGACGAAAAGACTATTCATAACGGAATTTATAAACGCGATAACTTCTTTTTTGAAATATACCCGTTCATTTTCAAAAACATCAACAATTTTGAACTTAAGGATATTAGTTTTAATGGCATGTTCTACTCTGCCGATATTCTTGGTCCCATTGAGGATACCCTTATTCTCCGACCTGACAACTCCCTTGGATTTAGACGCGAATCACCGTCCTCAGGATATGCTGTTTATGAGGGGCGCGGTAGGTTTTTCAACAGAATCGACCTGAGCAATCAGGGTTTAAGGGGCATGGGTGATTTAGCCTATATAACTGCAAAAGTTACATCGGACAATATATACTTCTTCCCCGACTCAATGCGAGCCGTCTCTACCAACTTTAGTATGCAGCAGCAAATAGCTGGTATTCAATTCCCCCAGGTTCAAGGTGGCGAGCACCTTGTTAAATGGTTCCCCTTTAAAGAACAACTCTTTGCTTACAAGGGGAAGAAACCATTCTCAATGTTCGATATGCAGGCCAAGCTAACTGGCGACTTAATTCTTCAACCCCTTGGGCTTGTTGGCGATGGGTTAATGGATATGGATAAAGCCAGACTGCGGTCAGAAAAGTACGATTTTAACGCAATCGACTTCCACAGCAATATAGCAAATGTTGAATTTGATGTGGTGAATACCACCGAATTGGCTCTGAATGCCAATAAGATGAAGGTTTGGATAGATTTTGAATCGCGTAAGGGTATTTTCAACAAAATAGACAATAGTCTCCTGGCCAATTTACCCCCAATGATGTACCGTTCGTATCTCGATATGTTTACGTGGGGAATAGATGAGAACGAGTTAACCATATCCACTCCATCTAAGCAACAAGCCGTTGATATGCAAGAGTTTTATGTTTCAGGCATGGCTGACAAAGATACCATCCCATCAGGAGCAATCTTCTATTCATACCACATAGAAGAGGATTCTCTCTATTTTGTATCGTCAAAAGCGAAGTATAACTTGGCCAACCCAAGTATTAAAGCCGATTCCGTAAACTACATCATTATTGCCGATGCCATTATCAACCCAAAGGATAAAAAACTAGAGATTGATGCAAAGCAAAGATTTATTCCACTAAATGGCTCCATAATTAATGCAAACTATACCGAAAGATTTCACACAATTTACAATGCTAAAATATCCATCCCTAGCCGTAAAAAGTATTTTGCATCAGGTACTATTGATTATGTTGATGAGAACGATTCGATTCAACCCGTATTCTTAAAAGATATTAAGGTTGACGATCAAGGGAATACCTTTGCAAGTGGAACTTTAACACAACCCGACAACTTTAAGCTTAGCCCAAGGTTTGGATTTATTGGTTCGTTCGAAGTATTTGCTAAAGAGAATTTCTGGTTATTCAATGGAGGTGCAAAACCGCTGTATAACTGTCCCCAACTTAAGTCGAGCAATGTGAGCTTTAAAGCTAGGCTTGAGCCCAAAAATATTTACATCCCAGTTGCCGAATCGCCTCAGAACCTAAACATGGTTAATCTGATTTCGAGCAGTATTGTTACTGTTGATTCAACTCACCTATACCCTGGTTTACTTATCGATAGGAAGGAATATAGTGATAAAGCACTTGTTAATGCATATGGCTTTATACACTACGACAAAAATAAAAATAGGTTTATGCTGGGCTCAAAAGAGAAGATTAACAATCCCGATTCAACGGGAAATCTTATAAGCCTTGCAACAGATTTTTGTGTGCTATTTAGCGAGGGTAGAGTAAATCTTCCAATCAATCTGGGACAGATTAACCACTTCAGCACGGGTACACTATCGCATAACCTTAAAGATAGCATCCTAAATATGGATGTTGTTTTAGCACTAAAGTTCCATTTTAATACCCTCGCACTTGATGCAATGGCCAATGAAATTAGGGAAAAATCGGGTTTACTTAACGTTGACCTCAATCGAAAAATATACTCTAAGTACCTTTACGAAAGGCTAGAACCCGGTGAGGCGCAAACAGGTATGAATCAGATTCGACTGTTTGGAGCAATGACACAAATACCAATCAGCATGGAGAGCACGATTACCTTCTCTGAGCTAAGAATGCGCTGGGATCCGATTAATAAATCATTTGTATCCAACGGCAAACTTGGTATTGGGACAATTGGCAATATCCAAGTAAACAAAAAGGTTGATGGTTTTATTGAAATATACAAGCGCAATACAGGCGACTGGATGATTATATACCTTGAACTAGAACCTGATAAATACTATGTATTCAACTACGCCAGAGGCTCAATGCAAGTGTCGTCGCACAATACTCTTTTCAACGAACCTATTAACAAAATGCGAGCTCGCGAACGGAGGGTTAAGGTTAAAGCTGGAGAAATTCCATTTAACTTTGTAGTAGGAACCCGCAGAGAGTTGCAGCGTGCACGCGATAGATACTATGAGATTACTGGCAAAATTGCAACTGAAAGTGAGGTGAACCAAGATAGCCAGGAAGACTCTGAAACAGAGAGTTCTGCCATTGAGGAAGGCAATGAAAATAACGACGCCATTAATAATAATGCTGAGGAGGACAAGGAGGATTCAGTAATTCAGGTACAATAAAGGATACAAAGGTCAAAATAAGCGTTATTGCATAATCATTAGCTATTCAAGGCGCCTTATGTTGAACTCTTTTTTCTAACCTGAATTGATTATTTTTGTATCCCAAATGATTGAGATAATGAGAATTAAATATTCGATACTACTTGCAACTATTCTAATCTGTTTTGGCTGCCAACATCAATCAAAACAGAGTCATACCATTACCATTGCCACCCTAAAAGGCCCTTCGGCCATGGGGATGATAAAGTTTATTGATAGCATAAGCACAATAAGCGACAGCCACATTAAGGTTGAAATTCTTAACGAGCCCATTCAGGTCCGTAAGATGATAATTGAGGGTACTGCCGATTTTGCCGTTCTCCCCACTACAATGGCAGCAATAATTTATAATAAGGGAATTGAATACAGGCTTATTGCCATTCCAGTTTGGGGAACCCTATACCTTTTTGGCAACGATACTTCCATAACAAAATGGGAGCATTTAAGGGGAAAAAGAATAAATGTAATGGCAAAGGGTATGACACCCGATGTACTTTTTCGGTATTTGTTAGAGCAGAACGGCTTAGACCCAAATAAAGATGTTACCCTAGACTATAGTTTCCCAACCCATATTGATTTGGCCAACGCAGTGGCAGCAGGACAAGCATCGCTTGGTGTAATTTCCGAACCAATGGTAAGTATGGTAATGCAAAAAAATACATCGGTGGTACCAATTTTCGACCTAAACAATGAGTGGAAAAAACTTCAAAGTATTCCAATAGCGCAAACTGCGCTATTGGTTAACAATAATTTTGCAATTAAAAACCATACGGTTTTAGAGTACATTATCAATAGTTACAAATACTCTAGCCAATGGGTAAATCAATATCCCGACAGCGCAGCCACGCTTTTGGTAAAACATAATATCTTGCCAAATTATGAAGTAGCCTATAACGCCATTCCTCGCTCGAACCTAATGTTTGTTAATGCCCGTGAGGTTAGAGATGGAATAAACAGTTACCTTAGAGTTTTCTACGAAATGAACCCCGATATTATTGGAGGGAAAATGCCCAATGAAGATTTTATTTACTAAAAGACAATACATTAGCATAGCATCGGTAGCATTTATGTTGATGCTATGGAAAGTGCTATCACTTTACTTTAATTCCGATTTTATACTTCCTGCACCAGAAAAAACGCTATTAACATCGCTTAAGCTATTTACCGATGTTGGCTTTTTGGCCACAGTGGGTGTTACCATGGCAAGGGGCATTATTGGATTTATCCTTTCGTTTGTACTTGGCCTCTCATTTGGCATACTTGCTGGCGTGAGCCCGAACTTTAACGCTTTTTTAAAACCCATTTTGGTTACCATTAGGTCAACACCAGTGGTAGCCGTTATTCTACTCGCTTTAATTTGGCTAAGCACTAGTTCGGTCCCTGTATTCATTGCGCTTCTTACAATGTTTCCCTTTATCTGTACAAACGTAATTGATGGTATTAAGAGCATTGATAGCAACTTGACGGAAATGGCCACTTTTTATAAGGTTAATAACGTGAGAATTGTAAAAGAGGTTTATATACCCGCAATAATGCCTTTTATTATTAGTGGTGCCTCAAGCGCAATGGGCATTGGCTGGCGAGCCATTATTATTGGTGAAGTGTTAAGTCAGCCTCAATATGGAATTGGAACGGCTATGCAAGCCGCCCAAACTTTTCTGAAAGTTGATACCGTAATTGCATGGACCATAATAGCGGTTCTAATTAGTGCTGTTTTTGAGAAATTGATTAGGTGGAGCGAAAAGCGAATAGTAGTTTGGAAAGCATGAGCATTAAAATTGATAATCTGAACAAGAGTTTTGAAGGGTTAACGCTTTTCAATAATTTTTCTATTGAATTTACTGCAGGTACAATTACGTGTATTCTTGGCCCATCTGGATGCGGAAAAACTACCCTTTTGAATATTATTGGCGGGTTGACTGAACCCACAAGCGGAAACATTAGTGGAATAAACGGGCAAGCCCTATCCTACATATTTCAGGAACCCAGGCTCTTGGCTTGGAAAACAGTTCGGCAGAATATTGAGTTTGTGCTCAATAATGCTTATGAAGAAGCAGAGCGAAAAAGTGTTGCACAAAAGTTCATCGAACTTGTTGAGCTGAATGGATTCGAAAACTATTATCCAGCGCTGCTTAGCGGAGGTATGAGGCAGAGAGTATCCATTGCAAGGGCATTTGCCTATCCATCAACGCTAATACTAATGGACGAGCCTTTAAAAGGACTCGATATTAAGCTTAAACTTAACCTGATTAGGGCTTTTGCGCGCATTTGGCAATCCGATAAACGTACGGTGCTTTTCGTAACTCATGATGTTGATGAGGCTATCTTGCTTGGCAACGACATTGTAGTATTTAGTCAAGCACCCATTAAGATTGTAACCCGAAAAAACATAAGTGAACCCTTTGCGGAACGCAAAATGAACTCAACCAGTTACAACGAACTCAAGGTAGATTTATTAAAAGTGCTAAACGACTAGTGTGCAGTCAACTTGCTAAATGTCCTTTATTAGTTGCTCAAGTTTAGCAAATGTTCTATCGCTTATAGGTGCAAGCGGAAGCCTAAGAACGTTCTTAACAATCCCCATCATTGATAGAACTGCTTTTACGCCAGCCGGATTACCTTCAACAAATAGATTGTCGATGATCTCAATTAGCTTTAGATGAATTTCTTGAGCCTCTTGCAGTTTGCCCTGTTGCGCATAGTCAATCATCTCAGAGAAGGGCTTTGGGAAAGCATTCCCAACAACAGATATTACCCCATCAAAGCCCATTGCCATTTGAGGCATAGCCAATCCATCATCACCCGATAAAACCAAAAAATCTTCAGGCCTATCACGAAGGATATAACTCTGTTGGTTTATATTTCCTGAGGCTTCCTTTACCGCAACAATATTTAACACCTCGCTAGCCAATTTTAAGGTTGTTTCGGCGGTCATGTTTACCCCTGTTCTACCCGGAACATTGTAAAGTATTATCGGCAAATCAGTTTGGGCTGCAATGGCCTTGTAATGCAGTTCAAGCCCTTTTTGGGTTGGTTTATTATAGTATGGAGTAACCGATAATATGCCATCGATACCAGAAAAGTCGAAAGTTTTAAGGGTGTCTTTTATGGCCGACGTGTTGTTGCCTCCAACTCCCATAACCAAAGGCAATCTGCCTTTTACCTGTTTAACAACAAATCGAACCAATTCATCCTTCTCTATTTCCGATAGGACAACTGATTCTGCCGTAGTTCCAAGCAGCACGATGTAGCTAGCATTACCAGTAATTAGATGCTCAACCAAATTGGAGAGTGAACCAAAGTCGATATTTCCTCTCTCATCAAATGGGGTAACCATAGCAACCCCTAGTCCCCTAAATTTTAAACTCATGGCAAAAGATTTTTATTTCTCATGTTCATTAATAGCTACCTTATTGAGTTATTTACTAGTACACTATAGCAATCTGGCAACTACAACAACGTAAAAACTAATCCTGTTCATTATTATTCTGCGCAAACCTATTATTAATAAGCTGCAGGTAATGGGTAATTTGCGATATTAAGTATTCTATATCGTCGTTGGGTTTTAGGTTAATAATTAAATCGTTGGGTGTTCCATAATAGGATAAATTTCCTACTTTAAATTTTGCCCTCGATAAGGTTGCAATCCATTTAAGAGGAAAAACCTCTTTCATTGACAAGTCGATTAGTATATCAAAGTCCTTTTCAATAAATTTATCAACAGATGGCACTTGTGGTTTATGATACCAATTTATATCCTTTTTATTAAAAAGATCAACATTTTTTCTTAGTAAATAGGATTGAGGTGTTTCCTTTCCGCAATAGAAGGCAACTGCCGAAACCTCCAAATTCTTTCGATTTAAAAAATTGGCAAATTCTAAAGCATTATTGAATACATCATCAGATGCTGCGTTAAATAAAATCCCAATGGTACGGGCCGTATCAAGGTTATATATTAGCCTATTCCGCTTAACTCCTTTAAGATTTTTACGGAGTTGATTGTGGCCAACTTTCAATTTTAATTTGCTGAACATATATTAATCAAAGTATTTAAGATTCCATTAATGTAAAAAAATCATCCTCGCTCATTATTTTAACGCCAAGTTTTGTTGCTGTATCAAGTTTTGCAGGCCCCATTTTATCTCCTGCAATCAGTAAATCGGTATTTGCGCTAACAGCGCTTAAAATTTTTCCTCCTTGGCTTAGCACCAATTCTTTTAGCTCGTTGCGAGATATGCGGCTAAATGTTCCGGAAATTACTATGGATAGACCCTTAAATTTTCCATCACTCACAGTATTTTCTAATATGTCGCTCTTAAGGTTTAGCCCAGCATCTTCTAAACGTTGAATAAGATTCTGATTCTTCTCGTTGCTAAAAAAGTCAACAATGCTTTGAGCTATCCTCTCTCCTACCTCATCAACCTCAACAAGTTCATCAAAGGTAGCAGATTTTAGACTACTTAGCAAGCCAAAATGAATTGCCAATTTGTACGCTGTGGTCTCACCAACATACCTAATCCCTAAACCAAACAGCACCTTATGAAATGGCTTTTTCTTTGATACTTCGATGCCATCAATTGCATTCTGAGCCGATTTTTGCGCAAAACGCTCTAAACCAATTAGCTGATCATACCTTAAGGTATACAAATCTGCAATATCGTGGATTAAACCTTGTGAAAACAAGAGCTCAATAGTTTCCTCACCTAAGCCCTCAATATCCAATGCTTTACGGCTAGCAAAATGGATTACCCTTCCCTTTAGCTGCGGAGGGCAACCCGCTTGATTTGGACAGTAATGTTTGGCTTCGCCATCAAGTCTAGTTAGCTCAGTTCCACACTCAGGACAATGGGTTATATACTCAATTGGCTTAGCATTAGAATTGCGTAAATCAATATCTACGCCGACAATCTTTGGAATAATCTCGCCACCCTTCTCCACAAAAACAGTATCATTCAATCTCAAATCGAGTATAGCAACTTGGTCGGCATTGTGTAACGATGCACGTTTTACTATTGTACCTGCTAATTTTACGGGTTTAAGGTTTGCCACTGGTGTTATTGCTCCTGTTCGCCCTACCTGATAATCAACCGATATAAGTTTTGTGCTTACCTGCTCGGTTTTAAACTTATAGGCAATTGCCCAACGAGGTGTTTTTGCAGTATACCCAAGTAGTTGTTGCTGTTTAAGACTATTTACTTTTACTACTGCACCATCGGTATCGTAGGGAAGTTTTTTTCGCTTTTGGTCCCATTTGTCAATAAACTCTTTAACCTCATCTATATTTTCACAAAGCACAAAACTATCGGGTACTTTAAAACCCCAATCTTTTGCTTTGGTTAAATTGTCGTAGTGATTATCAAATGGAAGATTATCGCTAAGTAAAAAGTATATCATACAGTCGAGTTTACGCTGGGCAACTGTTTGAGGGTTTAGCAGTTTGAGCGTACCAGAAGCAGCATTTCTGGGGTTTGCAAAGGGAGCCTCACCCTGTTCTACCCTAATTACATTAAGCTCATCAAAAACAGCATGGGGCATAAATATCTCACCCCTAATCTCAAACTCTTCAGGGTAATCATTGCCATTAAGCACTAGAGGTATACTCCTAATTGTTTTTACATTGGCTGTAACATCATCACCTTGAGTACCATCACCACGGGTAACCGCCCTTAAAAGGTTGCCATTTCGATAGGTTATCCCTATTGCGGTTCCATCGTACTTAAGTTCGCACACATATTGCCAAGGCTCGTTTAATGCTTTTGCAATTCGATTATGAAAATCATCTAGCTCTTCAAAAGAGTATGTGTTTGACAGCGAAAGCATTGGGTATTTATGCACTACCTGCTTAAACCCTTCGGAAATATCGCTTCCTACGCGTTGTGTAGGAGAGTTTTCGTGAGTTAGTTCAGGGTATCTTTTCTCCAGAGCCTCAAGATCTTTCAACATCATATCGTACTCAAAATCCGATATCCCAGGCTTGGACAATACATAGTATTGGTGGTTATGATAGTTTATTTGTTCTCGTAACTGCCTAACTCTATTAACAATATCCTTTGAAACCATACCAAAAAAGTTTGCTTAAATATACTAACAATATGGTTAAACTCATTGCGCTAAATACTGTTTTGTATTTGTTAACGTTTCTGTGCATATTTGAGCTAATAAATGTGTGTATCCAATACTCAAACGGATGGAGCCGAGTAAAGAGGACAAAGATATTGTAAACCGATACAGAGGGTTACTTAGAGCCTGCAGAACTAAGGTAACCCCAATTGATGTTAAGCTAATATCTAAGGCTTATAAAGAGGTTGTAAATCTATACCAAGACAAGCGTTCGGCATCAGGTACTCCCTATGTTTTTCATGTTATCAATGTAGCAAGAATTTGTGTTGATGAAATTGGTTTAGGCGGCACTGCAATAGTTGCCGCACTATTGCACGACACCATTACGGACAAGCTCCTAAACCTTGAAGATATAGAGAAGAGATACAACGGAACAATAGCAAGCATTGTTGATGGATTATCGAAAATATCCTCGCTTGACCCTAAAGACCCACAAATACAAGCTGAAAGTTTTAGAGAACTTATTCTAACCCTATCTGCCGATGCAAGGGTTATACTGATAAAACTAGCCGATAGGCTAGAAACCATGAGATCGTTACGCGGATTACCACGAGCTCATCAACTAAAAGTTGCCTGGGAAACATTCTATCTATACGCTCCTCTGGCTCACCGGCTTGGGCTTTACCGATTAAAATCGGAGATGGAAGACCTTGCCATGAAGTATACTAACGAGGAGGAGTATCGGCAAATAATTCGCAAACTAAAAAACACGACCACCCGACGGAATAAATTTATTAGGGAGTTTATTGACCCTATTGAAAATGAGCTAAAAAAAACTGAACTTGATTTTGACATAAAAGGAAGACCTAAAGCTGTTTTTTCAATTTGGAAAAAAATGCAGAAGCAAGGAGTAACCTTTGATGAGGTTTACGATGTTTTTGCTGTTAGGGTAATACTTAATAGCCCACCCGAAAAGGAGAAGTCGGACTGTTGGCAGGTTTACTCTATCGTAACCGACTCGTGGGCACCCAATCCTGAAAGGCTTCGCGACTGGATTTCGGTCCCTAAAAGCAACGGATATGAGTCGTTGCATACAACCGTTGTTGGACCAGAAGGAAAATGGGTGGAGGTTCAGATTCGATCAAAGCGAATGGACGATGTTGCCGAAAGAGGTTTAGCCGCTCACTGGAAGTACAAGGGTATAAAGCAAGATAAAAGCCTTGACCAATGGGTAACTAAGGTGCGCGAGATACTAGAAACACCAACATTAACTCCAGAAGACCTAGCCGATCAGTTTAAACTCAATCTTTACCAAAAAGAAATCTTTGCGTTTACGCCCAACGGTGATCTAAAAAAGTTTCCAAAGGGAGTATCTGTTCTTGATTTTGCCTTTGATATTCACTCCGATATTGGCTGTAAATGCACCGGGGCTAAAGTGAACGGCCGAGTTGTTCCCATTAAACATTTGCTACAAAATGGCGATGTGGTTGAAATTATCACATCAAAAAACCAGAAGCCAAAAATTGATTGGCTACAACAGGTAATAACAAGTAAGGCAAAAGGAAAGATAAAGCAAAGCATTAGGGAAGATAGAAACAAACAACTATCCCTAGGTAAAGAAATGCTTTACCGGAGATTAAAAAACTGGAAAATTACCAATCCAGACGAAGCCGTTCAAGAGCTCACTAAGCATTTAAAATTAAAAAACTCAGCAATACTTTTCGAACGAATCTCCACCGAAAAGATAAACTTATCGGACTATAAGAGTATCCTTTTACACCAAGAAAAGGTCGATGTTCAAACCGAAGAGCAAATTGAGCAACCAAAAACCAAAGTTAAGGAGCAGGCCAAGCCTGAAACCTCAGATTATCTGATAATTGACGAGAAGTTAGTTAACATTGATTACAAACTGGCTAAGTGTTGCAACCCAATTTTTGGCGATAGCGTTTTTGGTTTTGTAACCATTAGGGATGGAATTAAAATTCACAGAACAAGTTGTCCTAACGCAGCACAACTCCATCAGAAATATGGCTACAGAGTTGTAAACGCAAAATGGAAGCAAACGAAAATTGAAAACTCATTTCAAACAACTATTAAAGTTGTTGGGTTTGATGAGTTGGGCATGGTGAATAAAATATCGGAACTAATAAGCAAGGACCTAAAAGTAAATATACGCTCCTTTTCAATAAACTCTTCAAACGGAATATTTGAGGGTAAAATACAGGTTTTTGTTTCGGACACAAAGCATCTTGACACACTACTCTACCGACTTAGCAGAGTAAAAGGAATACAAAAAGCCGTTAGGATGAATCGTGATTAACTACTCCTCAGTTAACTTTTGTATAGCCTGATCGAGCTGTAACGACTTAAGCCTAAGAAAATGGTTTAACGCTTTGTTAATCATTTCATCGGGAGTTTCACCAAGGTAGGGAGCAAGAATTTTTATCTTTTTCAAAATGATAGGATCGATTTTTACCTGCTGACCCAAATCACTTCCGATTATGGCCGCTGGTTCACTATCATCGCGCATATCCTCCTCTTTAATATAGCGAGTGCTAGAGAGAAGTGCCTTTTGTATATCGTTAATTGTATGTTTATTTTTTGCCATAAAGTTTCAGTATTTCCTTAGCCAAATCTGAGTAATCATGGGCACCCCGACTTTTTGGTGCATAATCGAACACGTTCTGCTTAAACGCACCCGACTCCATTAACGAAATATCCTGACGGATATAGGTATTGAAAATTTTACCAGCAAAGTTCTGATTATCGGTAAGACTCTGTATTACAGCCTGACTAAATTTTGTTCGAGGCGCAAGTTTAACAAACAGAATACCCCCTAAATCGAGGGATGGATTCATCCGTTTCTTTACCTTTTCGGAGATTAGCATAATCCTATCAAGCCCAATAAAAGCGAAGTTTTCAGCTTGCATTGGCACAATAAAGTGATTGGCAGCAACCAACGAATTGGTTGATAAAGTTCCCAAGCTAGGAGGACAATCTATTAGGATAAAATCAAAATCATCTGCCACTTTCTCAAGCTGCTCGCGCAGCATATACTCTCGGCCAGGTTCATTGTTGAGCAAAAACTCGTAATCGAGCAGTTTTTCATTTGCCGGAATTAGGCTTAATTGTCCATTAGCTATGATTACACTGTTTATGGTTGCTTTCCCAGTTAGCAGTTCGCCTACGCCTTGCTCAGTGCCATCGGCACCAAAAGCTGATGTAAGGTTACATTGGCTATCCAAGTCAACCATTAATACTCTTTGCTTTTTTTTAGCCAATGCAGCACCTAAATTAAGTACTGTTGTGGTTTTGCCTGTACCTCCCTTATTGTTTATAATGCTAATGATATTGGACATCAACGTATGATTTTTATATCTGTGTAAAATCCTAATATTTCAATGTACTAAGATAAAAAAAATTGCTGAAAATTAATCCCTTAATCTACTATCAGTTATTTTATGCCGCTTTTGTGTTATAATATTAAAAATCCCTATTTTTGATTGTTAACCCTAAAACACTAAATATTAATTTTCAAAAAATCATGAACAGGAATTATTTAATTATTTGTCTTTGGGCAATCCTCATCTCTCCAAGCCTTTTTGGGCAAGAAAGTGGCAACGGAACATTAATTATTTACCGTGATAAGCAACAGTTGCAAGGCCAGAACTTTAACTATCCAGTAATGATTAACGGTTCGGAAGTAGCTCTGATTAAACAAGGAACTTTTTACACAAAATCGCTTGCCCCGGGGAAGTATAAGGTTAGCGCAAAAACTGAAATTGAATCTGGAGTTATAGTAACTATTTTACCCAACGATACATCATACGTAAGGTGTAGCGTTAACATGGGATTCTGGGTTGGTAGGCCAGACATTATTCAGGTTGATAAGAATTCTGCAAGAAGTTCATTAGCATCATCAGTATATCAAGATCTTAGCCTTATAGAGCACAAAACCTTTAATCCAAAGGGCTCCTTTGGGTTGATCTTTGGGTTGAATGCCGGACTAGAAAGCTTTGATGTTTTTACAATGGAAGATGGGAAGAACTCTTCACTAAGCACTGGAGGTAGCTTTAATATTGGTGGGCAATATAATTTATTTATTAACAAGAACCTTGAAATGTCTATCGATTTAAGGTATCAGGGTGCATCGCTCTCCCCCAGTTTAAAAAATGCGACAGCATATTTTAGGCGAGGCGTTACCAATGCTACATTATTTGCAGTTGCTCCATTTAAGAACGACCTAATGAAGCTAAAGTTTGGCGCAGGGCTAGGCTATCACTTTGGTTGTAAAATGGAAATTGATGGTAGCAAAGTTGAAGGTGGAATATATAAACTAGATTACAATCCAGCATTAGCTTTTAGGTTTGGGAGTGTTTTTGAAACATTCTTCAATAGATACAGTTTTGCCATGGGGCTCTTCTATAACAATATAAATTATAAAGTAGAGAGAGCAACCCTAGACTCATTTCCATTTGAGGTTATTAATAAGAAAACTAGTGAACCAAATGGAAGTAATATTGAGCTTATGTTTGGGTACTACCTTTATTTTTAGAGGTTTGTAAACATGTTAACCCTTTTTATGGCATTTAGTCTGCGTTATTAACAACTTTATTCCTATTTTTGGGTTTAGTATTAATAAACAATTCTGTGCTATGAAAAGGGTTTATGTACTATTAGTTGTTACAATGGTATTTTTATTTAATGCTAAAGTAAGCGCCCAGCTTATAAGGGATGTGCACTATCTATACAATCCATCCTATTTTTACAACCCTCAGAGTACACTATCGGACACTTCAAACTTTTCTCCTATTAGAGCTTTTAAACCTGGCGATACTAAGTACAATTTTGAGGTAGGTACAAGTTATTCCTCTTTTGGGGGAGGCCTATCATCCTCGTATATTAGTCCAACCGTATCGTTTAGGGCTTCCGAGAGGCTATTTATTGTTGCCGGAGGAAAATTCTCATACGCAAATGCAAGTAATCCTCAACTCTTTTCAAATTTTGGTCAAGTGGGTCAGGCAAATTCAATGGGCAACCCAACTGAGGCTTTTGCTTATGGCCTTTTTCAAGTAAATGAGAAATTCAGTGTATACGGAATGGGCTCATTTGGTAAGAACCAACTTTACCTATCACCCTTTCAGTCGAGTATAAATACTGGTGATTATAGCCACATATCATTTGGTATGAATTACAAAATATCTGAAAAAACTAGTATTGGAGCATCATTTGGCGTAACAAATGGCCCAGCAGCAGGTTGGGGCTATTCTCCCATGAGCAATTACGGTAACCAACGCTATAATCCATTCTTTCCATAGATTTATCTTAAACACTATTACCTCAAAACAACTACTCCTCTAACCTTTTAAAGGTTATGTGTTTGTTATGATATAATCCGGAAAGAAACTTTACAACCCTTTCAGGTGCTTGGGAAAACTTATCGCCAAATTTTTGTTCCAACTTTACACAAATATCCTTGGTTTGGCTTTTACCATCAATAGCCAACCAAACTGCGGAACCTACCTCATCAAGATCAATGGTAATGTTTGGCGACCGTTTTAATCGGTTCATTATGCGAAGCATAAAAGCACTGTTGGTTCGAGGTACAAGAATGGTTACCAGCCCCAAATCACTTACCTCAAAACCCTGTAACTTTTCGGGTACAAGTTCCAGAACATTTGAGTTCTTTAGCGATTTATCTTTCCTTAATTTTCCCATTTTAAGCATATTAATTTAAAAAAAGGAGGTGCCACACGGACACCCCCTCTATTTTATATTAGAATTTTAACAGTACGCTATGCACTAAAAATTCATAGTGATATTGTTTATTTTGATACACGCTCAAGCCATTTAAGCATAAATAGCATAGTAAACATTGAAATCAAACATGCAGTTACAAAAATCAACCATGTTGCCCAAATTGGAATGCTATTATAGAATATTACACCAATAAACAGAAGTTGATTTCCTAGTGCTGTTGCACTTAACCAACCGCCTTGCATAATCCCTTGATATTTTGGCGGTGCAACCTGAGAAACGAACGCAATGCCAAGTGGAGAAATAAATAGTTCGGCTACGGTTAAGATTAAATAAGTTCCAATCAACAACCATGGTGTAACCCTTACAGCATCTCCTATACCTCCCATAGCAATTCTATCTTGAGTAGATGGAAGTCCGATAGAACCTAATGACATTACTGCAAAAGCTGCTGCGGCAATACCCATACCAATTGCAATCTTTTTAGGTGTAGAGATTTCGAAACCTTTTGATTTAAACCAGCCAAATAAACCTATAATTATTGGAGTTAAGAATACTACGAAAATAGGATTAAATGCTTGGAATACTTCTGCTCCTTGAAGTGTAGTGAAGCCTAAGTTGATGTTCAGCATTTGCGTGTAGTCGTTCGCAAATAAGGTTAAAGTTTGTCCGTTTTGATGGAATGAGAACCAAAAGAATATAACTACTGCAAATACTGCAAAAAGGGCGTATAGTCTTTGTTTAACCTCTTTAGCATCCATTTCAACCACAGAACCCGAATCTGTTTTTATAACATTTTTAAGTGCTGGGTTTGGTAGTTGTTTCTTATTAAAAAGAAAAATGCTTAAGGATACCAACATTGCAATGATTGCAATACCAAATGAATAATGGTATCCTTCCATAAATACGTTTAGATAATTATGAGAGAAGAGATCTAAGTTTGTAACATCTCCGCCAACTTTTGCTGCAAGCTCAGTAAATCTAGCTTGTGCTTCAGGAGTTATGGTTCCACTTACAAATTGGTTACAAAGTGAAGGAAGGTCTGCATTAAAATCAAATCCGTTAGATTTAACCCACCAGTTTCTTAATCCTACGGCCATAAGCGGGGCAAACATTGCTCCAACATTAATGAACATATAGAATATTTGAAATCCAACTTCTCTTTTGTCAGAATATTTTGGGTCATCGTACAATTGACCAACTACTGCTTGTAGATTACCTTTAAATAAACCATTACCAAAAGCAATTGAGAACAAACCAATAAAAGTTAGTGCATAAACTAACGGTGCATTTTCAATAGGAGTTTTTGTTGGGAATGCAAGCAAGAAATATCCCACTGTCATTAATACTAATCCCGCAAGAATAGTAGTTTTATACTTTCGGGTTTTATCCGCTATTAGTCCACCGACCAAAGCTAAGATATAAATTAAGGCATAAAAAACTGAATAAATAATTGCGCCTTCTGAACCTGTAAAGCCAAACTTATTGTTTAGAAACAATAGGAGGATTGCCATCATAATGTAGAAGCCAAATCGTTCTCCCATATTGGCTAAAGCAGCGGACACTAACCCTTTAGGATGTTTTTTGAACATAATTTCTCTTTGTTAGTTATTTATTTGGTAATTTAATTTTCATCAGTTGGCAAATATAGAAATTCTTTTATCTAATACACCCTATTTAATGTTACTTTGGAACGATATATTTAAGGTTATATAGCATATATGCCTAAAAACAAAAAATGCCAGAGTAAATATTCTGGCATTTCTTAAATTCTTAATCACTAGTTATTCTATCCGTAAACTTCCTTTTTGGATGCTTTCAAGGTGTTTTTCATGAGTGAAACAATGGTAAGTGGCCCTACTCCACCCGGAACAGGTGTTATGTAGCTACACTTTGGTGCAACCTCATCAAACTTAACATCGCCAAGTAGTTTCCAACCCGATTTGGTTTTATCAGATTTTACCCGAGTAATACCAACATCAACAACAACTGCACCTTCTTTAACCATATCGGCAGTTACAAACTCTGCCTGCCCTAGAGCTACAATTAGTATATCGGCGGTACGGGTAAACGAAGGGATATCTTTGGTTCGGCTATGGCAAACAGTTACAGTACAATCCCCTGGATTGCCTTTGTGCGAGAGTAAGTTGGCTATGGGTCGTCCTACAATATTGCTACGCCCAAGTACTACGCAGTGTTTACCTGAGGTTTGAATATTGTATCTTTTGAATAGTTCAATAATTCCATCGGGGGTAGCTGAGATGTATGCGGGTAAACCAATAACCATACGCCCCACATTAGCAGGATGAAAGCCATCAACATCCTTTTTGGGGTCGATTGCCTCAATAACCTTCTGATCGGAGATGTGCTTTGGTAAAGGCATTTGTACAATAAAGCCATCAATATCGGGATCTTGGTTAAGTTTATTTACCTCTGCTAAGAGCTCATCCTCAGTAATTGTATCCTCAAACCTTAAAACACTGCTTTTAAAACCAACCTGTGCGCAGGTCTTCTCTTTATGGCCAACATAGGTTTCGCTTGCACCGTCATGTCCAACAAGGATGGCCACAAGGTTTGGAATTTTACCTCCGTTCAACTTTATTTGCTCTACCTCTTGAGCAATTTCTTGCTTAACCTTATCGGCTATCATTTTTCCATCGAGAAGTTCCATATTGCAAATTTTTGTTGGTTAATAAATTATAATTCAGCCCTAGCGAACTATCTCCTAGGCATGTTTGCCATCATTTGTCCAAGTTTTTTTCCGCCTCCGCCAGAAACCATCTTCATCATCTTTCGCATATCGTCGAACTGCTTAATCAGCCTATTTACATCCTGAATTGTTGTTCCACTCCCATCAGCAATACGTTTACGCCTACTCCCATTAAGCAATACAGGATTTTCGCGCTCATCGGGTGTCATGGAGTGAATTATTGCTTCAACGCTCTTAAAGGCATCGTCATCAATATCAACATCTTTAATCATTTTGCCCATTCCTGGGATCATGCCAGCCAAATCTTTAATGTTACCCATCTTTTTAACTTGACCTATCTGAGTAAGAAAGTCGTTAAAGTTGAACTGGTTTTTAGCAATCTTCTTCTGAAGCTTCCGAGCCTCCTCAACATCGTACTGCTCCTGCGCCCGCTCAACCAATGAAACCACATCACCCATGCCCAGAATACGATCGGCCATACGGTCGGGATGGAAAACATCGAGTGCATCCATCTTCTCCCCAGTACTAACAAACTTAATGGGTTTATCAACTATTGATCTAATTGAGAGAGCCGCTCCACCACGGGTATCGCCATCAAGTTTGGTAAGAACAACTCCGTTAAAGTTAAGCCTATCATTAAACTCCTTAGCTGTATTTACAGCATCCTGTCCTGTCATTGAATCTACAACAAAGAGAATCTCATCGGGGCTAACAGCCTTTTTAATGGCTGTAACCTCATTCATCATCTCCTGATCCACGGCTAAACGACCTGCGGTATCGATGATTATAACATCGTATTTATGCTGCTTTGCGTGCTTTACAGCTTCCTTTGCAATGCTTATGGGATCTTTGCTGCCTTCTACGGTAAAAACAGGAACACCTATTTGTTCTCCTAAAACTTTTAGTTGTTCAATAGCCGCAGGGCGATAAACGTCGCCAGCAACTAACAGTGGATTTTTCGATTTTTTAGCCTTAAGATGGTTGGCCAGTTTACCAGAGAAAGTAGTTTTACCCGACCCCTGTAAACCTGCAACAAGCACTATGGATGGTTTTGACGAAAGGTTTATATCCTCTGCTTTGCCTCCCATCAGTAAAGCTAACTCATCGTGCACAACCTTAACAATAAGTTGTCCGGGCTTAAGGGAATTTAGCACATCCATTCCAAGTGCTTTGCGCTTTACTTCGTCGGTAAACTGCTTTGCAATTTTAAAGTTTACGTCGGCATCGAGCAGCGCTTTACGAACATCCTTAAGCGTTTCGGCAACGTTAATCTCACTAATTTTGCCTTCGCCCTTTATCAGTTTAAATGATCTCTCGAGCCTTTCCGTTAAATTATTGAACATGTTTGAATAATATTAAATGCCTTAAAATCTTATGAATTTGGTTGACAAATATAGTAAAAAACGAAATAGTATTGAAATGCGATAATAGCGGAAATATTGGTTAAAGCCACTACTCTTTATATTTGAAAAACAAAGACACAGGTAAAAGGTTTGACCCTAACTCTTCAAGTTTCTTCTCTGTAAAATTAAATTCTCCGCTTTTTGGCGATTGAATTATAATCGAGGTAGTACAGCATACGGAGTGATAGACTATTCCCCTGTTTAGCACTAAGCAAATTGCTGAAATTACTGAAGTATTGTCCCCTTACATTACCATCGGATACTTCAATAACGTTTTTCCAAACTATTGATAACTCACTGCCTGGGGCAAAATTCCACTGATAGGTTAAATCAATATTAAAAAGGTTGAAATTGATATCCTTGTTGTAAACTGGTTCAAAAATAGGGGTTGATAATGAACCGTCTGTATTCAGTGTGTGATAGATGCTATATGAAACCCAACGCCAATAATGCCTAACACGAAGATTAACAAACGCATTTGCATTAAACGAAAGCAATCCCTCTACTGTATTAGTTAGGGTTGATACATCGCGTAAACCCATAAAAACTATTGATTCATCATTGGAATGGGCAATATAGCCAATATCATTCTTATCAAATTCTTGTGTGGCCTCATAAATTATGAATAAGCGATTGCTCAACCTAAAGCGTGGAGAAATTCGAAATGATAAATTATCCGTACCCATTGACACAGCTTTCCAATAGGAAATCTCTGTATCAAGTGCAATGGGTTTTCGATAATCAGAAGATGTTTTAAAATTGAATCCCATACGACGAGGGCGGATAACCATCCTCTCTCCCACTCTGGGCTCATGGTAATCATTTGTCTCATGCGGATCTAACCATGCTTCACCTAAAATAAAAAAATATGATTTTGCGAAAATAGTTCTAAAATTAGCCGATATACGCGATGTGCTATAAACCATAGGGTTGTGAAGCATGGAAAATTGACCGCTTAAAGAACTCGACCAATTTAACAATCGCCAAAAGGGTTTATAAACGCGATAGCCTATTTCGACTCCATTGGAAAACTCATTGGCCATTTGCAAATACCCCATATCATTGGGATTGTAGGTTTTGCTCTCGGTATTAGTCCATATATCAAAAAGAACATTTCCTGACATTTTGTTGAAGCCAAGATTATATTTATAGCCCACATCCAACTTCTCATCAGATATTTGGCTTAACGCTGCCTTGCCATAAAGCGCATACATATTTGTCTTATCAAGAAGCATAAAATCCGTGGCTGAAACGTTGGCCATGTACTTACTGTTTGGTATAACAAGGTTAGTATTGGCTAGACTCACATAGGAATTATTTCTAAGTGTTTGATCGAACACCACCATATTGTAATTCGCGGTCCCCTGAGTTAAACTCTTTCGATGATGATGTGTAATGGTATCTTTAATTGTTGCATAGGTATTTAAGGTAATTGCATTGAGAAAACCAATACCCAATCCCGATGATGTTCGACCAGAAACTTTGGTTGCATTCAGCAAAGATGTTTCCTGAGGATTGGCAATGACCTGCTCGTTTTGCTGTAAATTACTGTAAACGCTATCATATCCTTTTGGCCGAGTGCCAATGCGCCTCGAATAGAATATACCGCCCTTAGCAAACAGATCCATACCTTCATTAAAAAAGGGTCGCATTTCACCATATTGTACTTCGTATGGACTAATATTTAAAACCTTATCGTCGGATTTTACTTGACCAAAATCAGGTATTAGAGTCATATCAAGGGTAAAACTCTCCGATATACCAAACTGTACATCCATTCCTCCATTAAATTGTTTGGTTAAGGTCTCATTATCTGGATGTTTATAGATATAACCAGAAATGTAGGGGCTAAATGAAAGTCGAATGGGCGAGTTAATATACTTTATTCCAGCAAGTTCGCCCGATTGGTTTACAATCCCCGACACAGAATTATCAATGGGATTCCACGAACTCCACTCATTCTTCCTCTTAATTAATCGCCTAAAATTAATCCCCCAGTTCCCTTCAATCTTTTTCGAAAAGCGTAAAGCCGAATAAGGTATCTTTAGTTCAACTATCCAACCCTTATCAGTTATTGCGACACTGCTTTGCCAAACGGCATTCCAGCTCCTGTCGGATATTATACCTGTGTGCATTATATCCGTTTGCACTCCCGAAGCAGAAACAACAAACTCTGAATAGTTTATCCCATCATTGTAGGGACTAATGAGCAAGCTGAATACATCGGCCTTAAGTTTATCGGAATTATCGCGCTTACCAAGTTCATGGTAAATCCGCATTGGTTCGTTATCATAAAGCATTACACCGATGTAAATTGCCTGATTATCAAAAAGTACTCGCACCTCTGTTTGTTCCGATGGAAGGGAGCCATTGTAGGGTTCGTACTGGTAAAAATCTTTCGCTATCAAAGCGTTATCCCACGCTTCCTCGTCGAGCTTACCATCAATTTTGATGTGCGTATCGATTCTATCTGCCTGTAATACTTTTTTTAGTGATGTCGTTTTTTTGATCGGCTGCGCACTTAAGCTAAAGTTTAAAGCCCACAGCAATAAGGTAAAAAAGGCTGTTCGTAGAATAAAATTTATGTAATGCATCCTAAAAAGCATATTTGTCAACACCCCTTTGAAACGATAAGTTGACAAAGGTTTAAAAGGATTTTTTTTGATATTTCAGCATGATTCGCACCAACAAAAAGGGCGGGTTAACATAAAATGCAAACCCGCCCTAAAGCGATAATAGGAATGAGTTACGCTACTTTTGAGTTATCCAACTAACGATTTCCTCATCGTTAGGCTTAGTTCGTGGTGAGAAGGACTGAACAACCCGACCCTGCTCATCGATTAGAAATTTCTGAAAATTCCATGAAACATCAGAGTCAACAACTCCATTCTCCTTTTTTGAAGTAAGCCATTGATATAATGGGTGAATATCATCACCCTTAACCGAAATTTTGGCCATCATTGGGAATGTTACACCATAATTCTGTGAACAAAACTCAGCAATATCAGCATTTGAACCAGGCTCTTGACTAAGGAAGTTATTGGCTGGAAAACCAATTATTACAAAGTTTTGTCCCTTGTACTGCTTGTAAAGTTTCTCTAGAAGCTCATATTGAGGTGTTAAACCACATTTAGAAGCAGTATTTACAACCATTACTTTTTTGCCCTTAAGCTGCGATAAAGGAAAAGTTTCTCCTTCGATAGTTTTAACAGTAAAATCGTAAAGAGTTTTTGTTTGTGCATTAGCGGAAGAAAAAGAAAAAGCAATTATTGATAGTAATATTAGTAATCTCATAATCTGTTAAGTTATTTTAGTTTATTGCTAAACAAACTTTAAGGCTTATGGTTAAAAATAATCTCTCTTATTATTAAAAAAATAAAAGTTTTATTAAATCTAAACTTCTAACAAAGGATAAAAAGGCGGTTACAATTTGTACTTTTGCAAAAAAATAAATCCTAGATACATGTTTGACCTTTCTAAGAAACATTGGCAATGGTTTGCCATGCTTGCTTTAGCCTTGGTGTGGGGAAGTTCGTTTATACTTATGAAGCGGGGATTAGTAGCCCTCTCCTTTACTCAAGTAGCTGGAATTAGAGTATTTTTTGGTTTTATTCTACTCATACCTCTTATAATTCGCCACTTTGGCAAAATTAATAGAACCAACATAAAGTCAATCGCAATTGTTGGTTATGCGGGAATTTTCTTCCCTGCATTCCTCTTTGCTCTGGCTCAAACCCATATCAGTAGCGCACTATCGGGTATGCTAAATAGTGCAGCATCACTTTTTGCATTAATTGTGGGTGTTATTTTTTACAAAAGCAGACCTCTTACTAATCAGGTTTTGGGAGTAATTGTAGGATTTATTGGTGCTGTTGCATTAATTACAGGAGGTGATTTTGGTGCCATTTTTGGCGTTAATTCTTATGCGCTATTCGTACTTATTGCAACCATTGGATATGGTATTAATGCCAACGAGGTTAGGTTTAAATTAATGAATATGAATGGCATACAAGTAACTTCGTTGTCGTTTCTATTTATTGGGCCTGCAGCTGGAATTGTTCTGCTTTTTACCGATTTTACAGTAGCTTTTCAATCTCCGTACTTTTTGCAAAGTTTAGCGGCTGTTCTTGTTCTTTCAACATTTGGATCTGTCCTTTCGCTATTCGTATATAACAACCTCATTCGTCATACCAGTGCCCTTTTTGCAACATCGGTAACCTACATAATACCTTTCTTTGCCATTCTATGGGGATTATTTGATGGCGAAACAGTAAATGCTATTCAACTTGGGGGAATAGTAGTTGTATTGATTGGGGTATATCTGGTAAACCTAAAGGGGAAACAGAGTAAAGAGATTCTATCGGATAGATAGTGGCAAGTGTAAAAGGAAGACTTCAAATAGACAATGACAGAATATGGAACAAGCATATATAGAAGAAAAAACGTTTGATAAAATTGACTTCAAAGACAAACCTTTACCAAAAGGGGAGTACGAAAATTGTTGTTTCCTCAATTGCGACTTTTCAAATAGTGAACTGTCTGACAATATGTTTACCGACTGTGAGTTTTTTGAATGTAATTTAAGCTTGGCTAAGCTTGAAATGACTTCATTTAGAGATGTTAAATTTAAAGATTGCAAGATGTTGGGTTTACACTTTAGCAATTGCAATGAATTTGGCCTCTCATTCAGTTTTGATAATTGCATTCTGAATCACTCCTCGTTTTTCAAGACCAAAATAAAAAAAACAGTATTTAAGAACAGTCAATTACAAGAAGCCGATTTTACGGAATGTGATTTGACAAATTCTGTTTTTGAAAACTGTGACCTGTCGAGAGCCATTTTTTATAATACAAACATTGAAAAGGCTGATTTTAGAAATTCTAACAATTACTCCATTGACCCAGAGACAAACCGAATTAAGAAAGCAAAGTTTTCAGTCTTTGGCATTTCGGGTTTGTTACACAAGTACGATATTGATATTGAATACAGCAACTAAGAGTTCACCTCGAACATTATATTAACTCTACCGATTCACTAGGAATCCAGCCTTTATTGCCATCGTCAATTCTTACCTCAACCCACTCGCCAATGGCTTTTGTTATGCTAACCTTTGTACCCGCATGGATAATAAAAATATCCTTGCTCGAAGCGCCTGGCGAGCTCTTAACCGTTACCACCGATTGAAATACTATTGCCTTATCCCGGTGGATTATACGGCCCTTTTCCTGCAGGCTAAAAACTGAGGTTAGCACAATACATAATATAAACAGAATTCCCAATGAGAAGGTTGTTCGCTTAACCCATGGTCTGTATGAAAACCAAAACAGCAAGCCGGTAACAAGAAGTATTGCAACAAAAGCAATTGAGGCCCATGCCCATCCGTTGGAGGTAAGCATTGATCTTAAGGAGCGGTACCATTTAGTTAGGAAAAAAACAGGAACAGCCTCTATCCTATCAACTGTAAAGGTGCGAGCATACTCGAGGTTAAACTCAATATCCTCGTCGGATGCATCTAAGAGATGTGCACGCTCATAGTTGAGTATTGCCTGCGGAATCTTATTTTGTTTAAAATATGCATTTCCGAGATTGAAATGGAGTTCGGTATTGTTATAACCACTGTCTACCATGGATTGGTATAGGGCAGCAGCCTCTTCGAAATTACCCTCAATATACTCGTAATTTGCCCTTTGCAGAACAGAATCGGGGGTAACACTTGCTTGTAAACTTACGGTAAACGTAAGAGCAAATATTACTATTATTATCCTTTTCATAATCATTTCATTATCCTTCAAATCAATACATAGCTAATTTTTAAGCACAGCTTCAAGTTTAGAGATTAGCTCAATGGAGCTATCGTACAGATTAGCCATTTGTGATTGCTCTCCTTTTGGAGCATATCGAGCATACTCGCAAATTGAAACGATACGTAAGAACTCTTCAACATCGTTATTGATAACCCCACGCTCAAGTAGCGTGTCCCTTGCAGAATCGCTGGATAGGCTTGCAACGGGGATACTAAGTTTATCGGAAATATATCCCCAAAGTGCCCTTAATAGTTCTTCATGAAACTGCTCTGCATTATTCGATTTAAGGAATTGCAATGCCATTCTAAGCCTTTGCTTTGAGACTTTCTTTGCCTTTCGGGTTCGAACAAGAGCAATATTACCCATAAACAAGCGTCTACGCTGAATCCACCAAAATGCAACAGCAAATAATGCTAGCAGAATAACTATAATAAACTTGTATTTATTACTGCTAATTAGGAAGTTAACCCTTTTCTGAGGCACATATTTATCGGTTTTAATAAACCGAATATCCTTGCCAATAAAGCGAATATCCTCACGACCAAACCCAACCATTTGAACATTTGACGCCTCGGTTCCATCGGGTTCAACAGTTAGAGATAATGGCTTAGATTTTAGCGTGATATACTTATTTTGAATGGGATTAAAGTACGAAAACTCAACAACTCCCATATCAAAATCACCGGGTCCCCGAGGTATTGCAACTATCTCAAAAGTTTTGGAACCAGTAGCTCCTTGTTCAGTTGTGTTTATCCTATCGGATACCTTTGTGTCAAAAACCTCAAAGCCAGCAGGAAAAGTGAACTTTGGTGCATCAACAAGGCGAATGTTTCCAGAACCTGCAACACGTACTTTTAGGTTTACTGCCTCGTTTGTTTTCACCTTTACTTTATCGAACGATGCTTCGAGGTTGTAGTTGCCAACCGCACCGGTAAACGAAGCAGGTGCGCCTAATGGCAAATCCTTAACTTTAATTGCTTTTGCTTTGCTCGCTAACCTCCTTTTGGTGGTTTGGTATGCACCAAAAAAGTCGTCAAAAATAGACTGAGCTTTACCGCTTCGTTCCTGAACAAGCACAACCAATTCAAAAGGATCAACGGTAATATTGCCAGAACGTTGAGGGAACAGCATGTACTTTTTAAGCACTCCTTTGTTGTAAATTCGCCCATCAATATTCATGCGCTGAAAATGAACATCACTGGGTGTTTCAACCTCTTGACTCCAAAAACCAGTGAATGAAGGGAATTTAATATCCTCGAAACCCGAAATATTCTGACGAGTATAGATGCTTATGGTTGCCAGAATTGGTTCGCCCCGATAAACAGTAGTTTTATCAAAATTGATATCTACAAAAACATCGCTCGACTTATCGGAACTCTCCACTTTTTGATCGTAACCCTGGTTTGGGCCTTGTTTCTGCTTTTGAGCCGAATACTGATTTGAGGAACCCTTAACCACCTCAATAGTTATAGGATTTGATTCATACTCTTTACCATTCACTTCAGCTTTTGCAGAGTTAATAGTAAATTTACCCTCTTTTGATGCTTCAAGAATATAGGTGTAGGAAAACTGATGGGTTTGGGTTACTTGGCCATTCACAATCTGGATGCTACTGCTCGAAGAGGTACTTGGACCAGCCAGAATGTAAAAATTGTCGAATGAGGGTGGATTAAAACTCTTAGGCTTAGAATTGAACTCAAACACAAGCCTAAACTGCTCGCCCTCTGCTACAACGCTTGGTGCTGTTGCTACAAAAACAACGTCCTGCGCAATAGCTAGTATCGATACTGTTATTAAAGTAAGTATTGCAATAAACTTTTTCATCTGCTCACATATTACCAATTCTTTTCAACCTTCACTTTTGCCTGTTTGGCCTGCTCCTCTTTCACTTTTTCCTGTATATCTTTCTCCCTACTTTGTATAGCCTCTAGCATCCGCTGAGCATCCTCAGGCGATATTTGCTGCTTATTCTGCTCCTGCTGTTGTTTATCTTTTTCAGGTTGATTCTGCTGATCTTTATTCTGCTGATCATCCTGCTTCTGCTCATCGTCCTTCTTGTCCTGCTTTTGCTGATCATCTTTATCATCCTGATTGTCTTGCTGGTTATCCTTATCCTGCTGCTGATCTTGGTTATCCTGCTGCTGCTGGAGTAATCGTTGGGCTTGTGAAAGGTTGTACTTTGTCTCTAAATCGTTTGGATTAAGCCTTAGCGATTGCTTATACGCATCAATACTCTCCTGAAATTTTTCGTTTTTAAAATATGAATTCCCTAGATTATAGAACACTTTGGACTTATCTAAATCTGAAATTTGAGCATTGCTCAGTCCTTCGAATGTGCCAGCAGCGTCCTCCCATTTATCCTGCTTATACAAAGCGTCACCAAGGTTGAAATTTGCCTTAAATGATGAAGGATTTATCTCCATAGCAGTGCGGTACGCTATTTCTGAATCGAGGTATTCACCCTTTTTAAAGTCTTTGTTGCCCTTCCTAACTGATTTCTTTTCGTTTTGGGCATATGCGCTAAAGGCAAACACCATCAAATTAATAAGAAATAGGGCGGCAACCCGCAGCATTATATTTGATTTCATTTTCATAATACTAATTGCTTTCTCCAAAAAGATTCAACCTTTTAATTAGCTTATTCTTACGTTCTAATACAAAAAACTCGATAATCAAAAGCAGTAACGCCAAACCAAAAAGGTACTGAAACTGATCATCGTACTCTGAAAATACTTTATCCTTAAACTCAATGCGCTCCATCCGATTAATCTCCTCAAAAATCGGGAGTAAACCAATTTGTGCATTGGATGCCCTTAGGTATTTACCTCCACCCGAAACGGCCACCTTCGATAGGGTTTCTTCGTCAAGTTTAGTTACCACTATGTTATCGTCCTTATCGCGAAGAAAATCACGATTCCCTGTTCCAAATGGGATTGGGGCCCCTTTTGGCGATCCTATTCCAATGGCATGTATAACAACGCCCTTTTCTGCATACGCCCTTTGCGCTGCTGTAACTGGGTCGTCCTCATGGTTCTCACCATCAGAAATGATAACAATGACCTTACTGGTCTCGCTTTGTGGGCTAAATGAGTTAACCGCCAAATTAATTGCAGAACCAATTGCAGTTCCCTGCTTGGGAACCATTCCTGGGCTAATGGATGAGAGAAACATCTTTGCTGAACTGTAATCGTTGGTAACGGGCAACTGAACATACGCATCACCCGCAAAAACAATAAGTCCAATTCTATCGTTTGCCAGCTGATCGACCAAACGCGATATAGCCTGCTTTGCCCTATCGAGCCTATTGGGCTGAATATCCTGAGCAAGCATGCTGTTGGAAACGTCAAGTGCAATAATTATCTCTATCCCTTTTCGTTTAGCCTCAGTTAATTTAGAGCCAAACTGGGGTCGAGCTAATCCAAAAACCATTAAAGTAATAGCAATAAGAAGTATAATGGATTTAATCCACCCCCTACTTTTTGAAACCCCCGGCATAAGTTGCTGCAAGAGTTCAGGGTTTCCAAACTCCGAAATACGTCGCTTCCTAATGTGCATAGCCACAATAAAAAGACCTATTAATGCTGGAATTATCAGCAATGCGTATAAGTAATCAGGGTTAGCAAATCTGAACATAGAAGACTTTTAATTTCAATTGTTTACAAAATATTAACCTAAGGGATACTCCTCAGTAGAGTTGCCCTGAGAATAAAATCGATACCCAAAAGAGCCAATGCCCACAGGGCATATATGGCAAACTCCTCACTCTTTCGGGTAGTTTCAATAACCTCAATCTTTGTTTTCTCAAGTTGATCAATCTCTTGATAAACTTTTTCAAGCGCTTTGTTATCGATTGCTCTAAAGTACTTGCCCCCTGTTGAAGATGCAATCTGCTCCAGCATATCCTCATCAATTTCAACCTTTACATCCTGATACCTTATACCAAAGGGAGTTTGAACTGGATATGGAGCTGTGCCAATGGAACCAACGCCAACAGCATAAACCCTTACGCCAAAAGTTTTGGCAATATCTGCAGCCATTAAAGGAGCTATCTCTCCCCTATTGTTTACCCCATCGGTTAATAGAATAACAACCTTACTCTTAGCATCGCTGTCCTTTAATCGGGTTACTGCTGTGCCCAATCCGTTTCCAATGGCGGTTCCATCCTCTAGCAAACCAAGCTTAACATCGTTAAACATGTTGATTACCGAAGCATGATCGGTGGTAAGCGGGCACATGGTAAAACTCTCTCCGGCAAATATTACCAGCCCTACTCTATCGTTTTTTCTGCCAGCAACAAACTGAACGCCTATGCTTTTGGCTGCTTCAATCCTATCGGGCTTAAAATCTCGTGCAAGCATACTTGATGATATATCAAGCGCAATAACAATATCTATCCCTTCGGTTTCGATGTTTTGGGTAATATTAAAAGACTGGGGGCGAGCCAATACCACAACAATTAGGGCTAGGGCAACCATACGTAATGCAAAAGGCAGATGCCTTAGGTAAACCCTAAGCGATAAAGGAGCCTTGGTAAAACCTTTGAGTGTTGACAGCTGAAGGCTTGGCTTTGCATCCTTTTGCCTAAATATGTACCAAGCAATGAGCAAGGGTAGTATAAGCAAAAGGTATAGTAGCTTTGGATGAGCAAATATGATTCCTTCCATTACTCGCCAGATTTTTCAGGTTCAACAAACTTTTTATTCTTCTCTTCTTCATTACCATTGGGCTTATCCTCAGAATCAACCTCACCTTCAACAAGTTCTTCAATTTTTGTTTGGTTCACAAACTTGTACCCAAAGTTTAACCCAGCCTCATTCTCCGATACCATAGGCGTGTAACGTGCAAATTTCACCAAATCGGAAAGCGAAAGATTATCTGAAAGTTCGTTCAGCAATTCTTTCGAAATAATGTTTTCGTTCCGAAAACTTCGAATTATCTCATCGGTGGTTTGCTCCATGGCATAAATATCAAACCTCGACTCAATGTATTGCCTAATAATATTGGTTAATGTAGTATGATAATGTTTGTGTTTATCGGTGTTCCACTGTTTCTGATCCTTAATTAAATTTAGGTTGCGCAGCGCTACAATGTGTGCAGGTTCAACTGGCTTAATTGGGAAGAAAAGTGGCTTATTATTCTTTCGCCTCGATATGTAGTAGATAATAAATGCAATTATGGCAATTAGCAACAAACCACCGCCAATCCATGGGGCTAATTCACGAAAGGTGATTGGTTCTGAAATGGGTAATTTAATATCGTAGATATCTACAACAGTAGTGTCGGCCGGAATTGCATTTACCAAGAACCAAATGGGCGATGTTTTGGCTGTATCACTCATCACCCCGTTAGAGAATGGGAGTTGGAATGGTGGAATGCGATAGTAGCCTTCATCGAATGAAGTTATTCTGAGCCTATAGGTGTACTCTAGATTTTCCTTATCTACTCTCACGGTATCAATAATACCATTGTCGAGCACCTCGATGCCAGTAACCAAAGTATCGGCAAAAATTGGAAACTGAACACTATAGCCATTAGGCATTTGTGCTTTAATTGTTAGTTCTACCTGATCGCCAACAAGAATGCTATCAGCTGAAACTTGAGCCTGAAAGCTATGAATTGGTTTCTGTGCAAACGACGCAAATGGAATGATAAGGAATCCCAAAATGCCCATAAGCACATTGCGCAACCCCCGATGCATCCATCCGAGTTGACCCAATTTATCTGTATATTTTAAATTAAAAATTTTCATTGCTGTTCTAAATTGCATTTACGCCCGTTGCTTAAAAAGTTTTATAAGAGGTTTAACATAATCCTCATCGGTGCTTATGGCCACCGAATCGACCTTGCAGCGTGAAAAGGTTTGCTTTAGCAATTGTTCCGATTGGATCCACCAATTGGCATAAGCCTTGCGAACCTCACTGCTCGAGGTATCGATCCACTGGTAATGACCCGTTTCCGCATCCTTGAACTTTAATAATCCGACTGAGGGTATTTCAACCTCGCGCTTATCGTAAACCCTAATGCCTACCACATCATGCTTATTGCTAGCAATAGTAAGTGCGTTGGTAAATAACGGGGTAGGCTCATCAACTTCAGAATCCATAAAATCGCTTATAACAAAGGCAGTGCATCGCTTTTTAATAGCATTGGTAAAGTACCTTAACGCCTCAGAGATGTTTGTGCCTTGGCTGGTTGGTGTAAAGTTTATTAGTTCGCGAATGATATGTAGGATATGGGTCCGCCCCTTTTTAGGTGGAATAAATTTCTCTACCTTATCGCTAAACATCAGCACACCAATCTTATCGTTATTCTGAATTGCCGAGAAGGCAAGCACCGCAGCTATTTCGGTGGCAAGGTTCTTTTTTAGCAGATTGGTTGTACCAAACATCCTTGACCCACTAACATCAATAAGCAGCATTACGGTAAGTTCACGCTCCTCCTCAAACACTTTTACGAAAGGTTGGTTAAAGCGTGCGGTTACGTTCCAATCAATGTTTCTGATATCATCGCCATACTGATACTCACGCACTTCGCTAAAAGCCATTCCTCTACCCTTAAAAGCACTATGGTATTCCCCAGCAAAAATCTGACGGGACAATCCACGGGTTTTTATCTCTATTTTTCGTACTCGCTTTAGTAATTCTGATGCTTCCACAACTTTTGATTTACGAAACAGTAATTAGCTATTCCTTTTTCAAATATGTAACCACGGTTATAAACCAGTCGCCCTTTACCAATTCAACTTCGTATCCTTTACCATCTTTCTGGTAGGTCCACTTAAGGTCTTTGCATTTACCATACTTCTCTGCCAATTGCTCCTTAAGTCGGTTAAACATCCACGTATTATACATTCGGGATACAGAGGTGCATATTCCATCCGCATTTAGCATAAAGATTAAAGTTTGCTCCTCAAATGCATTTTCGAACTTAATAAAACTCCTATCGTAGTTGTAAATCTCTTTGGCAAATGCAAAACCAGGTAACTCTTTCCCCACCAGTGTTCTTATCTCATCTTTATACAAGTTGATATAATTCTGAGTTTTACCAGAAAATAATATCATTATAAATGATAACAGAAGGCTACTGCGAATAAGGGCAATCCTAAACATAGGCTATGGCACCTCTAT
>Ga0265295_1001063_pt1 | contig 51062 bp, 45 predicted proteins | sample Munlansysbiofilm_FD_192503 | JGI IMG/M metagenome (GOLD analysis project Ga0265295, IMG submission 192503) | Leachate microbial communities from a municipal landfill in Southern Ontario, Canada - Methane capture system biofilm | ecosystem: Engineered > Solid waste > Landfill > Unclassified ... | reverse complement strand
CCCGCCACCGACCGCCGGACTGGCGTCCGAGAACCCGGCCAGGCCATACAACTCCCAGGCCACCCGCCGCGACTGCAGGAAGTTGAGCTTAAGCCGTCCTTCGAGCGGAGCATCGCCCCCATCGACCCGGGTTGTGGCCCCCCGTGCAAACAGTGAGGCAAACAGACGGTCACTGAGCTGGACGCCAGCGCCAGCGGTGTAGGAAAGGTAGTTCTTGCCCTGGTAGTCGCTGGTGCTATCCTGCAGGATGTAAACGCCATCAACAAACAGCTGAAAATCGCCCAGCCACTTGGAGAGCGACAGACCCGGCCCAAACTCGAAGGTGCCGGTGCCCAGTCCGCTATCATCATCGCCGGTGGGCAGCTTCAGGTACAGGTTGGGACGAACTCGCGGCAGCCAGCCTTCCTCGTCCTGCTGCACGGTCCAGCCGGCACTCAGGTTGATATCACCCAGGCCGGCCTCGCTACTGGTGCTGCTGCTGGATGAAAGGCTGACGGTGGCGTTGGTCCGCCGCCCCTGACCGCCTGACCGGGTGACCACCACGTCGCTGGATGAACGGCTGCTAAAATAGACCAGCGGCACCTCCAGGGTCAGGTCAACATTCTGGAGGGGATTTACGACCAGCAGGACCGGCACCGTAACCACGGTTGCATCGGCATTGCTGCCATAATCGCCATAAGTCACCTCGAAGCCGCTACCGATAGCCGTGCTGACCCCCTGCTGCAGGCGGTGCTCGCTATCGTCGCCCCAGACAGCCGATGTCGTCAGCAATACAACCAGCGTGCTCACCAGCCTGAACCACATCACCTCACTCCACCACCCGCGTTGCACCATCTGCATGCCTGTCACCATTCCCTCTACGTTCTTTGCCCGGACCTAACGACCCCGGCGAATACCGGAACCACCTTGCTGGTGCTGCTGTTGCCCTGTGCGAAGGCGCTGGCCACCTGACCACAGCGGTCGGCCCGTGTCGGAACGCACTGTCAACTGACCGCCATCAGGCAGACTGATCCACTGGCTGATCAGGTAGCTCTGGCCATCCTTGCCCTGGGCGCGGGATCCTCGTACCGACACCGTATCTCCCACCTTCCAGCCGAGATCATCATCCTGCAAGTACCAGCGGGGCCCCAGCACCACGATAAAACGATCAGTGACCGTTGTCAGCTCGATGGTCACCGGGTCGCTGTCGGCAGCGGGCAGAGCCGCAACACGGCCGGTTACCGTCACCACCGTGTTGCGGTCGTACCCTTGGCTGAGATTCAATCCCGCGCGCGCCGCCGGGGCATCATCGCCAAACAACCAGCCGGCATGGCCTGAAACCGGTGTCAGGAGCAGCACAGACACCATCAGATGCAGGGATATGCTATGCAGAAAACGCACGTACAGCATCTCTTCCTCTTGCCTGTAAAAAGTTAACGCAACTACTGCTTGGCAGGGCTGCCAAAGCCGGTGCCATCTTGCGGACGCAGGCCGGTACCGGTGCCGTCACCGGGGCCCAGTTGACGCATCTGGCCTTGACCGGCACCCTGGCGGGTTGCAGCACCTGCACCACTACCATCGCGCAACTGCTCACGCTTCTGGACCTGCTCACGCTTCTGCTGCTTGATGCGGTTTTGATCGCCGCTGCCGTCTCTCAGCTGACTGCCCTGGCCGCCGCCGCTCATCCGGGCGCCGCCGCCCATGCCACCACCGCCGCCACCGCGGGCAAAAGACTCGCCACCAAAGGCCACCATTGTCGCCACCACTGCCGCAAGTATCATCATCCGTTGTGCGCTCATCTCCGTACACCTCCTGTGTGAGATCGGGAATCCGTCCCGTTGCCACAACTATCTACAGAATACGTGCCATCACGATAATGCACCAATGTTACTGAATTTTAAGCAAAACATCGCCCTTACAGGTGCAATACCTGCATCGACCGGCTGCAACTATTGCACTAACCACCCAGCAAACCATATTCCTTTAAACGATACTGCAGGGTACGCTTCGAGATACCCAGCTTTTCAGCAGCCAGGCGCCGATTGTTGCCGCAACCTGCCAGGGCATCAAGGATAGCGCTCCGCTCGATGTCCCGCAAACTCCCGTCAAGCGTTTCAATCTCTGCAGCACGTTGCGGAAAACGTAACTGCTCCGGCAGATCTTGGACCGTGATGGTGCCCCGCCCCAAAATAACGGCCCGCTCCAGCACATTCTGCAACTCACGAATATTGCCGGGCCACCGGTAGCGGCTCAACGTTTCCAGCAACTCCGAATCCAGAGTCGGTACGGCACACCCGATCTGGTGGGCGATCCGCTCCACCAGAAACTCGCTCAGCGCTCTCAGAGCATCCCTTCGGTCGCGCAACGCCGGCAAGGCAATTGGAAAGACATTGAGCCGATAATAAAGATCCTCACGAAAGCGTCGTTCCCTGACCTCCTGCAGCAGATCGCGGTTGGTGGCGGCAATAATCCGCAGATCAACCCGAATTTCACGCTGTCCTCCCACCCGCACGAAGCTACGCTCCTGCAGCACCCGCAACAATTTTGCTTGGAGCGTAAGGGGCAGCTCGCCGATCTCATCCAGAAAAAGTGTGCCGCCCGAAGCCAGTTCGAATCTACCCATACGGGTCTGCACCGCACCGGTGAAGGCTCCTTTCTCATGGCCAAACAGCTCGCTTTCCAGCAGATTTTCCGGGATGGCTGCGCAGTTAAGCGCTACAAACGGCCCTTCGCCACGCTGGCTGGCACAATGGATGTAGCGGGCGGCCAACTCCTTGCCGGTGCCCGACTCTCCGCTCAACAACACGGTAGCCTGGGTAGTGGCCACCTCCCGCAACATGCGCTGAACCGTTCCCATGGCCTGGCCGGCAAACAACACCTCATCGGGCGGCAAACCAGCCGTCTCACGTTCCTTCAACGCAGTCAGGCTCCGCACACGACTTTCGTTGTCCAGTGTACGCCGCACCAGTGTCCGCAGTGTTTCTGGGTCCTTGAGCGGCTTGGTGAGAAAATCGGCTACCCCTTCCTTGATGGCCGCCACCGCCTCTTCCACCGTACCGAAGGCGGTCAGCAGGATAAAGGGCGGCGCCAGCCCCTCGGCGGTGGCCGTCCGGTACAGTTCGAGCCCCCCCAGGCCAGGCAGCCGCAGATCGGAAAGCACCAGGTCGAACGAGTGACGCCGCAACGCCATCAGGGCCGCCTTACCATCCTCCTTTGCAACGGTATCGTAGCCCTGGTCCTCCAGAATGGTCATCAACAATGAACGGAAGGTGGCATCGTCCTCCACCACCAGTATCCTGGCCGTTTGTTTCATACCTGCTCCTTGACAGTGGCTTGTGGTAGCCGCACCGTGATCTGCGCCCCGCCGTCCGGCCCATTTTCTGCAACGATCGTTCCGCCACAGCCCTCCGCTATCCGGCGGCAGACCGCCAGCCCCAGCCCTCCTCCGCTGGCCTTGGTGGTAACAAAGGGCTCAAAGACGCGCGGCAACAATTCCTGTGCAAAACCTGCACCGTTGTCCGCCACGGTCATAACAACCTCATTATCCTGCAGTGTTGTGGCAACCCGCAACCGCCCCCCCTGGGGCATGGCCTGCACGGCATTGGTGAACAGATTACGCAACAGCTGGCCCAAACGATCCGCACTACAAGCCACCTTGAGTCCGCGTTCCCCAGTGCGTTCAAAAACGACACCCAGCCTCATGGCCTCAGCGCCGAGCAATCCCCAGGCCTCTTCCACGGCAGTATCGATCGGGACGGTACCGGGTGGCGGTCCATCGGGACGGGCATACAGTAACAGATCATTCACCAATGCCTCCAGACGAACGGTTTCCCGCAGGATGGCATCGGTACATTGGCGGGAGCGCTGGTCGCCCGCCGCCCGTTCCGCCAGCAACTGGGCAAAGCCCTTGATACCGGCCAGTGGAGTCCGCACCTCATGGGCCAGCACCGCACCCAGCTCTCCCAGACGTGCCAACTGTTCGTTGCGAACCAAGGCCTCGCGCCGCTGGGCATCCCGACGCACCAGCCGCAACGACAGCAGCCCCAACGACCAGGCCGCTGTGGTCAAAATCAGCAGCAAGACGAATCCAGTCCGAGCACGACGGATGATCTGATTGGCCTGCCAGCTATGCAGGGCCAGCCGCAGGGCCAACGTTTCGCTAGGCAAGTGCAGCGGAAGATGGAGCTCATAGACCTCCTCGCCGGTCCCCAACCTGACCCGGTGCTCAACCGGCCCGGACTGGTCGAACACGGGACGATACCGCTGATCCTCCACCTGTTCGCCGATCAGGTCGGGGTTACTGTGAAAACGGATAGTTCCTTGCCGGTCCACCAGCGCAAAAAACGCCAGATCTGGCGTTTTGAAAGCAGCCAGGGTTGCGAATGAGGGATCGCGGCTGGCAACGCCTTCGATGGCCTGGCCCAGGGACAAGGCGGTGCCCCGTTGCAGGGTCTGGGCGATCGGCAGTGCGCTGCGGTAACTGGAAACGGCATACCAGACCAACAGGATCGTCACCACCAGACCGGCAACCACCAAGGCTATCTGAAAACGGGACTGCTGCATGGCCGATATACTAACGCCGGCCCTGGCCCGGCAGTCAAGCATGATTTGCATTCAACGGTTTACCTGCTACACTTGGCTGCCAAGGAAGCTCAGCCATGACACTATCGGCCTTGTCATACAACGATCTGCCCCTGGTTCTGGCTCGTCTGCAGACGCTGGGAGAACTGCACGCCCCCCTGCGCGGCAGCGATGGGGCTGTCCGTTTCGGACCGTTGCCGCCGGGAGCCCAGCCCGATCTGACAGCCCAGCGCAGCCTGCTGCCGCCCAAGAAGTACCTGCTGGCCCCCAGCGAAACCATCCTGACCTACCACCCGGCAACCGGCTACCAGGCACCACCACAACCGGAAACGCCACTGATCCTGCTGGGACTGCACCCCTGCGACCTGGCGGCCATCGCCTATCTGGACCGACTGTTCATGGCAGCCGACAGCCCGGACCCGCTCTACACCGCCCGGCGTGAACGGCTGATCCTGATCGGCGCCTCCTGTACCCCCGATCAGTATTGCTCCTGCCACCAGATGCCGTCGCCGCTGCCGGCAGCCTGCGACCTGTTTCTGCACCAGCAGGCCGATGGGCTGCTGCTACACGTTGAGAGTCCGAAGGGCCAACTGCTGCGAGAAGCGCTGCAGGATCTGCTGCAATCGACACCGGCACAGCAACCGCCGGCATCGACCCGCGATCATTTCGGCAGCGCTAGCGTAGCAACGTCACACGAAGAACTGGACCCGAACCTGCCGGACTGGCAGCAGCTGGCCGACCACTGTCTGGGCTGTGGGGCATGCTCCATTTGCTGCCCCACCTGTTCCTGCTTCGAGGTGCTGGAGTTCGGCGGCCTGGACGGCTGTTCGGCCGAACGGCTGCGCCGCTGGGACAACTGCCTATTCAAGAGCCATTCCGAAGTGGCCGGCGGCCACAGCTTCCAGAAGGACCGCGCCCAACGCTTCCGTTACCGCTACCGCCACAAGTACCGCGGCTATGGCCAACTGCGGGGCCTGCCCACCTGTGTCGGCTGCGGTCGCTGCCGGGTGCAGTGCCCCACCGGGCTCGATCTGCGTCCACTGGCAGAACGGCTGGAAAGGAGCACGCCATGAACACCTCCCTGCCACAAGCGGCCCGCATCGGCGCCATCCGCCATCTGACCGATGATACCGCCCTGTTTACCTTGCAGCTTGACGAACGACCGGCAGAGCACCAGAGCTCGCCAGCCCATTTTCAACCAGGCCAGTTCCTGCAGCTCTCCGTCGCGGGCGCCGGCGAGGCGCCGATCTCCTACTGCGGTTTTCCCTCCAGCGACGGCAGCATCGAACTCTGTATCCGCAAGGCTGGACGGGTCACCGCAGCACTGCATGCAGCGGCATTGGGTGATCAGGTGGCGGTGCGGGGACCATTCGGGCACGGCTTTCCGCTGTCCCACTATGCCGGGCAGGATCTGCTGCTGATGGCCGGCGGCCTGGGGATGGCGCCGCTGCGCTCACTGCTGCTGGCCCTGCTGCACCAGCGGGAACGCTACGGCCGACTGACCCTGCTGTATGGCGCCAAGGCCCCTGAGGCGCTACTATTCCGCCATGAGTTGGCCGACCTGGCCAGCCGCAAGGATCTGCAGCTGCGGCTGGCAGTGGACCGAGCCGGCGAGTGTCCGCCCGGCTTACCTGACTGCCGGGTGGCACTGTTGCCAGCGCTGCTGGAAGGGCTGACCGTTGACCCCCAGCGAACGGTCGTTGCACTGTGCGGTCCACCGGCCGCCTACCGTTTTCTGGTGCCGCCGCTGCTGGAACGGGGTATCCCGCCACAGCAGATCCATCTCTCGCTTGAACGCCGCATGCACTGCGGCATGGGTCACTGCGGCCACTGCGCAGTCGGCACCCTGCTCTGTTGCACCGATGGGCCGGTCTTCGCCTACAGCGCCTTGCAGACCATCGAGGGGGCCCTGTGAACCGTCCCCGCTTGGCCATAGTCGGCCTGACCGCCTGTTCGGGCTGCCAGCTCTCGCTCGTAAACTGCGAGGCCGAATTACCGCTGCTGCTGGAACAGGTGCAGTTCGAGCTGTTTCCCATGGCCTGTTCGCCGGTGCAGATGGCAGAGCAGTACGATGTTGCCCTGGTGGAGGGCTGCTGCACCACCGCCCATGAAGTGGAACTGCTGCGTGAGCTGCGTAACCGCAGCCGCCTGCTGGTCGCCCTGGGCACCTGCGCGCTGTGGGGCGGCGTGGCCACCCTGCGCTCCGACACGCCCCGTCAACAGCTGCTGAGCCAGGTCTACGGACCACACCCTCCACTGGATGACGGACTGCCGCGACCGTTATCGGCCTACGTTACGGTGGATACCGCTCTGCCTGGTTGTCCGCCGGAAAAGAAGGAACTGCTGGCATTGTTGAGCGATCTGGTACGGGGCAACCTGCCGCCCGCTGGCGTCAGCCCGGTCTGCACCGACTGCCGGATGCGGGAAAACCTCTGCCTGTTGCAGGAGCGGAATCAGCTCTGCCTCGGCCCCCTGACCCTGGGCGGCTGCGACGCCCGCTGCCCCAGCCTGGGCGTGCCCTGCGAAGGCTGCCGCGGACCAGCCCCGGAGGTCAATCTGACTGAGGCGTTGGCGGTTTATCAGCAAAAGGGGTTTGATCAACAGACGGTGACGGCACGGCTGCAGCGTTTCTGCCCGGAGTGGCGCCATGACTAAGCTGCGGACGATCAACCAACTGGCTCGGGTGGAAGGCCACGGCAGGATCAGGCTGGAGCAGCAGGCCGGGCGGGTGGTGGGCGCACGGCTTGAGCTGTATGAATCGATGCGGCTGTTTGAGGCGCTGGTGCTGGGACGGCGGTATGACGAGATTGCAGAGATCGTCTGTCGCATCTGCTCGATCTGCTCCACGGTGCACAAGGTGGCGGCCCTGCAGGCGGTAGAACACGCACTGGAGCTGCAGGTTAGCACGCAGACCGACCTGCTGCGGCAGCTGGCGGTGCAGGGGGGCCAGATCGAAAGCCACGCCCTGCACCTGTTCTGTCTGGCCCTGCCCGATTACCTGGGCTGCAACGGCTTTCCCGAGCTGGCCCAACGGGCCCCGGCCGAGCTTCAGCGCGGACTGGAGATCAAGGCGCTGGGCAACCGGATACAGGAATTGGTGGGCGGACGGGCGATCCATCCCTTCAACCTGCTGCTGGGCGGGCTCGGCAGCGTTCCTGCTGCCGACAGCCTTAAGCAGCTGATCGACCAGCTGCAGGAGCTGCTACCGGCGGCACTGGCCACCATCGAGCTGGCCGCCGGGCTGAATGAGACCTTACCCGCGCTGCATCCGTTGCCCTGCTGTGCCGCCAGCGGAGGACCATCGTTATTCGGTGAGCAGCTGACTACCAGTGACGGCCAGCAGCTGGCAGCCTGTGAGGCTTACGCCTGGCTGGATGAACGCCTGGTTGGGTACAGCCACGCCAAGCTGAGTAGCTTCAGCGAGCATGGCCCCTACCTGGTCGGTCCGTTGGCGCGCCTCAATCTGGATGTTCCGCTGGAACCATCCGCCCAGGCGGCGTTGCAACGCTACGATTCGCGGTTGCTTGGGGCGCCCCTGACCGCCTCCCATCTGGCCCGGGCCATCGAACTGCTGCAGGCCATCGAGCGGGCAATGGTGCTGTGCAGACAACTACTCCAGAACGGGTTGCTGCCGGAGCGGGCAGCTGCAGTGCAGCCCCGCTCCGGCAGCGGAACAGCCCTGATCGAGGCCCCCCGTGGCCTGCTGCTGCATCAGTACAGCTTTAACGACGCCGGATACTGCACCGCCGCCCAGGTGGTGACCCCCACCGCCATCAACCAGGGTGCCATGGCGCTGATGCTGACGGACTTGCTCCAGTGTCTGCCCGATGCAGATCCCGATTCGTTCAAGCTGCAGGCCGAGCGGCTGATACGCTGCTTTGATCCGTGCATCTCCTGCGCGGTACATTAAGAGGAGCGCCGATGATCGGCATACTACGCTTCATAACCATCACCATGCTTGCGACCGGCAGCCTGCTGTTTTCCGCCCCTGCCCCGGTACAAGCAAAACCGATCACGGCTGTGATCCTGCGCGACCTGCAGCCGTCCTCCTTTGTCGATCGCAAAACAGATCGACCAACCGGCTTTGCCGTTGATCTGACCAATGCCGTCGCGGCTGAGGCAGGCCTGCAGGTGCAGTATCTGGTGGTCAACAACTGGCAGGAAGCGGAAGACGCCCTCAAAACCGGACAGGCCGACATCTGTCCCGTGCTGGTGGTCAATCCCAAGCGACAGACGTTTTTCCTTTTTACCGACTATACCGAGACCTCAGGTGTCCGCATCATCATCCGCACCAAGAGCGGCAGCATCGCTGGCCTGCCCGACCTGTACAACCGCCCGGTGGGCACCCTGCGGGCCAGCCAGGCCTACCAACTGCTTAAAAACGAAAACCGCATCACGCTGACCTTTTACGACTCCTACCAGCAGGCGATCATGGAACTGCTGGCCGGGCGGATTGACGCCTTTGTCGGGCCGGACAACATCGTGCTGCAACTCACTCGAGAAGCGGGCATCGAAGACCAAATTAAAATGTTGGAACCGCCACTGATCGAGATCAAACGGGCCATCGCCGTTGCCAAAAATAACCCTGAGCTGTACCGTCAGTTGCGGGGCCCCACAGCCGCCTTTGTGACCAGCCCTGCCTACAAGGCCCTCTACACCAAATGGTACGGCAGCCCTGCGCCGTTCTGGAACACCACCAAGGTCGTACTGCTGCTGACTATCCTCACCCTGTCCGCACTGATCGCCCTGGCGATCTGGCGCTATTTTCTGCTGATCGGCTACAACAGACGGATCAGCGACAGTGAGCGCCGTTTTCGCGGCATCTTCGACCAGACCCTGCAGATGATCGGCCTGCTTGATGCCAAGGGCCGCCTGATCGAGATCAACCAGACCGCCCTGGACCTGGTCGCCACCACCCTGGATCAAGTGCGCGGGCAGTTGTTCTGGGATACCCCCTGGTGGAACCACGATCCTGCCCAGCAGGTCAGGCTTCAGCAGGCGATGGCAGAGGCGATGGAGGGAGAGCTGGTACGCATGGTGGCGAAACATCGCTCCGCACAGGGGGCGATACATTATGTGGACTTCTCAATCAAACCGGTCTTTGACGACAACGGCAAGGTCTGCCTGCTGATCCCCGAAGGGCGCGACATAACGGAACGGATAAAGACGGAACAGGAGCTGCACGACAAGGCCGTACTGCTGGAGCAGGAGATCGGTGAGCGCCAGAAGGCCCAGGAGGCATTGCAGCTGCTCAACAGCACGCTGGAGCAACGCATCAGTGAGGCGGTAACCCAGCTGCGCCAGAAGGACGACCTGCTGATCCAGCAAAACCGCATGGCCGCTCTGGGTGAACTGCTGACCAACATCGCCCACCAGTGGCGCCAGCCCTTGAACAACATCGCGGTCTATATCCAGACCATGCAGTACCTGCAGCGGGCCGGCGAACTCACCGACGAGGAGATGGACCGGGATATCAAGGCGGTGATGGAGATCCTGCAGTATATGTCCCAGACCATCGACGACTTCCGCAGCTTCTTTGTGCGCGACCGCAGCAGCGCCCTGGAGTTTTCCCTGGCGCCCACCATTGCCAAGGCACTGGCGCTGGTGACCCCAGCCCTGACGGCCAACAATATCAAGGTGGCGCTGCTCAAGGATGAACGCCAGGAGCTGCGGGTAACCGGCTATCCCAACGAGTTTATCCAGGTGGTGATGAACATCCTGTACAACGCCCGCGACATCCTGTTAGAACGGGAGGTCGTTAATGCCAGCATCGAGATTATGGTGACCGAGGAAAACGGCAAGAGCGTGACCACGATTCGGGATAACGGCGGCGGGATTGACCAGCAGGCCCTGCCCCATATCTTCGACCCCTATTTCACCACCAAGGGGCCGGACAAGGGCACCGGCATCGGGCTCTACATGTCCAAGAACATCATTGAAAAAAACATGGGCGGGAAACTGACGGCGCGTAACGTGGAAAACGGTGCTGAATTCAGGATAGAAATCTAAACCATGACAGCATGTGTCACAAATCCAGAGTCATGGCATTTTCGTCGCAATCCGGGAATTTTGGGCACTTGATGCAGTCACCCCACACCTTGTGGGGCAGGGTCGATTTATCCACCAGCACAAAACCCAGCTTGCCGAAAAAGTCCGGCTTGTAGGTCAGACAGAAGATCCGCTTCAGGCCCAGTTCACGGGCCTCATCAATGCAGGCGCTCACTAGGGCGCTGCCCACCCCCTTGCGTCCGGCATCCTCCGCAACCGCCACCGAGCGAACCTCCGCCAGATCATCCCAGACGATATGCAGGGCAGCCGCCCCCAGAATCCGTCCGTCGTCAGCCACTTCAACGTAGAAATCACGCAACGACTCGTACAGCTCGGACAGCGAGCGGGACAGCATATCGCCACGGCTGGCGTAGGTGGTCAACAGTTTCTGGATCTCTTTGACATCGGTGATCTGGGCCTTACGGAGCATGGCGGTTCCTTGTCGCAGGGGATGTTGGGCACAGTGTAGCAAATGTAACCGCACTGCTGCATCAACTTTGTTGCCCCCTGCGTTGCCAATGGTGTGATCAGGGCACGGCGTCAAGGAAACACTAACCAGCCAACGCAGGTATCGCGCAAACGTGACAACGCCTAGTCGATGCGGCCGAGCAGCCTGAGCAGGCCGTCCATGATGGTGGCCGGATGGGGTGGACAGCCGGGGATGAACAGATCCACCGGGATGATGCCCTCCAGCCCGTTGTGCACCGCCGGCAGATCACGGAACGGTCCGCCGCCAATGGCGCAGGCGCCACAGGCGATCACCAGCTTGGGAGCCGGCACCGCCTCCCAGGTCGCCAGCAACGCTTCGCGCATGTTGTCGCTGACCGGGCCGGTCACCAGGAGGCCGTCGGCATGGCGGGGCGAGGCCACGAACTGGATGCCGAAGCGCCCCAGATCCCAGGCCAGGGTGTTGAGGACGTTGGTGTCGGCCTCGCAGGCGTTGCAGCCGCCGGCGCTGACCTGGCGAAGCTTGAGAGACCGCCCGAACAGCCTCCGCAGATCCTTTTCCAGCGGTTCGGCACGTGGTGGCGTCTGAGCGGGTTCCAGCACCAGATCGGTTCGGGCACGGCCTGCCAGACGATAGTCACGGCTGAAGGCGACCGCACCCTGGGGGCAGGCCTCGCTGCAGGAGGGGCAAAACAGACACAGCCCCTGATCGATTACCGGCCCGTCGGCAGTGACGCTGATCGCCCCCACCGGACAGGCCTCCAGACAGGCCCGGCATCCGTCAGCGCAGCGGCCCGGCTCCAACACCGGCCGCCCGCGAAACCGCTCTGCCAACGGCGGCGGTGTACGGGGAAACGGCATGGTGCGGTAGCCCTGACGTATCCGTTCTAGAAGCGAGAGCAGCATGACGGAACCTTTCAGCCAACGTTACCGTTTACACACAAGTTTACAGATCGAAGCCGCAGTACGACAGGTTAAAGCTCTTGTTGCAGAGCGGAAAATCCGAGATCTGCTCACCACGCAGCGCCACGGCCAACCCCTGCCAATTGTGGAAGGAGGGATCGGTGATCTTGTAGCGGCTGATGGCGCCCTGAAGGTCAGTGATAGCAACATGGCAGATTTCACCGCGCCAGCCCTCAACCAATGCCACGGCCAGCCGTTCGCCAGCCTGCGGCAGCGCAGGCGTCTCCCGCACCGTCCCCGACGGCACCTGTTCCAGCATGTCCGCCAACCAGGCGGCCGACTGTTCGCACTCCTGGCTCCGCTGTCGGGCGCGGGCCAGCACGTCGCCCTGCTGGCCGGTGGGTGCGTGCAGTGCATGGAGGCCGTAGCAGCCGAAGGGGTGCCGGTTGCGGGCATCGACCGCCACCCCGCAGGCCCGGGCAGCCGGCCCCACCAGCCCGAGCGCAGCGGCCGTCTCAAGGCTGAGCTGGCCGGTGCCCTCGAATCGATTGATGACCGACGCGCTCTGCCATAACAGGTCGGTGGCCCCCTTAAGATCGCGGTAGGCGGCCAGCAATCGCTTCTGGATACCGGCTGCCTGGGCATGGTCCAGATCAAACCTGACACCGCCCGGCAACAGCAGGCCACGACCGAAACGGCTGCCGCACAACTCGGCCGTCAGGTTCAGGAAATCACCCCGTATCCGGCCACAGAACGAGGCGGTGGGCAGGTAGCCCACATCCCCGGCCAGGGCCCCCAGGTCGCCGGCGTGGTTGGCCAGTCGTTCCAGCTCCAGGGCGATACCCCGTAGCAGACTGGCCCGTTCGGATACAACCGTCCCATCCACCGCCTCCCGCAGCAGGCAGTGGGCCCAGAGGTGGCCGATGGTGCTGTCTCCGGCCACCGCCTCCAGCATGGCAAGGGCGCGTCCCGGTGCGGCTGCGGGTAACGCCTGCTCGACACCGCGGTGCTGGTAGCCGAGCGAGATCTCAAGGTGGAAGACCTCTTCGCCGTGGCACTGGAAGCGGAAATGGCCCGGTTCGATGATGCCAGCGTGGACCGGTCCCACCGCCACCTCATGGACCTGATCCCCCTCAACCTGATAAAAATCCATCAGCCCCACCCCGCCTTGGGGGAAGCGAACCGGCTTCAGCCAGGGGTGTCCTTCAGCTGTGATGCCATACTGCTCGCAGATCTCCCGCTCAAACAGCGAGACCTGCGGGCAGAGCACGGCCAGCGAGGTGAAGCTGCCCTCCAGCTCGCAGCAGCACGCCGCCAGCTGCTGCTGGCTGTCCTGGGCCAGTACGGCATACCGGCGCAGCGGGCCGCCGGGTTGACGATGGCCGAAATAGCTGCAGACACGCCAGCCCTCGGCCATAGAGATATACAGTTCCTGGCTGAAACTGTCCGGCGTCAGCAGCGGCAGCTCGGCCAATGGCACAGAGGCTGGGTTTGTAAATATCAGCTTGGCGCCGCTCATGGACAGCCTCCCCGCAGCAGGGCTGCCCCCTGATGCACCAGATCGGCCAGCGGTGGCGGCAGACAGACCCCCAGCACCACCACCAACAGAAGCAATACCAGGGGCGGCAGCACCGTCAGCAGCCGTTCACGCTGACTGGTGCTGGGTAGACGGGAGGGAGGATCGCCCAACACCATCCCCAACACGATCGGGGCCATGCCCAGAAAGACCACCGCCAACGCCAAAAGTAACAGGACTGCCGCCACCCAGCTACCCTGCCTGAAGGCGGCGGTGATGATGGTGAACTCACTCAGAAACAGCAACGAAGGCGGGAAGGCGGTAACTGCCAGAAAACCGCCCAACAGGATGCTGCCGGACCAGGGCACCCGCCGCAGCGCGCCCTGCACTCCCAGGGTGCTCTTGCTGCCATAGACCCGGTGCAAGGTGCCGGAGGAGAGGAACAAGGCCCCTTTGGCCAGACCATTACCGATCAGGTGCAGCAGCATCCCTGCCAGCGCACCTTTGCCGATCGCCAACGCCAGCACCATGAGCCCCATATGCTCGACACTGGAGTAGGCCAGCATCCGCTTAAAATCGGCCTGACGCACCAGAAACACCGCTGCCACCAGCATCGAAAACAGCCCCAGCACCATCATCGGCACGCGATACAAACGGTCATCGCCACCGGCGGCCAGCATCAGCTGATAGACCCGTATCAGCGCCAACAGGGCACAGTTGGTGAGCCCACCCGCCAGCAGCGCCCCCACCAGGCCCGGCGCTTCGCCGTAGGCGTCCGGTTTCCAGGTGTGCAGCGGCGCCAGCCCCAGCTTAACGCCGAACCCCACCAGCAAAAACACGAACCCCAGCCGCAGCCACCCCTGATCGAGCTTTGGGGCCACCTCCAGCAGGCTCTCCAGCTGCAGCGTAGCATCGACCCCGGCCACCAGGGTGGCGTAGGCCAGAAAATAGACCCCCAGCAAGGCCAGGGCGATCCCCACCGAGCCGATCAACAGGTACTTCCAGGTGGCCTCGATGGAGCGGGCGTTCGTGTTGTAATAAATCTGCGGCGCCATACTGACGGTGGCAACGGCCACCGCCACCCAGAGCAGACCCAGGTGCTGACTGATGCAGACCAGCGTCATGGCTGCCAGACAACTGAGCAGCGAGAGGCACAGGAAACGGTTGGGCCGTTCAGGACGATCGTGGCGCAGATAGCTGACAGCATAGACCGAACAACCAAGAAACAGCAGGCTGATAGTCAGAAGGACGATGCTCCCCAGCGGGTCCAGCTGCACCCAGCCGCCATGGGCCGGCCCGGAAGGGTGCCACAGCTCGGCCAGGGTCAGCCCGGTGTGCAGCAGGGCCACCAACGGCAGCAGCAGTGGCCGACGCTGATCGTCGGACAGCAGACCGGCGATCAAGGCCCCCACGAGCGGTATCAGAATCAGGGCGTGCAGCATCGGGCTAACGCTCCCGCAGCGCCGTCAGGCGCGAGGTATCCAGCGAGGAAAATTCCCGGCTGATATGCTTGATCACAATCCCCATCACAAAGGTGCCCACCAGCAGATCCAGCAATACCCCGGCCTCCACCATCACCGGCATCGCCTCAGTCAGCAGCAGGCCGAAGATGAAGATACCGTTCTCCAGCACCAGATACCCCAGCACCTGGGAGATCGCCTTGCGCCGCGTGGTCAGCAGCAGACAACCGGCCAGCAGGGTGGCGATGGAGGCCGGCAGAAAGAGATGCCCGTGATGGGTCGCCGCCAACGGCAGGCGAGCGGCAAACCAGAACGCCAGGGCCGTGCAGATGGCCCCCAGCACCAGGGTGGCGCCAAATCCCAGGTGCGGCTGCAACTCCTGCTTAGCCTCACTACGCTTGATCGCCTGGGCAATCAGCCAGGGCACCAGCCCACCCTTGACCAGCAGGATACCGACCGTAATCAGCGCCAGATGCCAGGAAAACGGGACCAGGATACCGGGCAACAGCCCCAGCATGACCCCTTGTGCCGCCACCAGCCTGACGCTGAGCTGATGGCGTCCGGTACCCAGCAGCACGAAGTTGAGCAGCATCACCACGATCAACAGCTGATCAGTCAGAAAGATTGCGGTCATGCCTCACCTCACCGTCAGCAGCAGGGCAAAGGCGGCCAAGGCAGCGGCCGCAACCAGCAGGCGAGGCACCTGCAACAGGCGCAGGCGCGCCATGACCGATTCAACCAGCCCCACCGCCACCGCCAGCACCAGCATGCCAGCGCTAAAGGAGAGCCAACCAAGCAGCCCCTCGCCGATGCCGAACGGCAACGCCAGATGGAGCACCAGCGCCCCCAACACAAACAGCTTCAGAGCGGCGCTGTAGAGGATCATGCCAAAGGCCGGGCCGCTGTGATCCAGCACCATTGCCTCGTGGATCATGGTCAGTTCCAAGTGGGTGGTGGGATCATCAAAGGGGATGCGGCAGTTCTCCGCCAGCAGCAGGACAAACAGGGCCCCCACCATCAGCAGCAATGCCGCTGCTTCGTAGGGCCACATCTCGCCAGAGGCGTGCGTAAGCAGCCCGTTCAGCGACAGCGAACCGCTCTCCCTGGCGAGGGCCACCAGCACCAGGAACAGCACCGGCTCGGTCAGGCAGCCGAAGGTCACCTCACGGGCGGCCCCCATCCCCTCAAAACTGGAGCCGGTATCCAACGCCGACACAGTGGTAAAAAAGCGGGACAAGCCAAACAGGTAGGCGAACAGCACCAGATCGCCGATAAAGGCCACTGGCGGATTATGTCCGCCAAAGGGGACCAGCAGAGCGGCCAGCAGGGTGGCGGCCAGCGCCACCAGCGGCCCGGCCCTGAACAGCCAGCTGGTGGTGCGGCTGAAGACCGAACCCTTGCGCCAGAGCCGAGCAAGCTCGACATAGGGCTGCAGCAGCGGCGCTCCGCGCCGGCCAGCCATCAGCGCCTTGGTGCGGTTGATCACCCCGATCAACAGCGGCGGCATCAGCAGCGCCAGCAGGATATGGATCAGTGTATCTACCATAGGGCCCAGACCATCAATGCAAACAGTGTGGCGAAGATGTACACAAGGTAGAGGTGCAGCTGTCCGTGCTGCAGTTGCCGCAGGAAGGAGCTGTACTGCTCCAGGTGACGCAAGAACGGCAGGAGCCAGAGATCAAGCACCACCTCCGGCACGTGGCTACTGAAACGTGACCTGGCCGGCGCCAGTTCCTGCCGCGGCAGACCGGGGCGGTGGCCGTAAGGACGCAGCAGTGGCGCCAATAACCCCACCAGTCCATCGGCAAACGATGAAGCGCTGTACTGCATACGCGGTGTGGGTGCCGGGTAACCGCAGCCCCAGGTGTCAGCAGCGGTACAGCGGCTGCTGCGCAGACGGCTGCGGTAGACCAGCGCCAGCAGCAGCACTAAACCCAGCAGCGCCAGCCCCATCAGGGACAGCCAGCTTAACGGCGCCGCGCCAGCCAGACGAAGCGACTCCTGCTGCAGCAGCGGATGCCAGCTGACCGCCGCTTCAAGCAGCGGCGCCAGCGCCACTGGCGCCAGACCGATCAGCAGGCAGAGCAGTGCCAGCAGTCCCATCGGCAGCAGCATCGGCCAGCCCGGCTCGTGGGCGTCGTCCGCCAACGGTTGCCGGGCCGAGCCCAGAAACACCACGCCGAACACCTTCACAAAACAGGCCACCGCCAGTCCCCCCACCACGGCCAGGGCCGGAATGGCCAGTGCAGCCAACACCGCCGCGCTGCCGCTCTCGCCCATCACCTGGCGAAACAGCCCCAGATAGACCATCAGCTCACTGACAAAACCGTTCAGGGGCGGCAGACCGCAGATGGCCGCCGCCCCCACCAGAAAAAACAGGCCGGTGCGGGGCATCACCCGCACAAGCCCACCCATCCGGTTCAGCTCGCGGCTAGCGCTGACGTGGATCACCGCCCCGGCCCCCAGAAAGAGCAGTGCCTTGAAGATGGCGTGGTTGAGTACGTGCAACAGCCCGCCGGCCAGGCCCAACAGGGCGATGCCGGGCCGCCCCAGCGACAGGCCGCACAGCCCCACCCCCAGCCCCATACAGATGATGCCGATGTTCTCGATGCTGTGGTAGGCCAGCAAGCGCTTGAGATCATGCTGCCCGAGGGCGAAGGCCACCCCGGCCAGAGCCGAGACGATACCCAGCGCCAGCAGGGTCAGCCCCCACCAGAGGGGCGGGCTGTCGAACAGGGTCACGGTGCGCACGATACCGTAGATCCCCATCTTGAGGATCACGCCGGACATGATGGCCGAGGCGTGGCTGGGTGCGTTGGCGTGGGCCGACGGCAACCAGACGTGTAGCGGCATCAGGCCGGCCTTGGTTCCGAAGCCGAGCAGCGCCAGCAGGAAGATGGTTGCACTCGCCGGACCCACAGCCGACAGGCTACCGCTGGCAGGCAGTACAAAGCTGCCGGTACGTTGGTAGAGCAGAGCAAACAGGGCGATCAGCACCAGGGTGCCGGTGTGGGTGGCGATCAGATAGAGGGTACCGGCGTCACGCACCTCGCGCTGGCGGTGGTCGGCAATCAACAACAGGTAGCAGGACAGCGCCATCCCCTCCCAGGCGATCAGAAACAGCAGGCTGTCACCGGCCAGCACGATCACAGCCATCGAACCGGCCAACAAGGCGTACATGCTAGACATGATCCGGTCGTAACCACCCCTTGCCGGGCGGTAGCGCAGGGCGTACAGAGCACCGCAGGCGCTGATCAGAAAGATCGGCAGCAGAAACAGGGCTGCCAGCGGGTCCAGCACCAGCTGTGCAGGACCGCTGGGCATAGACCAGGACAGTTCCCAGGCGGTACGGCTGTGAGAAAGGAGGGTCAGGACTGATGCGGGGATGCCGGCCAGGGCGGCCAGCGTGATCATGACAGCCGTCCAGGACTGGCCGGCACGTGCGGAAGGCAGCAGCAGACCCGGCAGACCGGCCAGCAGCAGCACAACCACCGAAACAATAACAATGTTTGAGCTGGCAAAACAAACAGACTCGCAACCGGCCATTCCACACCCCTGACAGATGAAGCCAGCCCACTGTTATCAAGCTTTGCAAAATCAACAAAACTGCTCGTACAGGTCCGTTTGTACGCCAATCCGCTGCAAAACACAACCACAAATGAACATTGTTTTACTGCATAACAGATTTGGGTATTGCCAAACCGTTTTGCAGGGTGTAACACAAAGGCCAGTTGGCACAAAGGAGCACCCACACCATGAAACGGCAGCAAATCTCCCGCTGGATCCCCAAGTCAATCGAGGCATTGAAAACCTATTCCCGCAGCGATTTCACCGCTGACCTGACCGCCGGCCTGACCGTCGGCCTGGTGGCCCTGCCCTTGGCCATGGCCTTCGGCATCTCCTCCGGGGTCACCCCCCAGGCCGGCATCTACACCGCTGTAATCGCCGGCTTCCTGATCTCGGCCTTAGGCGGCTCCCGCACTCAGATCGGCGGCCCCACCGGCGCCTTTGTGGTGGTGATTGCAGCCATCATCGCCGAACACGGCCTCTCCGGCCTGCTGATGGTGACCATGATGGCCGGCATGATCCTGATCTTCCTGGGGCTGACCGGCCTGGGCAACGCGGTCAAGTTCATCCCCCGCCCGGTGGTGATCGGCTTTACCAACGGCATCGCCGTGCTGATCGCCTCCACCCAGATCAAGGACTTCCTGGGTCTGGCCACCAGCGCCCCGGTGCCCAGCGAGTTCATCGAACGGATGCGCTTCATCGGCGAGCATATCGGCAGCCTCAGTCCAGCCACCATCGGCCTGGCCTCCAGTTCACTGCTCTTGATCCTGATCATGCCCCGCATTACCCGCAAGGTGCCCGGCTCCATCGTGGCACTGTTGCTGGCCACCGCTGCTGTGGCCCTGTTTAACGTCCCGGTGGAGACCATCGGCAGCCGATTCGGCGGTATTCCCACCGGCCTGCCGCCGCTGCAGGTACCGCAGCTGCGGGCCGACCTGATCATACCGCTCTTGCCCGCAGCCATGACCGTCGCCCTGCTGGCCGCCCTGGAAAGTCTGCTGTCAGCCGTTGTTGCCGACTCGATGAGCGGCGACCGCCACAACTCCAATGTGGAGCTGGTGGCACAGGGCGTTGCCAACCTGACCGTGCCGCTGTTCGGCGGCATCCCGGTCACCGGGGCCATTGCCCGCACCGCCACCAACATCCGCTCCGGCGCCCGTTCCCCCATGGCCGGCATTATCCACGCGCTGACGCTGCTGGCGATCATCCTGTTTGCCGCGCCGCTGGCCAAGTTCATCCCCTTGGGCGTGCTGGCGGCAGTGCTGTTTGTGGTGGCTTACAACATGGGGGAATGGCGCGAGATTCCGATGATACTCAGGCAAGATCGCAAAGATATCGCCGTCTGGCTATTCACCTTCGCCCTGACCGTGGTGGCCGATCTGACCATTGCCGTGGAGGTTGGTATGGTGCTGGCGGCATTGCTCTATATCTATCAAGTCTCACGCACCACGGTGGTGGCCCGGCTGACCGCCGAGAACATCGAGAAGGCACGGGCCCACATCATCCAGGACCACAACATACCCCACTATGTCAGCATGTTCCATATCCAGGGGCCGCTGTTGTTCGGCGCTGCCGAGAAGATGAACCAGCTGACCGACAAGCTTGACGACCTGCAGCCGATCGTGATCCTGCGGCTGCGTTTCATGACCGCCCTGGACGCCACCGGCCTGCATGCCATCGAACAGTTCCACGAACGGCTGCACGCCTCGGGCCGCGCCCTGCTGTTGTGCGGCAGCCGCGGCCAGCCCAAGCGGCTGATCTACACCTCGCTGCCCAAGGTGATCGGCGCCCGCAATATCCTGCCCAACATCCGTTCGGCCTTGAGCCGGGCCGAAGAGATCTACGAGCGGTTTGGCGGTGTGGGTGATGAGGCCGCCCAGGGGCTGGCTGAAGCACCGGTGTAAACGGACAACGGCCGGGACAGATCGTCCCGGCCGTTGTTTCTAGCTCTCCCTGCGCTGCATCATGCAGCTGCCCACCCAATGGTTGGCGAACTGCAGGGCAATCCGACCGCTGTTATCCCCCTTCTGACGACACCAGAGAATGGCCGCCTGCCGCGCCTCCTCGTTCCAGAGCCCCTGCAGGCCATGCCGGGCTGCCATCCGTTCCACCCACTGACGGGTTACCTCCAGAAACTGATCCTGACTAAAGGGATGAAAGCCGACCCACAGCCCAAACCGACCGGAGAGCGAGATCTTCTCCTCCACCGCCTCGCCGTGATGGATCTCGTTGTTGACCAGCATGGCGCCGCGGTTGTCGCTCTCGTACTCCGGCAGCAGGTGCCGGCGATTGGAGGTGACGTAGATCAGCACGTTCTCCGGCGGGGCGTAGACCGAGCCGTCCAGGGCGCTTTTCAGCATCTTGTAGCTGGATTCGCCGGTCTCGAAGGAGACATCGTCAGAAAACAGGATGAAGCGGTACGGCTGACGTTTGATCAGGTCAACCATGGCCGGCAGGTGCACCAGGTCGTCCTTGTCCACCTGGATCACCCGCAACCCCCGGGGAGCATAGCTGTGCAGCAGGGCCCGCACCAGCGACGACTTGCCGGTGCCGCGGGTGCCCCACAACAGCACGTTGTTGGCCGGCGCACCGGCCAGAAACTGGCGAGTATTCTGTTCCACCACCCGCTTCTGCTCGTCGATCCCCAGCAGGTCATCCAGCTGCATCGATTCGATCTCCGGCACCGGGTCCAGGTAACCGCTGGCAGCCCGGCGACGCCAGTTGGCGGCGTGGGTCACGGACCAGTCCACCTCCGGCACCGGCCGGGGCAGGATCTGCTCCACCGCGTTCAACACCCGGCGCAGCTGCTCAACCATCTCCTTATCAAGGGTCATTAACGGCATCGACGGCTCCCCTCCTGTTTCATGCACTAGCAACCCGCACTGGGGTTGGCTGCAAGACGCGCTGCAGTTCTGCCGGGGTGAGCCCCACCAGATAGCCCCGCTTGCCGCCGTTAAGATAGATCAGCGGCAGCGACAAAATGGACTCTTCCACATAGACCGGCATCTGACGCCGGACGCCAAAGGGCGAGGTGCCGCCCACCAGGTAGCCGGTGTGCTTCTGGGCCACCTCAGGTCGGCAAGGCTCCACCGAACGGACGCCGATCTGACGGGCCAGCTCCTTGGTTGAGACCTGACGATCGCCGTGCATCAGCACAATCAGCGGCTGCTTGGCGTCATTCTCCATCACCAGGGTCTTGATCACGCAGTGCTCATCAACCCCCAGCTCCCGCGACGAGACCGCCGTGCCGCCCTTCTCCTCATAGTTGTACAGATGATCGCTGAAGCCCACCCCGGCTGCCCGCAGGGCTCGCACCGCCGCAGTGACCGGTGTCTTTTCCTTGGCCATAGTCGAAACCTCTCAACAGATGCGGGGAAGTTGCTCCCCCGCCAGCATCTCAATCATCCGCATCCCGCCAACACTGGTCCGCATCCGCACCCGGCCCGGCTCACCCTGCTCCACCCGACCGATAATCGCAGCATCGCGCCCCAACGGCAGCCGCTGCAGCGCCTCCAGCGCCGTCTCTGCAACCTCCGGCGCCACAAAGGCCAGCAACTTGCCTTCGTTGGCCACATACAGCGGATCAAGCCCCAGCATGTCGCACAATCCCCGTACCTGGGATTTGACCGGAATGGCGGCCTCTTCGATGGTCAGCAGCACACCCGATTGGATGGCGATCTCCTTGAGGGTGGTGGCAATACCACCCCGGGTCGGGTCGCGCAACACATGCAGCCCGTCCCCGGCCGTTTTCAGCAGCGCCGCCACCAATCCCCACAACGGGGCCGAATCGCTCTGCAATCCCCCGGCATCCAACCCTTCCCGGGCAGCCAGCACCGCCATGCCGTGATCGCCGGCACTGCCGGACAGGATGATGCAATCACCCGGCCTGGCACTGGCGCCGTGGATCTCCAGGCCATGCTCCAGCAGCCCCACCCCGCTGGTGGTGATGAACAGCCGGTCAGCCTTGCCGCGGGGGACCACCTTGGTGTCACCGGTCACCACCTGCACACAGGCCCGGTCAGCTGCCCGCCGCAGGTCAGCCAGCAGGTCAGCCAACTCCCGGCGACTGAACCCTTCCTCGATGATCAGCCCACAGGAGAGCCACAACGGACGGGCGCCGATCATGGCCAGGTCGTTAACCGTGCCATGCACCGCCAGCGAACCGATGCTGCCACCGGGGAAACGTAACGGGTCCACCACGTAGCCGTCGGTGGTGAAGGCCAGCCGGCTGCTACCAGCCTGCAGCAGGGCGGCATCATTCTGCTGATTAGCCGTCAACCCCGAAATGGTCGGCACCACCAGTTCACCCAACAACTGATGACTTAAGGTGCCCCCACTGCCGTGGCCCAACATGATCAGATCGGTATCCATAGCTCTCGCTCCCTGCTGACGCAGACTAGCACGTAGGTAGCGGGGTGTCATCTCCTGATCGCCCACCCCTGTTTTCTGTTCCCAAGCCACCCTGCTTCATGCTACAAAAACGCTTTATTTTCACATCTCAGAAATCTGTTTGCTGGAGGATTCCATGTCTGATTACCGCCCCTTGACCGCCCTGCCGCCCGTACCCGGTTACACCACCGGCGATGTCCTGGTGCTGTTCGGTGAACTGTTCGGACGGGGCTATGCCAACGGCCTGGTGGAAGAGGCCAAACGGCTGGGTATGACCGTCATCGGCACCACCGTAGGCCGCCGTGACAGCGACGGCACCCTGCGCCCGCTGACCGCCGAGGAACTGACCGAGGCAGAAGCGCTGCTGGGAGCCAGCATCATCAACATCCCGCTGGAGGCCGGTTTTGATATGGAGACCCCGGACGGCCAGCCTTCGATCGCCGAACAGCTGAAAAAGGCCAAGCCGGACGAGTGGCAACAGGTCAGCTTTTCCGCCGAGTTCATAGCCAAGGCCCAGGCTGCCGGCCAGGCACGCTTCACCGCCAACGTGGCCCAACTGGCCACTGAACTTGAACGCCGCATACCGGCCGGGGCCAACCTGCTGTTTGCCCACACCATGGCCGGCGGCATCCCCCGGGCCCGCTTCTTTATGCCCCTGTTGAACCGCGTGTTCAAGGGCACCGGCGACAAGTACCTGCCTTCGGAGCCATTCTGGCAGAGTGGCGTTGGCCAGCTATGCGACGCCAGCTTCAACGAAGTGACCGCCGACACCTTCCGCTACCTGTTGGACGGCACAGCCAGCCTGCGTCAGCGTGTAACCGCAGGCGGCGGCAAGGTGGCCTACACCGCCTACGGCTACCACGGCACCGGCATCCTGCTGAACGGCGAATACCGCTGGCAGTCCTACACCCCCTACCTGCAAGGTTTTGCCAAGATGCGGCTGGAAGATATCGCCGCCGAGGCACGCCAACAGGGGGTCAACGCCACCGTCTTCAACTGCCCCGAGATCCAGACCAACTCCAGCGCCCTGTTCCTGGGGGTTGAGCTGTCGCTGTACCCGCTGCTGCACTCGGTACGCAACGCAGTTGGCGCTGCCGCTGCTCCCCTTGAGCAACGCTGTGCTGAGCTGCTGCAGGAAGACACCACCCTGGCTGGCCTGCTGGCCGAGGCTGACGCCTACCTGACCAACCCGCTGATCAACGATTCACTGGAGTTCAGCGGCTGGCCCCAGCACTCAAGCAAAGAACAGATGGAACTGATGCTGGCCACCTCAAACCGCCTGATGGCCCTGCACCGCGACCAGAAGCAACTGGTCTGCGCCGAGCTGTCCCGACTGGTGTTCCGGGCCACCGGACGCCTGATTGTGCAGGGTTCCTGGAGCAGCCAGGAGGCAGCCGTCTGGCTGAACCACGACCTGATTGCACAGTTGGTGGCCGATCAACGTGGCGCCGACCTGTTGGACTAACCAGAAAAAAGGAATTCCCATGAAGCTGCTCCGTCATTGCCTGATCCTGCTTACCATCTGCCTGCCACTGTTCTCCGGCTGTGCCAGCACACCAACCGCTGACCCCAGCGCCCAGGAGCTGTACGCCCGTGGCGAATCATCCTTCACCAAAAGCCGCTATCAGGAAGCCATCGGTTACTGGAAACAGGTCAAGGAGCAGTTTCCCGAGCCTGAGTTGATGGCCAAGGCCGAGATCGGCATCGCCAACGCCTATTTCCTGGATAACGAGTATATCGAGGCCGGCGCTGCCTACGAGGATTTCCGCCGGCTCCATCCGACCCATGATCTGGCCCAATTCGCGCTCTACCGCCAGGCGTTGTCCAGCTACAACCTGATCACCGGCATTGACACCGACCAGGTACCGGTGAAAAATGCCCTGTCCCTGTTCGAGACCTTTGTCAAACAGCACCCGAAATCCGAGTACGTGCCCAAGGTACAGGAAAAGATCGCCGAATGTCGTGGCATGCTGGCCCAGTACGAGATCTACGTCGGCCGTTTTTACTATCGCACCGACGCCTACCAGGCGGCTATCGGCCGGCTGGAAGGCGCCCTGACCCAATTCCCCGATTACACCGGCCATGACGAAACCCTCTACTACCTGGCCAAGGCCAGCCTCGAGGCTAAGCAAAAGGATAAGGCCCAAACCGCCTTGAGCCGTCTGATCCGCGAGTATCCCAAGAGCAGCTACCTGGGGGATGCCCGCAAGCTGCTGGCTGACAAGCTATGACCACCGCGCTCTGGATAGTGGGGGCCTACCTGCTGGGGTCAATCCCCACCGGCCTGTTGCTGGGCAAACTCTACGGCATCGATGTCCGCAGTGAGGGCAGTGGTAACATCGGCGCCACCAACCTCTACCGCACCGTGGGCCGCAAGGTAGGCATCTGGACCCTGCTGGGCGATTGCCTAAAGGGATTTCTGCCGGTCATGCTGGCCTGGCAGCTTGGGCTGGGCGAGCCGCTGCAGGCTGCGATCGGTCTGGCCGCCTTCTGCGGCCATGTCTTCTCCATCTTCTTGCTGTTCAAGGGGGGTAAGGGCGTTGCCACCGCCCTGGGGGTCTACCTGGCCCTTGCTCCGCTGGCGGTGCTGGGGGCCCTGCTTGTCTTTGTCCTGTTGGTGGCTGTCTGGCGTTACATCTCGCTTGGCTCCATCGTGGCCGCTGCGGTCATGCCGCTGATCATCTTCTTGCGGCCCCATTCCAACGAGCTGCTGCTGGCCACGGTCCTGATCTCGACCCTGGTAATCATCAAACACCACGCCAATATCAGCCGCCTGCTGTCCGGCACCGAATCGAAGTTCAAGGCCTAACGGCTCTTCTCTTTTTCTCCTCTCTCTTCCCATCCACTGACCTGACACAAAAAAAGCGGGGAGGCATTTTGCCTCCCCGCATTGCATTCTAGTTCAGACCAACCGTTACGATCTTAGTGGTCGATAGCCTTTGCCATGCCCAGGCCGGTGTTCTGGCGGACATAGATCTCGTCCCACATCTCCTCTGCCCTGCGGCAGGGGAAGGCCAGGGTGGCCAGGATGGCGGCGATGAAGCCCAGCGGGATGGAGACGATGCCGGGGTTCTTCAGGTTAAACAGCGGCTTGGACAGGCCCAGCATGGACTTGCCACCACGGTTTTTAGCCTCTTCTGCCTTTTTGGCCTCGATGGTCTTGAGGGTCTTTTCCATGGCTGCAGGGGCAACCAGACCAGCGGCGATTTCTGCCTCAAGCTTGGTGTAGGCAGCCTTGGCATTGTCGGCTACCCGGTCGGGGTAGGTCATGTTGGGGGAGACCATGACCAGGCCGATGGAGGCGATGGTGCCGACAACCAGGCCGGCAACCACACCGGCGGTGTTGAATTTCTTCCAGAACAGCGACATGACGACGACCGGCAGGTTGCCGGAGGAGGCAACGGCAAAGGCCAGGGCCACCAGGTGGGCAACGTTTTGCTTCTCGGCAGCGATACCGATCAGGATGCCGACGGCGCCGACGCAGAAGGAGGTGATCCGGGCTGCCATAACCTGCTCATGCTGGTCGGCATGGCCGTCTTTGATGACGTTGACGTAGATGTCGTGGGCGATGGCGGCGGAGGCTGCCAGGACCAGACCGGAGACGACGGCCAGGATGGTGGCGAAGGCCACGGCGCAGAGGAAGGCCAACAGCAGGTCGCCGATGAAGGGTGAGAATTCGGAACCCATGGTTTTGGCCAGCATCATGGCAGCCATGTTGCCGCCGGCGTCTACTTGCTTGATGCCTTGCGGGGAGAGGTGGACGGCAGCGCCGAAGCCCAGCAGGGTGGTCAGGATGTAGAAGGAGCCGATGATGAACATGGCAACGATAACTGATTTACGGGCTTCCTGTGCGGTGGGAACGGTGAAGAAGCGCATCAGGATGTGGGGCATACCGGCGGTGCCGAGTACCAGGGCCATGCCGAGGGAGATCTGGTCGAGGGGGTTGGTCAGGAACAGACCCGGCTCGAGGAAGCGTTGACCGGCGTCGGCGGTGGCGGTGCCGGCGTCTACTTCTTTGAGGTAGATCGGCAGGAGCTTGACGTGGTCAATGATGTTCTGGTTGGTGGCGATGTCGGTGAAGAACTGGAACGGGCTGAAGCCGGATTTGATGGCTACCATAACAGAAAGAATAAAGGCGCCGGTCATCAGCAGGCCGGCCTTGATGATCTGGACCCAGGTGGTGGCGGTCATGCCGCCGAAGACGACGTAGCCGACCATCAGGATACCGACGCCGACAATGGCGATGGTGTAGTTGATGCCCAGCAGCAGTTGCATCAGTTTACCGGCGCCGACCATCTGGGCGGTGAGGTAGAAGGTGGAGACGGATACGGTGGAGATGGCGGCGACGGCACGTACCGGCTTGGGCGAGGTGCGGAAGGAGAGGATGTCGCCCAGGGTGTATTTACCGGCGTTGCGGCAGGGCTCGGCTACGATCAGCAGAACGGTGATGTAGGCCACGAGCCAGCCGACGGAGTACATGAAGCCGTCATAGCCGTAGAGGGAGATCATGCCGGAGATGCCCAGGAAGGAGGCAGCCGACATGTAGTCGCCGGCAATGGCCCAGCCGTTCTGGGTGCCGGTGATGCCACCGCCGGCGGTGTAGAAGTCAGCAGCCGATTTGGTTTGCTTGGCAGACCAGACGACGACGGACATGGTGGCGGCGATGATGATCAGGAAGATCGGTATGGTGACCTTGGGGTTGGCCTTGAGGGTGGCCTTGGACTCTGCGGCAGGCGCAGCAACTTTGGCGGCGTCTACGGCAGGGGCCGCAGCAGCGGCAGGGGCCTGGGCGGCTACCGCAGGGGTGGCTTCGGGGGCTTTGGCAGCCTCGGGGGCGGCGTAGGCGGCGATACTCAGGGAGAGTACGCAACCAAGAGCTACTAACAGTCTCTTCATGATATCACCTCCTATTGAAGTTCGTTGACCAGTTCTCTGGTCAGACGGTCAAAGTCTTTGTTGGCAACATGGGCATAGTACATGGCCAGGCCCCAGGATACGAAAAACTGCGACAACGCAAAGATGTAGCCGAAGTTGATGCGACCCAGAATCTGGATCTTGAACAGGCCCGGTGCGTAGGCCGCTCCAATCGGCAACAGGAAGTAGTAGATCGTTGAGAAGATCCACCAGCCAAACAAAAAGGCCGTCTTCTTGTGGTGCAGTTCGATAAACTTGGGATTTTTAGCTATCGATGCCCAGTCATACGTTTTTTCCGCCATGATTTGTTTCATCCTTTCTTGTTTCTTTCACACGTTAAAAACAACTACACGACAACTTGTTTCACCATCCTCCTTTCGATTAAACTTGTTCGGCGCTGCGGTCGTAGACGCTACCACTGGCAAACCATACGAGGGCTGTTCCAAGGGGGATTTTGAGTCCCTTTTTAGCCCTCAACAACATAATGTTTAATACAACAAAACAATATTTAAATATAAATACAGGCTGTTACGACTAACGCCATGTTTACATCATTACAAATCCGCACATTTCTATAACGATATTTTGGAAATATCAATACATTTAATTTCCGAAAGTAGCAACAACCTAACATCATTGAGAAAAACCATGATATCATATTTCAAACGAACAATTTACAAGCGCGCCTAGGCACAGCCAGTTGCGGCAGCCAGAAAGAACAAGCCAAGACACCATGGCAGGAGAAAACAAGTTGCAAGGGAAAGGTACGGTGAACGGAGGGAGACGCTACAGGGGCAGGGTATAGGGCAGCGGTTGTTCTTCGCCGGATGCCAGCACCTGACAGAACTGCGACACCAGTCGATAGGTGATGCCCCACAGCACTGGCCGCTGAGGGTGCAACTGGATGGCCGGCGCCTCGAGGGTCTGGCCACCAAAACGGACCGCCGCAGTCATCTGGCGCTGCGGCTGCCGCAAGGCCTCCAGCTCAAACCAGAAGGCATCGTGAACTTCATGGGACAGCACCGGCTGAACGGGCTGCAGCAGGTGATAGACAAAACAGGCCACCCGCACCGGCAGGTTGGCGCCCACCACATCGGATAATCGCCCCAGACAGGCGGCCGTTGCCAGGTCGATCCCCACCTCCTCCAGCGTCTCACGCTCGGCAGTCTGGCGCAGGTCGGCATCGCGGCTATCCATCCGGCCGCCCGGCAGGCCGATATTGCCGGACCACGGGTCGCGGGGGTGCCGGGCCCGTTCGATAAAGAGCAGTTCAAGACCGCTGCCGCTTTCACGCAGAATCAGAGCCACGGCGGCCGGTTTCTGATCGCCAGGCGTGACAGATGGCGCGGCGGTGGCCTGATTGAGACGCCGGGAAATATCGGCAAGAGGAGATGAAAGGTACATGCTGTGTACTGTACAACGATTCGGAAAGGCGCGGCAAGAAGTCACATCGCTCACTTGCCGATCCACTCAATTCAGGTATACTACGCACACAGACGGCATCCCTGATGAACTGCAGTGGATTACTTATGATGGCTCTACGCACACAGCTGTTCCTGCTGGTCCTGGTCCCCCTGCTCTGTGCCGGCGGTGCGCTCTGGGGCCTGAACGAGCTGCGCCAGACCTCCAACCTGGTGTCGCGCGGGACAGAGAGCAGCGCACGGCTGGCAGGCGAGCTGAACGACTTTATCCTGTTCCTGCAGGAACCCCCGCCAGGCAAGACAGCCCAATACCAGCTGCAGGCCACCCGCAATCGGGTTGATACACTTTCAAAACCAGCGCCGGTTCTTTTCGGTGATCCCGAAGAACGCCAGGCACTTGAAACGCTGACCGCCGCACCTGAGCTACTCGGCAGACAGGTCGAGCAGATCCGCCGCAGCGGCGTCACCTCCCTCAGCAACCGCCAAGCCACCCTACTCACCCAGGAATTACGGCTGTTGCTCAGGGCCAGCGAAGAACTCTCCGCATACTACAACCGCATGCTGCTCAAAGCCCACCAACGCAGCAGCCAGCTGAACCTACTCTTGCTGGCAACAGCCCTTGCGTGGCCAATCTGCTGTTCACTACTGCTGTATCGCACCCTTGCGCGACCGGTGCGCCAGCTACGGGAGGCGCTCAACTCCCTGGCCAAGGGGCACCTCGGCCTGCGTCTCACGGGAGCGCCACCCGGCGAACTGGGCCAGCTGTACAGCGCCTTCAACAGCATGGCCGAGGCGCGACAACGTGCTGAAGAGCAGGCCCGGGAATCGGAGGTGCGCCTTAAGGAACTGCTTGAAAACCTGCAGATGCTGGCGGTCAGCCTTGACCAGAACGGCGCGGTCAGTTACTGCAACGACTACCTGCTGGAGGTGACCGGGCGCAAGCGTCACGAGGTGATCGGCAAAAACTGGTTTGAGCTGTTCATTCCTGAGCCGGAGACAGTGCGGCAACTCTTCAACCAGACCATGCAAAACGGCCAGATCAGCCACCACTACGAAAACGAAATTCTCACCAGAGATGGCTCACGCCGCCTGGTGGCCTGGAACAACACCGCAAACCGGGACGCCAGCGGCGTCATCACCGGCACCACCAGCATCGGCAGCGACATTACCGACCAGTACAACTCCCGGCTGGAACTGGAACAGAGCCAACGCACCCTGCGCACCCTGCTGGATGCCAACCCCGAATCGCTCTGCCTGCTGGACCGCTCCGGAACAGTACTGTCCGCCAACCGCACCTGCGCCCAACGGTTCAACAAGGGCGTTGATCAACTACTGGGAAGCGACATCTTCTCTTTTGCATCAGCCGAAACCGCACAAATGCGACGTGCAAAGGTTGAAGAGGTCTTCCGCACCGGCCTGCCGCTGGTGTTCAATGACACCCGCGACCTCTGGCAGTTTGAAAATCATGTTAACCCGGTCACTGGCCGCGACGGCAGTGTTGAGTGTGTCGCTGTACTCTCGATCGACATCACTGAAAAACTGCGGGCCGAACATGATCTGAAACGGGCCAATGAGGAGCTGCGCCAGACCAACGATGAGCTGGAAAAACGGGTGGCTGCCCGCACCGAGCAATTAACGGAACTCAACAGCAGCCTGCAGGAGGCAAAGGAGCGAGCCGAGGCGGCCAACGCCACCAAGAGTGAATTTCTGGCCAACATGAGCCACGAGATCCGCACGCCGATGAACGCCATCTTGGGGCTGGCTCACCTTGCCCTGCAGACCGATCTAACCACTAAGCAGCACGAGTATCTGCAGATCATCAACGGCTCTGCCCACCACCTGCTGGGCGTGATCAACGATATCCTTGATTTTTCCAAGCTGGAGGCAGGCAAACTGAAGATCGAACAGACCCCCTTCCTGCTGGGAGAGGTACTGGACCGGGTGATGGGGCTGAGCAAGGTGCAGGCCAAGGAAAAGGGCCTGACCCTCACGGCGGTGATCGCCGAAGGGGTGCCGGACAGTCTGCAGGGCGACCCGCTGAGACTGGAACAGATTCTGATCAACCTGCTGTCCAACGCCATCAAGTTTACCGAACAGGGACAGGTCAGCCTACGGATCAGCCGAGCGCCCCAACAGGACAATCAACGCCAGGCGATCGTGCTGTTTTCGGTACAGGACAGCGGTATCGGCATGGACAAGGCAACGCTGGATCAACTGTACCGCCCCTTTACCCAGGCCGACAGTTCCACCACCCGGCTCCACGGCGGCACCGGCCTGGGGCTTTCGATCTGTAAGCGGCTGGTGGAGATGATGGGGGGCGAGATCACCGTGCAGAGCAGCCCCGGCAAAGGCAGCACCTTCACCTTCAGCATCTGCTTTGCGCTGGGTGCCCGCCAGCCGCGTACCGCCAGCCGTTCGGTACGAACACCGCTGGCCCAGCGACAACAGAGTCTTCGTGGCAGCCGCCTGCTGGTGGTGGAGGATCAACAGATCAACCTGCAGATCGCCCGTGAACTCTTGGAATGTGCCGGCGCCAGCGTAGAAACCGCCAGCAATGGCGAAGAGGCGCTGCGGCTGGTGTCTGATCACGGTGATAATCTGGATGCCATCCTGATGGATATCCAGATGCCGGTGATGGATGGCTATGAGGCCACGCGACGGATCCGTGAGCAGTTTTCCAGCGAACAGCTGCCGATCTTTGCCATGACCGCCCACGTCTTTGACGAAGAGCGGACGCGCTGCCTGGATGCAGGCATGAACGATCACCTCCCCAAACCGCTGGATATCAAGGCACTCTTTACGCTGCTGGAACGGCATATCGCCCCGGCTGTTGCCGGCCAGGCCGGTACGACGCTGCTGGGCAGCCTGGCCGACCAGGAAATAACCGAACTGCCCGACAGCCTGCCCGGACTTAATATCGATACGCTGCTGGAGCGGGTCAACCAGAACCGCCAGTTACTGGTCCGCCTGATCAGACTGTTCGCCCATGAACATCATGCCACCGCCGCAGAGATCAAACAGCTGATCGAGGAGGCGGATCTGGCTGCAGCCGCCCGTCTGGCCCACGGGATCAAGGGGGTGGCGGGCAACCTGTCGGCGCATGAGCTGCAGCAACATGCCGCACAGCTTGAAGAGGCACTCAAGCAGGGAGACCGGGATGGGGCAACGCGGTTACTGGTGCCGTTTGAGCAGGCCTTGCTGGTGGTCTGCAGCGCCGCCGAGCATCTGAGCGCCATCGCGCTGCCACCGCACCCGGATGCAAACGGCACGACGCATCCCGACAGCCTGACCGGCCAGGTGCAACTACTGGACCAGCTGCTGCGCTCCAACGATCTGCAGGCCCAGGAAGTACTGACGCAGTTGCGCCAACGCCTGACCGCTCCTGACGACCGCACTGCCGTGGAGCGGTTGGGTGAGGCCATTGACCGCCTTGACTACCACCAGGCGCTGCAGCTGCTGAAACAGCTGGCAGCACGCCACACCATCACGCTTATGGAGGAGACTGAGTGACCACCTGTCATGACGGGCAACTGATGATTCTCTTGGTGGATGATGCGCCCACCAACATTCAGGTGCTGAACGAAACACTGAAAGACGACTACCGCCTATTCTTTGCCACCAGTGGCTCCGAAGCCCTGCGCATGGTCAACCAGGCCCCGCCCGACCTGATCATACTCGACATCATCATGCCCGACATGGACGGCTACGAGGTCTGCCGGGCCCTCAAGGCCAACGCCCAGGCCCAGAACATCCCGATCATCTTCATTACCTCCATGCGCCAGCAGGAGGACGAGGTGGTTGGCCTGGAACTCGGAGCGGTTGACTACATCACCAAACCGTTCAACCCGGCGGTAGTCCGGCTACGGGTCCGCAACCAGATCGAGCTGAAGCGTCAGCGCGACCTGCTGGCCCGCCTGTCCAACCTGGACGGCCTGACCGGCATCCCCAACCGTCGTGCGCTGGATGCCAGCATCGATCGGGAGTGGCGCCGCTGCCAGCGCTCACGAAAGCCGGTGTCACTGCTGATGGCCGATATCGATCACTTCAAAAGCTACAACGACACCTATGGTCACCTGGCTGGCGATGACTGTCTGAAGTCGGTTAGCAGCTCCCTGCTGCAGACGCTGGAACGACCAGGCGATCTGCTGGCCCGTTACGGCGGCGAAGAGTTTATGGCACTGCTGCCCGAAACCGATGCCATCGGCGCCCAACTGGTGGCCAGCAAGATGCTGCAGGCGGTAAACGACCTGGCGATGCCCCACGCCGGGGCACTGGCCGATGAGCATGTCACGGCCAGCATCGGCGTGGCCACCATGCAACCCGGCCGCACCACCAGCAGCGCTAACCTGCTTGAGGCCGCCGACCAGGCCCTGTATCAGGCCAAGCAGCAAGGCCGTAATCGCGTCTGCGTCTGGTCGCCTCCGGCTGACCAGCATGCCTAAGGAGATCCTGCACTGGTGGCTCGCCTCGGCGGCCCAACAGCGTCTGCCGCTCGACAGAGCCACCCGCCAGTTACTGGAAGAACAGCAGGCGGCGTACCTGGTGGGAGCCGTGTTGCCCGACACGCTGCTGCACCTGCAGGGCGACGGGCAGCATGCCCTGGCCCGGCACCTGGCTGACCGCTTCCACGACAGCCAGACCCACTGCTACGCTCCCCTGCTGTCATTTGCGGCTAAAAACCCACCGCTCACGCCAGCTCAACAGGCCTGCCTGCTGGGTATTGCCTGCCATATTGAGACCGACATCGTCTTCCACCCCTTTGTCTACGCCCTGTCCGGCAACGATCTGGGGCGTCACTACCGTGTGGAGACTGACTTGGACCTCTGGCTGCTGCACAGCAACAGGCGTCCGCCGGAGCTTGAACTACGCGAACTAATGACCGAAGAAACGGTCAACGCCGCGGCCACGGTGCTGGCCGGGGTCTTTGATCCCCAGACGCTGCTGCCTGCCGCCATCATTGCTGATGCACTCCGCCGGCACGCTGTCATCCAGGCCCGCTACGGGTCCATCCCCTGGCAGCTGCTGGCCCGTCTGCTGGGGCTGCTGCCCGGCACCCCCTTCCACCGCTGGCAGCACCTGTTCTACCCTGTTTTCAACTGGCGCCAGGGCCGACCTGTCCAGTGGCCAGCACGCTGGAACCATCCCACCAACGGCAACGAACGGGGAGACACGCCACAAGGCCTGCTGATCGAAGCGCTCAGCCGCATTACCGACCTGCTGCGGGCCGTAGACGAACACGGCCTGGCAACGGCACTACGAAAGCAGCCCGGCGAGAATCTGCTCACCGGACTCAGCCCATCCCCCAAACAGCACACGCCCACCTGAGCGCCCCAAACAAAACACAAAAAAGATTTTTTTGATCTTAATCAATTCCTAAATCTGGCCTGCTCTGTTATAAACAGATGAACTGTCTTTTCTGCTGTCAGCTTTTCAGATCAAGCTATTACTACGCGCGCAGCACACACGGCATCCCACCCATGACAACGCACCGCGAACTGATTGAAATAAGCAGTTTTGTTCTGGAACTGACCGCCATCGGCGGCACAGATAACGACCTTGACACACTGCTTGAGCGTCTGTTTGGTGTCCTCAAGAAACTACCCTCCTTCCCGGTTGTCCCCCGGGGAGTCATCAGGATGTACAACCCCCGCGGCAAGCTGGTTACCATTGCACAGCACGGATTTCGACCTGTCTGGATGGACCCGGCAACAGAAGCACTCTTTGCCTCGATCACTGAGACAGACACTGCGGCAAGCCCTGTTGTCTCGCTGGATGACGACGGACAGGTGATCGTGCTCCCGCTCAGCAACGATGGACAAGCACTGGGGCAGGCCATTCTGTGCATTGACGGCGATTGGTCACCGACACCAGCCGAGCAGGAGTTCATGCACGGCCTTGCACGGGCACTCTCCAGCCTGGTGAGTCGCTGCATGATGAATGAAACCCTTAAAGTTCGTGAAATTGAACTGGAAGAGGCGAGAACGCAAGCGATCCGTCGTTTGGGGGCTGCCTCTGAATACCGCGATAACGAAACCGGCATGCATGTCATGCGCATGACCAATATTGCCGTCGTTGTGGCCAAGGCGCTGGGTCTAGCGGAGCAACAGCGGGAGTTGTTGTTTATCACCGCGCCGATGCACGATGTGGGAAAAATTGGCATCAGCGATGCCATCCTGCTCAAGCCGGGCAAGCTGACAGCTGAAGAGTTCGATGTCATGAAGACGCACACCGAGATCGGTGAACGGCTGCTCCACGGTTGCGACTCCTTGATTGAAGCGGCTCGTGCTATCGCCACATCGCACCACGAGAACTGGGATGGCAGCGGTTATCCAAGCGGACTGAAAGGTGAAGAGATCCCGATTCTGGCGCGAGTATGCTCCATTGCCGACGTGTTTGACGCACTGACCTCAGTCCGCCCCTACAAGGCTGCCTGGCCGGTTGAAGAGGCTATCACGTGGATTTTGGGCCAGTCAGGCGCCAAATTTGACCCGGCTGTGGTGCGAGCCTTTGAGGATGCCCTTCCGGAAATACTCCGCATTCGCGAGCTGTACCGTGAAGAGATCATAGACCCGAACCAGACACTCAACCTTCCCGAGCTGGTCTATCAAGGCACCCGCTGGGTCAACTGGGATGAATCGCTGAGCGTTGGCATTGACGTCATTGATGAACATCACCGCTATTTGTTCGATCTGACCAACGACCTGATCAACATTGTGGCGAACAAGCTGGGAGCGCGAGAGGTAAGCCGACTACTGAAGGCACTCGGCCTCTATGTTCAAGTGCATTTCAAGGCCGAAGAACGGATGATGGAACACTACGGTTTTGTACGTCTTGAGCGACAGCAGGAACAGCACCGACAGTTTGAACAAAGACTGAAGGACTTTTGCGAAGAGCTTCACCTCAACCCTCTGATTGCGCAAGTAGAAGTGATGACCTTTCTACGAGAATGGCTGGTAGCCCATATCCGCTTCGAAGATGCACAGCTACGGACATTGACGACAGCATCCCGCCCTCTACACTGATCATTCCTGGCCGTAACTGAGCAGCAGTTCCCGCAACTGGTCCACCGTGATCGGTTTGGCCAGATAGCCGTCCATGCCGGCCTTGAGGAAGCGATCCTTGTCGCCGCTCATGGCATAGGCGGTCAGGGCGATGATCGGAATATGGCCGCCAGTGACCTCTTCCGCCTTACGGATCTCAATGGTCGCCTGGATGCCGTCCATTTCCGGCATCTGGATATCCATCAGGATCAGATCAAACGCCTCTTCGCGCCAGGCTGCCACCGCCTCGCGACCGTTTTCCACAAAGCGTGCCCGGTGGCGTTCCATCCGCAGCAACGCCTCCATCATCTTGCGGTTTACCGCTGCATCTTCAGCCACCAGTATCCGTAACGACGTGAGCATCTGGCCACGCACGACCTGCTTCGGCTTGCTCGGCGCCAGCTCACAGCAGGTGGTGCAGCGTACCGTAGCGGTGAACGAGCTGCCCTTGCCGGGGCGGCTTTCAACCGACAGGGTGCCCCCCATCAGTTCCGTCAGCCGGCGTGAGATGGTCAACCCCAGTCCGGTGCCGCCAAACTTGCGGGTGGTGGAGAGGTCTTCCTGAATGAACGGATTGAAAATCCGCTCGATATTCTCAGGGGAGATGCCCTTGCCTGAATCGCTGACCTTTAACGACAGCTCAACTGATCCACTGTCCAGCGCACGGCCGCTCAGCTCAAGCCTGACCGTCCCCTGATCGGTGAACTTGATGGCATTGCCCAGCAGATTGACGCCGATCTGCTGGATGCGGGCCGGGTCGCCGGCCAACGGGCTGGGCAGCGACGATGAAATCGCCATCTCAAGCGAGACACCCTTTTCCTGCGCCAGCAGCCCAAACATCCGCTCCAGCTGATTCACCACCAGCCGGGGATCAAACGGCACCGACACCAGGGCCAGCTTGCCGGCCTCGATCTTTGACAGGTCCAGCACATCACTGATGATGTCCAGCAGGTTGTTGGCCGCTGCCATGGCATCCTGGGCCAGCTCCTTCAGTTCGCCGGCCTCAACCCGCTCCACCAACAGGGAGTTGATGCCGATCACCGCGTTGAGCGGCGTACGAATCTCGTGGCTCATGTTGGCCAAGAACAGACTCTTGGCCTCGTTGGCCGCCTCGGCCTGCTCGCGCGCCCTTTCCAGCTCGGTCTTGCTTTCGCGCAACTCCTCTTCAACCCGCTTGAGCGCCGAGACATCACTGCCGACGCTCAACATCTCAACGGCTAGTCCCTGCTCATCGTAGATCGGTCGGTTGTTCCAGGAGATCCAGACCAGTTCGCCGTTTTTGCGTCGGTTCTGGTTTACGTTCGTGCGGTACTGTTCCGGGTGCACGAAGATATCACGGATCATTGCCAGCAGGTCGCGACCGTCATCCTGATCGAGCGGCACAATGGTCTCAAACAGGCCGTGACCTACCAGTTCATCGTTTTCAAATCCGAAGAAACGTAGACCGTAATCGTTAAAAAAGGTGATCATCCCATCACGGTTCCAACGCAGGATAATGCTGTCAGACTGCTGCACCAGTTCACGGTACAGCTCTTCGCTGCGACGCAGTTCGCTGGTGCGCCGGTTCACCAGGCGCCGCAGCCCCAGATTGGAAAGCATCAGCAGCATCGCCAGTGCCAAGGCCGCCCCGCCGCCGATCCAGAGATAATTCCAGTTAACCCGACGCCCTATGGCTGAACCGTACCATTGATCATCTATCTGCTGCAGTTCTGTGGCCGTGATTGAAGCAAACCCGCCGTTGACCAGGGTCAACAGTTGCGCGTTGCCCTTCCGGACCGCACGATGAAACTGGCCGCTATGGATCGGCGCGGTGCGCTTGAAGCGATCGACAACGCCGTACTTGTGCAGAAAATAGCTGGCAGCCGGCTGATCCACCGAAAAGACCGAAATCTTGTGTTCCTTGGCCGCCTGGATGATCACCTCGTAACTGGGGTAGGTCACCAGTGAGGTAATACCCTGCTGCTGCAAATAGCCGACAATGGCCCCGCCCTCTTTGACCCCCACCGTAAATCCGGCCAGCGATCTGATATCGGTAATCCCCTGTATCTCGGCATCAAAATAGATCGGTTGGTCGATCTTCTGGTAGGGCGGTGTGAAGTCGTACTTCTGAAGACGCGCCTCGGTCTTGAACACCGTGTCGATCACATCGAACTCACCGGCGTCCATACGACGTTGGGCCTCAGCCCAGTCCATGGCATGCAGGCTGGCCTTGACGCCGGTCTTCTGTTCCCACAGTCGCCACTGGTCCACCAAAATGCCCTGCAGTTCGCCGCCGGCATTCCTGAAGGCAAAGGGCGGATAGGTATCGTCCATCACGACCTTGATCTCACGGGGGGCCGCCTGTACTGGTCCGGCTGCGCCGAACAGCAGCAGGGAGGTCAGCAGGCCGACCATCAACGCCCCGACACGCCGCGCCGCTGAACGGCGGTACTGGCGGGCTGGCATCCGCTTCAGGGCCGCCGACAGCGGCGCACGCCGGGGCGGCAGATAGGACGGCCGCTGCTGTTGGTGGCTGCGCACCAGCTCCAGCCCGAACAGGACGATCAACCAGCTGGTATAGATCCAGACCAGGAAGATCGGCAGGGCTGCCAGAGCGCCATAGATAGCATTGTAATTGGCCACCCCCACCTGAAAATGGAAGTAGGCCCATTGGGTGAACTGCCAGATGGTACCGGCCACGACGCCGCCCAGCAGGGCAGAGCGCAACGGCACCTTGGCATTGGGAATATAGCTGTAGAGAAAGGTCATGGCGATCCAGACACTGACGTAGGGTACCAGCCGGAACAGCAGCAGGATGGCATCACCCAGCACGGTATGGTTGATCAGCCACTGCACCAGCCACTGGCTCTGCAGGCTGCTGGTCATGCTCATGGCCACCATCAGCAGCACGGGGCCCACCACCACCACACTCAGGTAATCACTGAAACGGCGCTGCAGCGAGCGGGTTTCCGACACGCCACAGATGGCGTTAAAGGCCTCTTCGATGGAGGTAAGCAGGTTGATCACCGTTACCAACAGCGTCAACAGGCCGATCAGGCCCAGTGACTTGACGTTGGTATTGTTGACATAGCCGATGATCCGAATGACCACCTCACGGGAGGATTCGCCAACCACCTTCAGCAGCACCGGTTCCAGCGCGTTCTGCACCCCGAAGCCTTTCAGCACGGCAAAGGCGATGGCCAGAAACGGTACCAGCGAAAGGACCGTGGTATAGGTGAGGGCTGCGGCGCGCAGGGAAAGCTGGTGGTCGCTGATGGAACCACCCAGATCGAGGACAAAACGAACCAGACGCTGCAGCGGCAATGGCAGGCGCTGTACAACAAAGAGACTGGTCTGGTTCGAGGCAGGCATGGCACTACGCTCCGCTGTGGTCGCTGCTGCAGTCACAGGCCAGGTCAGGCAGATTAAGCGGTGTAGGCAGCGCCTCCCACAAAAAGCCCAACAACGTCCGGTTGAAATCACCGGGCTGCTCAAGGTTTACCAGGTGGCCGGCGCCCGGAATGATGCACAAGCGGCAACCGGGTATGGCGTCAGCAATGGCCTGTAGATGCTCAGGGGGGCAGGCCCGGTCCTGTGCAGCGCCGATAGCCAGTGACGGTACCGTAATTGTAGGCAACAGGGCGGTGGCGTCACGGCGCTGGCCCATGGCCAGCAACCCGCCGGCCAGACCTGAGCTGGCGGTGGTCACCATCCAGCCATAGACATCTTCAGCCAACCGGGGACGTTCGGTTTCGGTATCAGGCGCAAACAGCAGCTGCTGAAAACGGTCCGCCACCACCTGGGGGCCAAACTTGACCACCTCATCGGCCATGCGCCGTCTGGCGGCGCGTCCCTCGGCATCATCCGCCACCGCGCGGGTGACGGCAAACACGGCTGCCTGCACCCGTTGCGGATAGCGTTCCAGCAGATTAAACAGCAGGTAGCCGCCCATCGACATCCCCACCACTGCAGCCTGGGAAACACCGAGATGATCCAGCAGCTCCACCAGGTCATCGGCCAGCAGATCCATACTGCAGGGGGCATCCGTTACATCGCTGTCGCCGAATCCGCGCAGGTCCGGGGCGATCACCCGATAGCCGGCGGCCACCAGAATGGCCATTTGCGGCCGCCACATCTGACGATTGAGCGGAAAACCGTGGATCAGCAGCACGACCGGGCCGCTGCCGACGTCATCGTAGGCCAGCATGGTGCCGTTCACCAAGGCGCTGGTACTCACCATCCCTACAGAAGCGCCTTGACTGCCGCCAGCACGGCGGCGTAATCCGGTTCGTGGGTCACTTCCGGCACCTGCTGGATATAGCGGATGGTATCAGTGGCATCTACCACGAAGATACAGCGCGACAGCAGCTTGAGTTCTTTGATCAGCACGCCGTAGGCCAGGCCGAAGGAACGCTCCTGATAATCGGACAGAGTCTGTACACGGTCGATGCCGGCGGCGCCGCACCAGCGTTTCTGGGCAAAGGGCAGGTCGAGACTGATGGTCAGCACCACCACCGAATCGGGCAGGCTGGCGGCCTCCTGGTTGAAACGACGAGTCTCGGTGTCGCAGACCGGTGTATCCAGCGACGGTACCGCACTGATGATCCGCAGCTTGCCGCTGCTGGTGGCCAGACTGACCGGCGACAGGGTCGTATCCACCACGGTAAAGTCAGGAGCCTTGTCGCCCACCTTCAGAGCCGGTCCCAGCAAAGTCATCGGGTTGCCTTTAAAAGTAATGATACCGGTACGCTCCTGCATGCATGCCTCCTTGCAACGTGGTTGGGTTATACACTATGCTAACAGCATACGATAAAGCATCGTCATGTCAAGCCGAGCGGGATTCTGATGCTTCTTGACCGCCATCAAACAACCGGACGCCACCATCATGCTACGGTGGGAACATCACAGCAGCATTAACCGAAGGGAGAACGTCATGTCAAACCAGAACGAAACCTTGATTGGACAAGCCCTGACCATCAACGAGCTGGCCGCCTATCAGTCCGGTTCGGTGGTCAGCCGCACCCTGATCGATAAAAAGATCGGCACCCTGACCCTGTTTGCCTTTGATCAAGGACAGGGACTTTCAGAACACACCGCCCCCTATGACGCCTTTGTACAGGTGCTGGACGGCAGCGCCGCCATCACCATCGGGGGGAAAGAGCAGCAGGTCGATGCCGGTCAGATGATCATCATGCCGGCCAACGTGCCGCACAGCCTGCGGGCCGAGCAACCGTTCAAGATGCTGCTGGTGATGATCCGGGCGTAAACCGGTTTACTGCCAGACCACCGGCATCACCGGACCACAGCGTCGTTTTTCTGCATCACCTTGATCTCTCCGGTATCCATGTCGTACATCCAGCCATGGATTGAGAGCTTGCCGTCCAGCATGGCCCGGCGCACGAAGGGGTACTCCAGCAGGTGCTCCAGTTGCAGGCGGACGTTTTCCTCCTCCACCAGGCGACGGCGTTGTGCTTCTGAGACCTGCAGCCGCAGAGAACGCAGCTTGTCGTCCACCCGTTCCATGGCCTTGTAGGCATTATTCAGCCAGATCGGGATGTAGCGGTCCTCTGGATTTTCATGCAGCAGCGCGTTGATGCCGCCGCAGTTGTAGTGGCCGCAAATCACCACATCGGGAATGTTGAGGTGGTTGATGGTGAACTCCAGCACCGCCGAAAGATTCCAGTCGTTGGTGGCCACGATGTTGCCGACGTTGCGATGTACAAACACCTCTCCGGGACGGGTCTGGGTAATGGTATTAACCGGCACCCGCGAATCCGAGCAGCCGATCCAGAGCACGGTGGGCCGCTGCATCTTGCAAAGGTCGGCGAAATAGTCCTTCTCCTTTGCAAAGACATCGCTCACAAAACGCTTGTTGCCGTCCAGCAGGGTGGTAATCATAAGACACCTCCCGGTGGTGAGAGAGAGCTATTTTACCAGTTTGGAAAGTTTCTTGAACGACTCGGTGCCGGCCACCCGCAGCCATTGGAACAACACCGACTCAGTGCAGGTGATCACGGCCCCGGCCTGGCGCATCTCTTCCAGGGCCGTGTTCCAGTTGTGCCTGGAGCGGCTCATCACGGCATCCCGTACCACCTGCACCTGATAGCCGGCGTCCAGCAGTTCAAGTACCGTCTGCAGCACACAGACGTGGGTCTCCATACCAGTGATCACAATCTGGCGCCGCCCGCTGCTTCTCAGCTGCTCCACGAACCCTGCGCAACCACAGCTGCTGAAGGCCATCTTTTCGTGGCGGGGCGCGTCTCCCAACTTATCAGACAACACCTCGACCGTTGCCCCCAGCCCTTTCACATACTGCTCGGTGACTGCCACCGGCACCTGCAACTCGTGGGCTGCCTCCAGCAGTACGGCGGTATGAGCAGTCAACTGCCCCAGCACCTGCTGATCCATCGCCTTGCACAGCCGCTCCTGAACGTCAATCACCACCAGCAACGACTCCTCGGCAGAAAGAAAAAAACGTTCCCGAATGGTTGGCATCGCAGCACCTCCTTGACAGTAAAAAGAATGTCCCAGCTTAGTTTCTACCGCGTGCCGGGTCAAGATAACTTTGTTTTATTCTGAATCCGAGGTCTCTTGAATCAGCACAAAGGGGCTCACCACCAACATGGCAAACATGCGCTCCGGTTGTCGGCTCCACTCATCAAGCTGATCAGGGCTGGGCTTGGCGATCATGTGCGAGGCCAGCCAGGCCTGCACACTTGCGGCATCATCCGCAGCAAGCCGCTCCCCTACTTCGGCCAGCTCCAGCATACCATTCACCCAGATCAGGGCGTCCCGCTTTTGATGCGGCAGCAGCCACTCCCAACGGGCCTGATCAATCTGTTGCACCAGTTCCTGTCTGCCTATCTGCATCGGTCTCCCTCCATGCTGCTCTGGTTAAATTTCGCAAACATGACGATATCTCCTTGAATACTGACCTAGTTCTGCTTTAATTATCCGGCAACGTCAAGTCCCCTAACGAGGAGTCTGGCCCATGTCGTTCTCTGGCGACCTTGAATATCTTTCCATCGTTGATGTGATTCAACTGCTGCACAGTACCCGCAAGACCGGCACCCTCAAGATCACCGGCCGCAAGGGAGAAATCTCGCTGGCCTTCAACGACGGCTACATCAACGGCGCCAACCACTACAACACCGGTACCCGCACCGGGACAATCCTGATTGAAGCCGGCGTCATCAGCCAGGAGGATCTTGATCGTGCCCTGGCGATCCAGGCCCAGGCCGGACCTGATCGACGCCCGTTGATTGCTACCCTGCTGGAAAACAATCTGGTTGACAAAGACGAAGCCTACCATGGCCTGGAAACCCTGATTGAACTGACCATCGTCGAGATCCTGACCTGGAAGAAGGGCACCTTCACCCTTGAACCGGACACGCTGCAGGTCTGTGACGAATTCCGCTACTTCCCTGAAAAGCTGAAGGAAGAATTGAACCTGTCCACGGAACATGTCCTGATGGATGCGCTGCGGATCTACGACGAAAAGAAGCGTGATGGCCTGATTGTTGATGAAGAGCTGCACGACGAGGAGCCAGCCCCTGCCACTGCCGCACCGACGACGGGCGACCTGACCATCTCGGCCGACGATCTGGGCCTAGGCGACCTTGACACCATCAAACGGAAAAAGCCGACCTTCCACGAGGCGCTCCGTGACGAACCGGCCGCTTTGGCCGCCGGCCCTGCGCCTGCCGCGGTACTGAAAGAGGCGATGGGGCACCTGAAAAAGGCGTCCACCCTGCCGGAGACTGCCCTGATCCTGCTCAAAACCGTCGGCGCCATCTTTCCCCGCGCCCTGACGCTGGTGGCCTGGGAAAAGGAACTGGTGGCCGAACGGGGTATCGGCATCAACGCCGAGTCTGCAGCCGGCCCGGGGCCGGTGTTGGGCTTCAAACTGCCGCTGCTGCCCGGCTCCCTGTTCAGTTTTGTGCTTGACAAGGGACACCTGTTCTTTGCTAAATCTCACGATCAGTTACTGTGCGAGCAGCTGCACGGTGCGATTACGCCCCCTGCAGACCCCACGGTACTGATCCTGCCGCTCAAGCTTGGCAAACGGGTGGTTTCGGTAACCTATGCCGATTTCGGCACACAGGCGGCCAAGGACGTACCGATTGATCTCTTGGCAAGCTGCGCCGAATACGCAGGGCTCGCCATTGAAAGCGCACTATCACATGCGCAGCAAGCCGCTAAAAAGGACTGAGAGGGGAACGCCACATGGATATGAACCTGCTCAACCAGATACTGGGAATCGCATTTGAAAAACGGGTCTCCGATCTGCACTTCGAGGTGGATAACCCGCCCTTCTTCCGTGCCCACGGCCAACTGGTCCGCTCCAAGCTGCCTTCCCTCACGCCCCAGGATACCGAGTTCATCGCCCAAACGGTACTTGAGCAAAGTAACCGCACCCTGCCCGGCGACCTGAAAGAACTCGACGCCGCCTATGCCTTGCCCAACGGGGGGCGTTTCAGGGTCAGCATCTTCCGTCAGCGCAGCACCATCGGCATTGTGATGCGGGTGATCCCCCCCTACATCGCCGCCTTTACCGAACTGAACCTGCCGCCGGTACTGGGCGAGATCTGCCAATCCCCCAACGGCCTGGTGCTGGTAACCGGCCCCACCGGCAACGGCAAATCCACCACCCTGGCCTCGATGCTGCAGTACATCAACCAGAACGACAGCTTTAATATCATCACCATCGAAGACCCGATCGAGTTCCTGTTCGTATCGGACAAGAGCTGCATCATCCAGCGCGAAGTGGGGATCGACACCGGCAGCTTCAGCGCAGCCCTCAAGGCAGCACTGCGGATGGACCCGGACGTGATCATGGTGGGCGAGATGCGCGATCTGGAGACCATCGACTCCTGCATCAAGGCCGCCGAGACTGGTCACCTGGTCTTTTCAACCCTGCATACCCAGAGCGCCTCCTCCACCATCAACCGTCTGGTGGGCCATTTCCCGCCCGACTCCCAGGAGGTGATCCGCCAGCGGCTGGCCGATATCCTGGTGGCCACCGTATCGCTGCGGCTTATCAGCGACAAAACCGGCGAGAAGGTGCTGCCGGTGGTGGAGATCATGCGTACCACCACCACCATCCAGGCCTGCATTCGCGAAGGACGCTTCGACGAGATCGAAAAGCATATTGAGAATGGCCGCACCCAGTACCAGATGCAGACCCTGGACCAGCACCTGGTGCAACTCTGCCAGCAAGACCTGATCACCTTCGAGCAGGCCAAGCGGATCACCCGCTCCATGGACTTGGAACGCAAACTGACCTTCGGCGAATAGATTGCCCTGCCCATCAGCCTCACCCGGCGCTCCCCACGGAGCGCCTTTTTTATTGCACAGCAACTATTCAAAACAGTCAGTTACCTGAAACCCGACATAAATGGTATCGTATTTGCTCATTATCAGGTACTATGGCCAGCTAAAAGGCAGACACGCCCATTAAACACAAGAAGAAAGGTTTTACCATGGCACAGGCACAAAAAGGCGATCGGGTAATCATCGATTACACCGGCACCCTGGAGGATGGCACCATTTTCGATTCTACCCTGGAAGGGGATTGCTGCGATGACGGTCAGTGCAGTACCGACAGCTGCGAAGATGAAGGCTGCGGCTGCGGCGAGAGCGGCCCGATGGAGCTGACCATCGGCGAAGAAGAGTTCTTCACCCAGATTGAGGAGGCGTTGATCGGCATGGCCCCCGGCGACAAGAAGACCGTGGTGGTGCCGGCAGCAGAGGCCTTCGGCGAGTATGATCAGGAGCGGGTGTTCACCGTAGCCCGTTCCGAACTGCCGGAAGATATGCCGGTTGAGGTGGGTGCAGAGCTGGTGCTGACCGGCGAGGACGATGAAGACGAACTGGCGGTCACTGTGGTGGAAGCCACCGCCGAGCAGGTAACCTTCGACGCCAACCACCCCTTGGCTGGTGAAGACCTGACCTTCGAGATCACCCTCAACGAGATCGTTGGCAAATAACAAAACGGTCGGGGAAACCCGACCGTTTAGCTTTTAAAGCTTACTCCCCCTGAAAAAAATTTACTAGCCTGTACAAAAAGTTTTTCATGGGTATAGTAAAGACAAGGGTGCGCGCCCGGCAACACCAACGACGCAGCAAGAAAGGTGCTCAGTATCGAGGATGTTCAACCACAACCGAAGATGCAGTGCATGCCCGGTGGTAACTGACCCGGGAATCCCGTGAAAAAGGGAAGAGACGAAGACCCAGAGGCCCGCGAATCATTGCGGGCCTTTCACGTTGACAGCATCCCTGTCAGCTGCTACCCCTCAACACCATGACCCAGCCACCACGCCCCCTACCCTGGCCCAATGATACCACCCCCCTGATGCTGGCACCGATGCAAGGCCTGACCAATAAGGCCCTGCGCGGCCTGTTTGCAAGCTGGGTGCAACCGGACACCCTGTTTACCGAATTCATGCGGGTGGCGCCTGGCGCAACCACCAAGCGGCTCTCGGCCGTCGACCTGCGTGAGATGGCTGCGACGGAACAGGGCATCCCGCTGGTGGTGCAGCTGATCGGCCACGGCACCGAGGCACTGGTCTCGGCGGCCCGGATCGCACAGGATGCAGGAGCGGCCCACATCAACCTGAACCTGGGCTGCCCCTTTGGCCGGATGACCACCGGCCTGACCGGCGGGGGCATCCTGCAACGTCCCGAACTGCTGCAGGAGTTGGTGCCGGCCCTGCGCGACGTGATCAGCGGCAGCTTTTCCATCAAATTGCGGGCCGGCTACGACGACCCGCAGCAGATCTTTTCGCTGCTGCCGCTCTTTGAATCGTGCGCGGTCGATTTTCTGGTGCTGCACCCCCGCACCGTGCTGCAGGAATACCACGGGCTGGCTGACCACACCGTAACCGCCCGCGTTGTCAGGGAAACCCGACTGCCGGTGATCGCCAACGGTGACGTACGCACGGCCGAGGCAGGCCGGCGCGTATTGGAACAGACCGGCGCAGCCGGCCTGATGCTGGGACGGGGCGCCATTGCCGACCCGCTGCTCTTCCAGCGGATCAGGGGCCAGGCGCCTGCCGAGCCCGACCAGGCAGAACGGGCGGCCCTGCTACGCCGCTACCTGAGCGAGCTGCTGAACCGCTACACACCCCTGTTCTGTGGTGAGCAGCAGATTCTGGGCAAGGTGAAGACGGTGTTCGCCTGTATGGACGATCCGGACTTCAGCAAGCAGATCAAGGCACTGCGCAAGGCACGCACCATCCATCAGTTCACTGAGCAGATCGCAACACTGGGCTGACAACGCTCAGCGAATGCCCCACCAGTTGCAAAGCACCAACGCCCTGCTATACTCACCATCACCAAAACGACTACCTCTCATGGGAGAGCACAAGGAGGAAGCCTCATGAACAATGACGGAAAACCCTGGAGCCCCTACCTGGCCGGGGCGCTGTCCGGCCTGGTCAGCATCGGCTCGGTCTGGTTCGCCGGCAAATACTTCGGCGCCTCAACCACCTTTGTTCGAACTGCCGGCCTGCTCGAAAAAACAGTCATCCCGGAACGGGTGGCCCAGCTGGATTATTTTCTTAAGAATGTACCCACGGTTGACTGGCAGACCATGTTTGTGATCGGCATCTTTGCCGGTGCCTTGGTAGCCTCCATCGGTGACGCCTCGTTCCGTTACCAGGCGCTGCCGTCGCTCTGGGAACGCAGGTTCGGCCCGAGCGTCATCAAACGCGGCATCATCGCCTTTGTGGGGGGCACCGTGGCCATGTTCGGCGCCCGCTTGGCCGATGGCTGACCGAGCGGTCACGGGCTGAGCGGTTCGCTCCAGCTAGCGGTAAGCGGTTTCATCTCACTGGCCTGTTTCTTCATCGGCGGTATCATCATGGCACGGCTGCTGTACGGCGGAGGTGACCAATGAACGACCTCTTCTACGGCCTGATCACTGGTTTCCTGTTCGGCTTTCTGCTGCAAAAGGGCCGGGTGCTGCGCTACGACAAACAGCTGAGCGCCCTGTTGCTGAAGGACATGACCATCATAAAATTCATGCTGACCAGCGTCATCGTGGCTATGGTGGGCACCTACCTGTTGGTGGACCTTGGACTGGCCAAGCTGTCGATCAAGGCCACCATCCTGGGGGCCAACATCATTGGCGGCATCGTCTTTGGTCTGGGGTGGGGTCTGTTGGGTTACTGCCCAGGCACTTCGGCCGGAGCATTGGGCGAGGGCCGCTGGGACGCCCTGTGGGGCATTGCCGGCATGCTGGCCGGGGCGGCGATCTATGCCGAGGCGTTCCCGGCCATGAAGGCCACCGTACTGACCTGGGGCAACCTGGGCAAGATCACCCTGCCGCAGGTGTTGGGGGTCAACCACTGGCTGGTAATTGTGCCCGTGGTGGCCGGCGCCCTGCTCCTGTTCCGCTGGTTTGAGAAAAAGGGACTGTAAAACTGACACCAGGGCAGCACAGGTGACCCCATGGACGATGAAAACAAAAGCCTGATACAGCTCCTAAAAAAGTTTGAGCGGGTGATTATACTGGTGATCACCTGTGCCATGGCGCTGGTGCTGGTGCTGGTGACACTGGACCTGATCTGGCTGATCGTGCAGGACATCAGGGACAGCGGCCTGTTGCTTCAGATTGACCAGCTGCTGGATATCTTCGGCCTGTTCATGCTGGTGCTGATCGGGGTTGAACTGTTTGAGAGCGTCTTTAAGAGCTACCTGCAGCGGGAGCACACCCTGCGGGTGGAACTGGTGATTGCGGTGGCCATTATTGCGGTCAGCAGAAAGATCATCATCCTCGACTGGAAGGACTACGACAGCGGCACGCTGTTTGCCGCTGCCGCACTGGTTATCAGCCTGTGTGCCGGTTTCTTCCTGCTGCGGGCCCGCCAGCTCCCGAAAGAAAACAACGAGTCAACCTGACAACTGCCCTGCGCGCCGGCTGATTACTGCGGGTGCGCAGGGCAAAACAGTCCTGCATGGTTGGAGGTAAACAGCGGCGGATCACGGCGCACAATCGCTGCAATGGCAGGGTTTCGTACAAATTCCTGAGACAGGAAACGTCGCACCCTGCCCCGTTCCCAGCCAGCCGGATGCTGGAACGAGGTATACAGCTGTAGATCCCCTTCGTAGAACGGTTCCGTGGCGTAGTCGGCCGCCTCGTCGCCAAAGGCCGGCATGTTAAAGATCGCCAGATTGAGGAAGCTAATCCCATCGGCATGGCCGGCGACAAAATCAAGGGTGCGTCGGGCAGCGGCCTCATCCTCAGCCGGGGCACCGAACAGCAGGTAACAGTAGACGCCGATCCCCACCTTTTGAAGGTTTTCCAGCACACGGCTGGCAACCCCCAGCTCAATCCCCTTGCTGAGGCGATCCAGCACCCCTTGGTCGCCGGACTCCAGCCCCAGTTTCAGCATCACGCAACCTGACGCCCGCAGAGCCCTACAGAACTCCAGATCAACCAACTGTTCATCAAAACGCGCAAAGCCGTACCAGGGGGCACCGGGTGGCGTCGCAGCCATCAACCGCAGCAAGGCCGGGCTGAGGGCGTTGTCCAGCAGGTGCAGCAGACGCGGCCGGTACCGGGCTACCAGTATCTGTAGCTCGCTTAAGGCCAGTTGCGCCGGCAGCGGCTGGTAGCGGTTCCCCTCGGCCCGCTCCGGGCAGAAAGAACAGCGGTTCCACCAGCAGCCGGAGGCCGTACTGTAGGGCAGGATCAGGCCAGGGCTGAGGTAGTCCTGCAGCGGTAGCAGGTCATAGGCCGGCAGGGCATTGCCAATCGGCTGCGTTGCCCCCAGCAGCTCCAACAACGGCGCCTCACCGGGACCGCTGACCAGGTAATCCACCAGGCCAGCGAAGGGGTTGCGCCAATCGGGCCGGGCCAACCACGAGCCCACCAGACCACCACCCAGCACGATTTTGAGCTGCGGATACTGCTGCCGCAGCAGGCCGATCAGGCTAAACGTAGTCAGGGCCTGACTGAGATAGTTCAGCGAGATGCCGACGGTGGTGATGCCAGCCAGCAGCTGCGGCAGGCGCTCTTGGAACAAGGGGAAGAAGGGGTTCTGTTGGGGGTGCTCGGCCGCCCAGAGCAGGTCGCTGCTGCGCAGTGGTGAGCGTTCAGCGTGGCGGTAGTCGGCCAGGCCGGGAACCGTATCAGTTGCTGTGCCGGCCATGGCCAGCAGCCGGTTCAGATCATTGACCGCCGTGGCATAGCGGTCGGGGTTGGTATAGGTGGCAGCTTCCCGCAGGCTCTGCAGATGTTTGTGTCTGCTGCGCCAGGCCCGCCGGGTCCAGGTGTCGTCAACGGTCGGCCGCTGCTCCAGCAGCCAGAGCTGCCCCTCCAGGTTGGCATCCCACAGCCGGCAGTGGATATTGTTGGCCTGCAGCGCTCCGGCCAGCCGGGCGATGCCGGCCGGCGGCTCGCAGGCCTTGGCGATTGGTGGGAAGATCAGTAGCATGATGCAGGTATCAGGCTACGACGTGAAAACATCGATACGGCTCCGGAAGTAGTGTTGGGTACATCTGGCATTGACAAAAAAAGACGCAGGCTACTTTTTCTCGTTCACCACATCAGCCTACACCTTTAGTTCGTGTTCACGGTTGACGGATCTTTTCCAAATCAGGCAGTTCTCCGAACAGGTTGTGCTTCGTATCAAACTCAAGATTACGGGTGTAGTCAGGGTTGAGATAATAAGTAAATTCAACACTTGGGAGCCTGTAAAATAGATTGTGTAAGTGGCAAAAATCGGTTGAAATCTGACCTCACAGGAGGAACCGATGGCCACTACCGACGAACTGCTCGATGCCTTGATGAAAGACTACAAGAAGCCCGAAG
>Ga0265295_1001062_pt1 | contig 51065 bp, 54 predicted proteins | sample Munlansysbiofilm_FD_192503 | JGI IMG/M metagenome (GOLD analysis project Ga0265295, IMG submission 192503) | Leachate microbial communities from a municipal landfill in Southern Ontario, Canada - Methane capture system biofilm | ecosystem: Engineered > Solid waste > Landfill > Unclassified ... | reverse complement strand
ATCATTTGAAAGCAAGATATTAGATAAAAGTATAGATAAGATTACAACTAAATGTATTGTTTTCACTCTAGCTCTCCTAGTAATAATATAGTAGATTAAAGCCAACAAAGCTTTTATTGTTATCTTTGATATCTTTTGTACTCTTTAGTGGATTACTACAAAAAAGATCTAAACCAATATCTTTATAATTAAACTTCACTCCTAAAGCCCCACCTATAATCTCTCCTCCAAAACTATCTTGATTTTCATGAACATATCCATAATCAAGAGCTATATATGGTGATGAAGTAATATTATTTAAATGATATATTGCTAAAAGTTCATTTCTTACAAAATAGCCTTTATTCCCAATTAAGCCTATCTTTTCATAGCCCCTTACACTATAAATACCACCAATACTTATCTCTTCTAAAGATAAAAGATTATCTTTTGAGTACTCACCTCTAGCATAAAGGTTATATTTTAGATTATTTGATCTATCAAAGTAGTAACTATATCCTATATCTAAAGAGCTTTTTTGATAATAAAGCTTTTGAGTCAATATATCATCAACACTCCCACCAACACCTTTTGTATGCTGTAGTTGTGTAAAAAAACTTGTCTTATAAGTGTTGTAAGCATATTTTATAGCACTGCTTACTGAGCTTGTATTGTAGCTTTGAAGGTCTAGTTTTACATCTTCAAAATAGTTTTTTGTCTTTTTATGTTCAAAATTAGCCTTTAAATCTACATAATGGTTTAGATTATGATATAGTTTATACTCTAGATCTATAGAATAGCTTTTATTATTGCCATCTATTTGGTAGCTGTTTTGAAAAAAATCTTTATAGTTTTGTTTATAGTTTGAGTAGTTATATCTTAGAGTAAACAAAGCTCTTTCATATGGTATTTCATAAGATAAATTTGTGCCTAAGACTTTATTATTTGTTCTAAGTCCACGATCTGTTGTATTTATATTAATACTCAATATATCACTTAGATTGTTTAAGTTTTCTATATTTGTATTATTATAAATCTGATATTTTCCTGTTTTGCTATAACCAAAGTTATTTATCCCAAAAGTTCCATTATAGAGCTTTTTACCACTTATATTTGAAATACTCACCACACTATAAGAAGGCTTATTACTTGGGAGAATTTTAATATCAAGTTTTTGTGAATACAATCTTTGTGCTTGTTGTAATAAAATCTCTAGTTCTTTGATATTTAAGACTCTATTTTCTTTGGATTTAAAAAGATTTACTAAATTTATATTACTTACAACTACTTTTTCTATTTTACCCTCTAAGATATCTATTTCTAAGTTACAATCACCTAAATCTTGGGGTTTTATATATGCAAAACTAGTAATATATCCATTTTTTATATATAGATTTGTAATCTCCTCTTTTAAACTTTTGATATCTTTAATAGTATTATTTTTATTTATATAGGTTTGAAGTATTTTTTGTAGTTGTTTTTTACTAAAAACTGTACTTCCTAATATATCAATATTATTTAAAAATATTCTATTTTCAACTATATCAGAGCTGTTTTTATCTTCTATATTATACTTATACTCTATAGTATCTCTTTTATTATCTTTATATAATCCTTCCATAATCTCTTTTTGTTTAATATCATTTTGATGTTTATAGATAATATCACTAAGAGTTTGTGAATATAAAAAACTATACAAAAAAAGAAAAGTAAATATATATCTCACTTATACCAACTATATATCATTTATTTAATTATGTATAATATCATAGATTATTCTTTTTGTCAATAGAAAAGTGAAAAGTGAAAAGTGAAAAGTGAAAAGTGAAAAGTGAAAAGTGAAAAGTGAAAAGTGAAAAGTGAAAAGTGAAAAGTGAAAAGTGAAAAGTGAAAAGTGGGTGGGGATATTGTAGGAAGTAACACTTTAGTGTTACAATCCTATAAATTAGATATAAAATATTAGTTTTTTATTTAAGTCTTTTTATAATCTCTATCAAAAACTCAGCAGATCGAAGTGCAGAACTTTGTAAAAACTCATCAAAGCTAAACCCTGCATCAACATCAGCACTATCACTAATAGATCTCAAAATCAAAAATGGAACATCCAAAGCATCACAAACAACAGCAACACTAGCACCTTCCATCTCCAAGGCATCTGCTTTAAAAGTAGCTCCTATCCAGTTTTTTCTTGTCTCATTGGCTACAAACTGATCTCCAGTTGCAATAGTACCTTCTAAAAGATTTAAACCTTTAGCCTTTGCTACCTCTCTTGCTATATCTATAAGCTCTAAGTTTGATTCAACAAAAACTTTACCTTCAGGAACATAACCAAAAGGATGACCAAAAGCTGTAATATCTAGATCATGTTGGCAAAGTTTTGTAGCAACTACTAAATCACCTATCTTCAAAGATGGATTTATAGCACCTGCTACCCCACTAAAAAGTAGTTTTTCACATCCAAACTTTGTAATCATAGTTGAAGCAGTTAAAGAGGCAAAAACTTTACCTATTTTACTATAAGCTATAACAAGCTCTAAATCATTATATTTTACTTCATAATATCTATTATCTGCATATTCAGTAATTTTAATATCATCAAAGTAAGCAAGAAGTGGTTCAACCTCTTCTTGCATTGCACCCATTATAGCTATTTTAGCCATTTAACACCTCTAAAGTTTTATTTAATGTATCAATATTATTAATATTATATGTTGGAGTTGTAAGCTTTTTATTTAAACCTTTTAAAACCGCTCCATTTCCAAACTCTATAAAACAATCAACCTTTTCATCATATTTAGCAATAGATTGCTTATATAAAACAGGCTTAGTAAGTTGCTCTGCTAAAAGTGTGATAGCCTCATCTTTAGAATTATACTCATTAGATGTTACATTTGATACAACAGGAGCTATAAAACTATCTTTTATAAATCTATTTAACTCCTCTTTCAAAGGCCGAACAGCACTCTCTAAAAGTGGGCAATGACTAGCAACTGACATATTTAGAACTATTGCTCTTTTTGCTCCAGCAGCTTTAAATATATCAACCAACTCTTCCAAATCAGCCTTTATTCCAGCTAAAACAAGTTGTCCATCGATATTGTAGTTTGCAGCCCATACTTTTTTGCCATTTTTTCTTTGTTGTTTGCAAATCTCTTCTACAACACTATCTTCTAAGCCTAAAAGTGCCATCATACCAGCTCCTACACCTTCACAAGCCTTTGACATAAAAAGTCCTCTTTTATGAACAAGTTCTATAGCATCAAGATAATCCAAAGCTCCAACACTAACTAAAGCACTAAATTCACCCAATGAGTGTCCCAATGCAAAAGTTGGAGTAAGCTTATAGTGTGTTTTTAAAACTTCCAAAGCTATAGCACTTACAAGTAAAATCGCTGGTTGAGTATATTCTGTTTTTTCTAAATTTGCATTTTCTTTAAATAGTAACTCTTCAAAATCTATATTAAGTCTTTTTGATGCATTTACTACCATCTCTTTAGCAATATCAAAATTTTCAAAAAACTCTTTTCCCATCCCTATCGTTTGGCTTCCTTGCCCAGGGAATATAAAACCTACTTTTTTCATTTAAGTTATCCTATTAGTGACAACCACATCCACCATGTCCGTGTCCATTACCTGTACCACAACTTCCTGCTCCATGGTGATCTTGATGATGATCCATACCAGAGTTGCTTCCACAACCTCCGCCACTTCCACATCCACATCCGCCACTAGAAATACCACCTACAACGCCAGTAGCCATCTCTTGATCAGTTGCTTTTCTTGAGTCTAAAATAGTAACAGTAAACATCAATGTTTTACCAGCCATTGGATGATTATAATCTATAACAACCTCATTATCATCAAAACTTTTTACATTTACTTGTACAGTTTCACCCTCTTCACTAGTACCATATAAAGTCATACCTTCAATCAAATCAATACCAGCAAACTGCTCTTTTGGTAAAACTTGAACAGCCTCTTCATTATATTCACCATATGCATCAGCTGGATTAACTATAACATCAGCTTTATCACCAACACTCATATTTAAAATCTCTTCTTCTAAACCTTTGATTATTTGTCCCATACCAGTGATAAACTCCAATGGTCTTCCACCTAAGTTAGAGTCTAACTGCTCGTTTGTATTTGCATCTTTAAGATTGTACTCGATAGCAACTACGTTATATTGTTCTATTTTCATATTTTTCCTTTTTTTAGTATAAACTCTTATTCAGAGATAATTTTTTTAGCTTCCTTAGCCTCTTTTGATTCTGGATAAGCTTGGATTAATGTATTAAAAAACTTAGATGCATTATCTAAATCTTTTAACTCTTTAAATGAAACTGCACTATTTAATAATAACTGTGGCATCCAGTAACCTTTGTCATACAATAATGCTGAAGTTTTAAAATAATTTATTGCTTTTTCATAATCTTTTCTAACAAACCACATTTGTCCTAAAAGATAGTTAGATTCAGCGGGTTTATAATTGACACTTACTAAGTATTCAAATATAGGGATAGCTTGAGTAAAATAGAGTTTATCAAACTGTGCTTTTCCCTCTTCAAATAACTCTTTATTGTCTCTTTTATCAAATTGGGAATTGGTATTATCTGTTGCTTGTTCTTTTGGTTCTGCTTTTTTATTTTGTGTAGCTACAAATTGTTGCATATTTTTTTCAAATTCATTTCTTGATAAATAGTTTTTATTAATAGTATCAGTTTGTTTAACAACTTCAGAAATAATCTTTTTAAGCTCAGAAATATTTTGCATATTCTCTTCTTGCATAGCTAAAAGCTGATTAACTACTGTTTTAAGTGATTCTATATCTTGTTGATTTTGAGAAGTTTGTGTTTCAATAACATTAAGAGTTTGTGATAGGGTATTGATCTTAATTCCTTCACCTTCAAAGATTGATTCAAGTCCTTGTAATCTTTCATTGATTGTTTGAAGATCACCTTTTACCACCCTTACACTTGTATCGACACTATCAACTCTATCTCTTGTTTCAAGAATTTTTTTTTCAGATTGAGATAAGCCATAAGGGTTTGGAGAGTTTAAATCACCAGCTCCAAAAACAGAAACTTCGGCACTAAAAAGCACCGAAGTTGTAAAAGTATATATTAATAGATTTTTATAAAACATACGTTTGATTATGGCATTACTTTATAATCAACTCTTCTGTTCATTTGCCAACACTCTTTAGTTTTCTCTGTACAAACAGGACTTCCTTCACCTAAACTTACCATTGTAATTGTTGCTGCATTTACACCATCAGCTACAAGTGCTTGTTTAGCTGTATTTGCTCTTTTTAGTCCAAGTGCATAGTTATACTCATCAGTTCCCCACTCATCAGTGTTACCTTCTAAAGTAATACTTACATCTCTACCAACTGATAAAATTGATTGAGAGTTGTCTTTTGCTCTAGTTATCATATCTTCAGTTAAATGATATTTGTCAAATGGAAAATATAAAGAAGTTAGTTGCACTAATTTACCATCAATCATAGTAGAGAATACTCTTGCATTTCTCCAATCTCCACCATCATCAAATCCCTCAACAAAGTCTAATGTAACACTATCAACAGCATCAAGTTTTGTACTTAATGTATCTTGTGTTTGTGTACCTGTAGATTCAGCTTCAACCTGAACACTTTTTTGCGTACACCCACCTACTAATAGTGCAGCTAATACAACTGAATATAAACCAATTTTTTTCATTTGTTTTCCTTTTGAAATAATTTTTGTAATAATACACCATCTAAACTTAAAACTTGTTTAGACAAACTACCAATCTATAGACTGTATGCTACCATTTGCAAGTGGGAATAAGAACGATTTATCATGATTCAATCTTATGATTCCAAGTGAGCTTTTGTTATTTTCTGTTTTTATAAATATAATAGATTCACCATCTCTTGAAAACTTAGGAAACTGATTCATCCCACTAGTAGTAAGTTTCTTAATAAAACTACTTTCAGTCGATATAAGATAAATATTAAAATTATTATATCCAAATACATTCTCACCTTCTCTACTTGTATATACAACTAAATTACCAAAAGCATTTGCAGAATTGTTGTTTTTTCCATGATAAACTAACTTACTAGCAATCCTTTGTCCTATTTCTTGTTTAAAAATATTTGGATTTCCTTGTCTATCTGATACAAAAACTATACTTTTTTCACCTTCAAGATAGTGTCCATTTACATCTATACCACTAAAATCTGTAATTCTTGTTGCTTGTTTTGAGATAGTATTATATTCATAAATATCAGGTTGTGAGTTTGGAGCCATTGTTAAAAGAATTTTTTTACCATCTTTACTTACATCAGAACAAACCAACATTCCATCACTTTGTGTTATCTTTTGAGCTTGGGCATTGAAAATATTCACTTTCATTAATGTTGGTTTTCCAAAATTATAAGTTGTGTAATAAAAGTTTTCTTGCTCTTCATCAGCCCATTTAGGAAAAATATTTAAACCCTTTTGTACTATAACTTTTTGATATGTTAAAGTATAATCAGCTACAACTATTTGAGACTCTTTTGGTGCTGTATATCTTGAAAATATAACAAACCTCTCCATCCAATCAATAGATGGTGCTTTTATATAGTTGTTTATATCAATAGCGACTTTATGAGCTATAAAAGGATATCTATCATCTTTTGGGCTATTGATAGATTTTTCTAAAACTAGCTTATTTAAATTTGTATCATATAGTTTTAGCTTTAATAAAAATCCTTCAAAGATACTCTGTTCAGTTGTAATATTTATTACCAAATCAATATCTAGCTTTTTATATTCATAAAAATTGATATTTGATTCAAATCTTTGATTTGTATTAACTCTTTTTACATTAAAATGTCCGCTTACCTCTAAATCTTTTTCCAATAATTTATGTATATCATCTAAATGCTTACTTGGTAATGTCTCACTTTGTGAAGAGACAACTGCAACTGATGGCTTATATCCAACATTTTTAACTATTTCCATACTTGCATCAACTGAAGCAAATACAAATTGACATACCAATATCAATAAACCAAAAACTCTAAACATCAATCTCCCTTTGTTTTAAATGTAACTTTTAAGGTTGTTTTCTCACCTTTTTGATGCTCTGGGAATTTTTCATTTGTTTGAAAACTTAAAAAACTCTCTAAAGCACTATCAAAATCTCTATTTCCTGATTTTGAGATAATATTATAACTGAATTTTCCATTTTTGTAAATAGTAATAAGAACATTACTACTTAAACCTTTTGAATTACTACTAGGGTTCCATTTTGAAGCTAATATATCATATATTAAAGAATAATACTCATCAACATTAGCATCAACAGTTGGAGCCATAGATGATGAAGAGTTTAAATTGATATTTTCTAGCTGTTTTGTAATAGCTGAAGAGATCTCTTTTCTTTCTTCTTTTTCAAATGTAGATTTATATATACTAGCTACTTTTGAACTTTGTTCGGTTGTAGTCTCTTTTTTCTCTATAGTTTTGGCATCACTTTTAACATTGGCAAATAGATCTTTCATAGTAGTTTTGGAAACTGTATCTTTTGATGCAGATTTTTCTTCTACCTTAACATCTTCTACTTTTGGTTTTTGTGGGCTTGTTTTTTCTACTTTTTTTGGAGAATCCATAATGCTAAGATCTAGCTCTATTGCTGTTTGTCTTTCAAATGAAGTTATTTTTATTGTATTAGGTTCTATCATATAATACAATATAGAAAATAGAAAAAAAAGATATAAAGATATAGCGATAATACCTGAACTTAAAAAATGATTATTAGTTAGGGGCATATCAACCATCCGTTATTAAAGAAACTTTAAGAAATCCTGCACTTTTTACTGTTTTAAGAACATATATAATATCTTCATATTGTAGTGTTCTATCAGCTTTTATATAGATAGTAATATCCTTATCTTTATCTTGTGAAGATAAAATAAAAGAGTCTGCAAACTCTTTGATATTGTAGCTCTCTTTTTCTACTTTTACTACTCTATCTTTACTTATAAAAATATCAAGCTTTTTTGTTTGTGTTGCTGTTTTTGTTTTGCTACCACTTGGTAAGTTGATATTTTCTTCATACTCTAAAACTGGTGCTGTAACCATTAGTATTGCTAATAAAACCAACATTACATCCACTAGTGGAACAATATTTAACTCTGGTTTATGGTTAAAATCAAACACTTTTGATCCTTATGCTCTAGAAATCAAAATTTCTGATTGTGCCTTTAAATAAGTATGCAACTCATAAACTTTTCTACTTAATATCTGGTGAAATGTATAAGCAAAAGTTGCTACAAAGATACCATTTGCTGTTACTATCAAAGCTTCTGAAATAGCTGGAGCTATAGTACCAAATCCAACCTTATCCATACCTGCAAACATTGCAAATGCTTCTAATATCCCAACTACTGTACCAAATAATCCAATAAATGGAGCAGTTGATGCTACAATTGAAAGCCAAGAAATACCAACACTTGCTTCACGGATTATGGATATTTCACAAGCACTTAACATCTCTTTTGATACTTGATTTGATTTAGTACATCTACTAAGTTTTGAAAGTGGATTGATTGTCATATGGTTATTTAAAACCAATGCTTCTAGTGATTTTTGTTCATTTTTAACCAAAGAATTTAAGTTAAAATAGCGGTATAAATAGACCCAAATAGTCGATATAAAGTATATAGACAGTACCAACAATACTAAGATTGTTATGGCACTGCTATTTGATAAATAATTTAAAAATAAATCTATCATTTTAAGCAAAAGAGTTTATTTTTGCTTCAACAGTTGCTAAAGAGACATTAGAATCTCTTACTGAATTAACTAGTTCTTTTGCTGCTTCAATGTTTGCAGCAATCTCACTATCTTCTCCAGCAGTTAAAGCTATCGCTCCATCAACTAAAACATCAACAGAGCTTTCATTGACTTTTACATGTCCCCAATTGACTGCTATTGCATCAGTTGTATTTTTACCTTCTATAACTATTACACCAACACTTAATGTTGATACCAATGAAGCATGACCTGGTAAAACCCCAAACTCTCCCTCTTTTCCAGGGAGAGTTACAGATTTAATATCACCTTCAAAGATCAAACCATTTGGTGTAACAATAGATAATTTCATAGTATTCATAAACTATCCTTATTTAGATTTTAGACTCTCTGCCTTTGCAATAGCTTCGTCTATTCCACCAACCATATAAAATGACATTTCTGGTAAATTATCATATTTACCATCTAAGATACCTTTAAATCCTGCAATTGTATCTTCTAGTGATACATATTTCCCAGGACTTCCTGTAAATACTTCTGCAACGAAAAATGGTTGAGATAAAAATCTTTCTATTTTTCTAGCTCTATCAACAGTAAGTTTATCATTTTCACTTAGCTCATCCATACCTAGAATTGCTATGATATCTTGTAAGTCTTTATATTTTTGAAGTACAGATTGTACACCTCTTGCTACGCTATAGTGCTCTTCACCAAGTACTTCTGCACTTAGAATTCTTGATGTTGAATCTAGTGGATCAACTGCTGGATAGATACCTTTTTCTGCAATTTTTCTATTTAAAACTGTAGTAGCATCTAAGTGAGCAAAAACAGAAGCTGGAGCTGGGTCTGTTAAGTCATCTGCTGGTACATATACAGCTTGAACAGATGTAATTGAACCTTTAGCTGTTGATGTAATTCTCTCTTGTAATGCACCCATTTCTCTAGCAAGTGTTGGTTGATATCCAACAGCTGAAGGGATTCTTCCAAGAAGTGCAGACATCTCTGAACCTGCTTGAGCAAATCTAAAAATATTATCAATAAACATTAATACGTCAAGACCTTTTTCATCTCTAAAATATTCAGCCATTGTAAGCCCTGTTAGAGCTATTCTATTTCTTGCCCCTGGTGGTTCACTCATTTGTCCATAGCACAGTGCAACTTTATCCAAAACGTTAGAGTCTTTCATCTCATGATAAAGGTCATTTCCTTCTCTTGTTCTCTCACCAACACCAGCAAATACAGAGTATCCAGAGTGTTTAAACGCAACGTTGTGAATAAGTTCCATAATAATAACTGTTTTACCAACACCAGCACCACCAAATAATCCAACTTTACCACCTTTTGCATATGGTGCTAGAAGATCTATAACTTTGATACCAGTTTCAAACATCTCTGTTTTTGTTGATTGTTCTTCAAAGCTTGGTGCCGTTCTGTGAATAGACCAATACTCTTTTGCTTCAACAGGAGCACCATCATCAACTGGCTCTCCAATAACATTAAATATTCTTCCTAGAACTTCTTCACCAACAGGAACTTTTATAGGGCCACCTGTTGAAACTACTTTTTGTCCTCTTCTTAAACCTTCTGTCATATCCATAGCAATAGTTCTAACTCTACTATCACCAATATGAGCTGCAACTTCCAAAACCAATCTTGATCTATTTTCGCCATCATCAAAAACAACATCAATTGCTTCATTTATTTCTGGTAGGTAACCATCAAATTGTACATCTACAACTGGTCCCATTACCTGAATAATTTTACCTTCCATTCAACTGCTCCTTATAAATTTCTTTTATTATTATTTTAAAGCTTCCATACCGCTTATAATCTCAATAAGCTCGGTAGTAATAGCTGCTTGTCTTGCTTTGTTAAATTCAACTGTCAAAGACTTTACTCTACTTTTAGCATTTGTTGTTGCTGCTTCCATAGCTTGCATTCTAGCACTATGTTCTGCTGCTAAAGAGTCAATCAATGAATAATACATATTAAAGTTTAGATATTTTTCAGTTAATTCACCTAAAACCTCTGTATCATCATCAGGCTCGATATCTAGCATTGATTCACTCTCTATTGTAGGTACTTTATCAAGTCCTATTGGTAGTAAATCAATAACTTTTCTCTCTTGAGTTAGCATATTTACAAATCCATTATACACTAGTACAACTTTATCTGTAACATGATTATTAAAATCTTTAATTGCTTCTGAAATAAAATAACTTGCTCTATCATAATCAGGAGCAGCACTTAAACCTATCTCTTTTTGAGTTAATTCATAACCTTGAAAAGAGTAGTAATCTATAGCTTTTCTTCCAGCAATTCTTAATCTTACTTTTATGTTTTTAGACTTATAGTCTAATATCATTTTATTAACAAGCTTAATAGTTGACATATTAAAGCCACCACAAAGTCCTTTGTCTGCTGTAACTATCACAATATCAACAGTTTTAGGGTTATCATTTGCTACAAATGCTCTTGATAGATTTGCACTACCTTGAGCTTTTGATATTCTATAAGCAATCTCACCTAGAACTTCATTAAGTTTATTTGCATAACTTCTTGCTCTTTTTGATAGCTGTTCAGTTCTTCTCAATTTCGCAGAAGAAACCAGCTTCATAGCTTTGGTTGTCTTTTGCGTATTATTAACACTTTTAATTTTTCTTGAAATCTCTTTTAAGTTAGCCATGAGCTATTCCTTATTTTGCATTAAAAATGGTCTTAAACTCGTCTAACGCTGTTTTTAATGTATTTTCTAAATCACCATCTATTGCTTTTTTTGTTTTTAGATCTGTAAAAATATTTGAATATTTTTGCTCTAAAAATGGATAAAGCTCTGCTTCAAATTTTGTAACTTCTGATGCAGATATTGAATCTAAATAACCTTTTGCTCCAGCATAAATCATAACAACTTGTTTTTGGATAGTAAGAGGTTTGTTAGCACCTTGTTTTAGTACTTCAACCATTCTTTGTCCTCTTTCTAGTTGTTTTCTAGTTGCCTCATCTAGATCTGATGCAAATTGACTAAACGCTTCTAGCTCTCTATATTGAGCAAGGTCAAGTCTTAATGTACCTGAAACTTGTTTTGTAGCTTTTATTTGTGCAGCTCCACCAACTCTTGATACAGATAAACCAACGTTAATAGCTGGTCTAATTCCAGAGTTAAATAGATCAGTTTCTAGGAAAATTTGTCCATCTGTAATAGAAATAACGTTTGTTGGAATATATGCCGCAACGTCACCTGCTTGTGTTTCAATGATTGGTAATGCAGTTAAACTTCCAGCACCAAGCTCATCATTTAGTTTTGCAGCTCTTTCTAGTAATCTTGAGTGTAGGTAGAAAACATCCCCTGGGAACGCTTCTCTTCCTGGAGGTCTTCTAAGAAGTAGTGACATTTCTCTATATGCAACAGCATGTTTACTTAAATCATCATATATAATCAAAGCATGTTTACCATTATCTCTAAAATACTCACCTATAGTTACACCTGTATAAGGAGCTAAAAACTGTAATGCTGAAGATTCACTAGCACCTGCATTAACTATAATAGTATAATCCATAGCACCATTTTCTTCTAAAACTCTTAATACGTTCGCAACTGAAGATGCTTTTTGTCCAATAGCTACATAAATACAGATAACATCTTCACCTTTTTGGTTTAAGATAGCATCTATAGCAACTGTTGTTTTACCTGTTTGTCTATCACCAATAATAAGCTCTCTTTGTCCTCTTCCGATTGGAACAAGTGCATCGATAGCTTTTATACCAGTTTGTAGTGGCTCATGAACAGATTTTCTAGCCATAATCCCTGGTGCTTTTTCTTCAACAAATCTTTGCTCTGTTGCAACGATAGAACCTTTTCCATCTATTGGCTCACCTAAAGAGTTTACAACTCTTCCAATTACACCCTCGCCTACTGGAACTTCAAGAAGTTTTCCAAGTCTTTTACAGCTAGTACCTTCTCTAAGTCCTGCACTATTTCCTAGTACAACCACACCAACTGTTGATTCTTCTAAGTTTGATGCAAGTCCTTTTTCACCATTTTCAAACTCTACAAGCTCACCAGCCATAACATTTTTTAGACCATATACTTTTGCAATACCATCTGCTAAAGATATTATTTTACCAGTTTCATTTATATCTACATTTAATTCAAAGTTCTCAATTCTCTCTTTGATTATTGAACTGATTTCATCAGCTTGAATCTTTACACTCATACATTTACTCCTTTATAAATTCTAAATAGCTTTTAAAATATGATTTATCATCTGAGTTTTCAATCTATCTTTAGAAAACCCAATCTCTACACCTAAATCAGCAATATCTACTTTTATTCCATCATAATCACAAATTTGTTGATTTAGTTTAAGTGATATATTAAATTTATTTCCAAACTGTTGCTCTAAAACATCTATATAAGAGCTATCTAATGCTGTATTTGTATATACAACCCCTTCATAACTATTTTTTAAGACAAATAGCTCTCTTTTTAGTTCAGCCACCAAAGCTGGTATAATTTCAAGCCTTTTATTTTCACCTAATAATTTTATTAGATTTATTAACTCTTTGGTACCATTTTCTAAAAATGAAAGAATCAACTCAACTTTTTTACTATTTGCTACATCAACAGAGTTGATTATTGATTGAAACTTATCATTATAAAATACTGCACCTACTTTTGAAAGTTCGTTTATAAGTGACTCTAATGAGCCAATATCTTTACCTTCTACTAGTGCTTTAGAATATCTTTTTACTACTAAATCAACCATTACGCTACCTTTTTAAGAACAATTTTTGCTAGTTCTTCATTTGAGATATCTATATTTTGGCTTGATAGTAACTCTTCTAAAACCTCTGCAACCACTTCTTTTTTTGCTTTTCTTATTTCTAAATCAAGTTTTTCATTGAAAGTTTTTTGCATTTGGTTTATTTCACTTGTAACACTTCTTGATATAGAGTCTTTTATTTTATCTATATCATTATTTGCTGTTGCAACAATCTCAGCTGCAATTTTATGTGCATTATCCAAGCTCTCTTTAGCCTCTTTTGTTTTTTGCTCTGATTGTTTTAAGGTATCTTGCACTTTATCAAGTTCAGCTTGAATAGAAGCTGTCCTACCAGCAAAAAATGCCTTTAATCTATCTGCTAATAGATAATATATTATCGCAGCAAATATAGCAAAGTTTACAATTCTTTGGATTATGTCATACTCTTGAGTATTTGAATCACTTCCAAATACCACCGCTGGGATCAATAACATTAAAAAAGGAAAAAAGTATTTCGTCACCTTGTCTCCTTATAGTGAACTAACTTTAGCTTTTACCGCATCTTTATATAAAGGTACTTGAGCTAAAAGTGTCGTTTTTAGATTTTCTTTTTCTGTCTCTAGCAATTTGCTAAAGTTAGCATAATTCTCTTCTAGTTGAGACTTAGCTAAAGCTAATTTAGAATTAGCATTTTGTGTAGCTTCTTGATATGCTTTTTCTCTTATTGCTGAAGCTTCTGTTTTTGCTTTTGCAAGAACTGCATTTGCTTCTGCTATCATACCATCGATGTTTGCACTGTTTGATTTAGCACTTTCAAGATCATTTTTGATAGAGGCTGCTCTATCATCCATATGCTTTAGTAGTGGCTTAAATAAACAACTATTCAACCTTGCTAATGTGAGCAAGAAAATTACTGCTGTTATAGTAAGCAATAAAAGGTCTATTTCTAGCATTTATTCCTCCGTATTCTAAGGCTTAGTTTATAAAACTGCAACATTTTACCAAAATAATCTATAAGAAGTAATTAAACAAATCAAGTTTTTGAAAAATATTTCAATATTTGCTCAATTTGTGCTTGATTTTCAAACTCTATTTTAATAAAATTCTTATCAAGTTTAACTTTCAGACTCTCCTCTTTTAGTAAATTTGCAATATCTTCTAAAGGCTTTAGATCAATATTATACTCTTTAGTTTTCTCTTGTTTCTCTTTTTTAGGATTTTTTAACTCATTGACCAATTTTTCAGTCTCTCTAACGGAGAGTTTTTGTCCTATTATAGAATCAGCTACAATATTTTGTGTCTCTTTATCTAGTCCTATTAAAACCTTTGCATGTCCTGCTGATATTTTATCACTACCTAATAGTTGTTGAACATGAACACTAAGAGTCAATAATCTTATTGTATTTGTTATAGAACTTCTACTTTTTGATACTTTTGTAGCTAAATCTTCATGAGTGAGTTTATGTTCATTTAGTAGTTGTGCATAAGAGTAAGCTAATTCTATTACGTTTAGATTATCTCTTTGGATGTTTTCTATAAGAGCTAGTTCTCTTAGTTTTGTTTCATCAATATTTGAAATTACTGCTTTTATTTTGCCTTTACCAGCCAATTTTGTAGCTCTAAGTCTTCTCTCACCTGCAACTAAAGTATATGTTCCATCGCTATTTAGCATAACAACTATAGGCTGTAATAAACCATGTTGCTTTATAGAGTCGCTTAATTCTTGTAGTTTTTCTTCATCAAAAATTTTTCTTGGTTGATTTGGATTTGGTGTAATTGTATCAACATCTATCTCTAAAACACCATCTTGTTTCTTTGTAGAACTCTTCTCATAAGCTATTTCGACTTCTCCTAATAACTCACTAAGTCCTCTACCAAGAGCCATATCTTCTCCTTCTTAACCAGCGGCGATTGCTGTTGCTAGATTTGTATAAGCTTTTGTACCACTTGCACTAGCATCATAAAGCATGATAGGTTTACCAAAACTAGGGCTTTCTGCTAATTTTACATTTCTTGGGATCACTACATATGCATCTTCATTTATTTTAAATAGTTTATTTTCAAAATGTTGAGCAAGATCGGCAAAAACTTGTTTTGAAAGGTTATTTTGTTCACTATACATAGTAGGTAAAAAACCTTTTATTTGTAATCCTCTATTGATTGTTTGTTTTACAAGTTTAATAGTATTTAACAGTTGTGCTAAACCCTCTAATGCAAAAAACTCACACTGTATAGGAATAAGTACTGATGTTGCAGCACTTAGTGTATTGATAGTTATTGGTCCAAGTGCTGGTGGTGAATCTACTATAATATAATCATATTCTGATTTTATAGAGTCTATTTTTCGCTTTAGAATAAGTTCTCTATCTTTTAACTCTTTATAAAACTCTTTTTCTATACCAACAAGCCCTATATTTGAAGGAGCAACTTTAAGATTTTCTATCTCAGTATCTAGTAAAATCTCAGAAAGTTCTTTTGTTCCTAGCATAACATGGTAGATATTATATTCATAAGTATCTCTATGAAATCCCAAACTTGTAGTAGCATTTGCTTGAGGATCTGCATCTATTAATAAAACTTTTTTACCTTTAAGTGCCAAAGCAGCACTAAGATTTACCGCCGTTGTTGTCTTGCCAACTCCGCCTTTTTGGTTTGCTATAGCTATAATCTCTGTCATCTTAAACTGTACACCTTTTCATTTTCTATTAATATCGATCCATCCTCTAATAAAACTGAGTCTGCTAAGGAGATTTTACGATCTTTAAAAGTTGCTTTAAAATTTCTACTTAATTCGTATTCTATCCTAAATTGACTGAAAACTTTCTTCCATGAAGGTTTTTCTTCTAAGCTAAGAAAATAGTCATCTAAAATAGATGCTTTATCTATTTGTATATCCAAACACCCATAACTCTCATCTATTGGCACTATATTTAGCCCTATTCCACAATAAAGCAAATCATCTACAAGATGTGTTATTGTACCACCTATTTTTTTATTATCTAAATAAAAATCATTTGGCCACTTAATCCACACCTTTGAATTGTGCTTTTTTAATACCTCTTTTAATAAAAAACTAAAATATATAGAAGCACTTTGAAGTTTAAGATCTTGTGGAAGTTGTGATATATGTTGAGTAAAGGAAAAATACAAATTCCCTTTAACTCCTTGCCAAGAGTTTTCTTTACTACCTATTCCATCTGTTTGGTCATCTGTAACAATAGCAATATTTGATTTTATATTTTGTTTTTTTATATACTCTTTTAAATATTTTTGAGTTGAATCAACCTTATCAAGATAGATAATCTCCAAGATTTAGCCTTTTTCCTTTGATATATTCTACTGCATTTAGCTCTTTTTTAGATGGAGCTTGTAAACTTTTAATAAATATAGAGCCTTTTAGACAAGCAACCTCTATACTATCTGGTAAAATCTGTAAAATTTTTCCTTTTTCATAGTATTTATCTTTATCTCCTAATCTAAGCTCTTTTAACTTTAATCCATTTTCTAAGGCTATATTTGGCCAAAATTTATAAGCTTTGTATTTAGAAACTATAGTTTGTGCATCATCTAACTCAACAATACCATCACTTTTTTTGATTTTTTTACAATAACTTACAAGATGTTGTTTTTGTTTTGTTGGTTGAATTAAATCAAAATTATCTAAAATCTTAATTGTTAGATTTGCAGCAACTATAGATAATCTATCAAATAGTTTAATAACATCGCAATTTTGTGATAATTTAATATACTGATATCCAAGTATATCTCCACTATCTAAGCCCTCATCCATAAGCATAGCTGTAACACCTGTAAAAGTATCATTATTTAATAATGCCTCTTGAATAGGAGATGCCCCTCTATAAAGTGGCAACAAAGAGGCATGAAGGTTAATACAAGGAGCAATATCTAAAATCTCTTTTGGTAAAATCTGTCCATATGCAGCTACTATAATATAATCTGGATTTAATTTTTTGATAATATCTATATTTTCCACTTCATTTAATCTATGTGGTTGATAAATAGGAAAATCTAACTTATTATCTATAGCATACTGTTTTATATCTGGTGGAGTTAAAGTCTGTTTTCTTCCTACAGGTTTATCTGGTTGAGTAAAAAGTGCCACTATTTCATATCTATTTCTTATAAGTTTATCCAAAATTATAGTCGCATAACTAGGAGTTCCCATAAAAATTATTTTTTTCACTCTTTTTCTCCTTTATAGAAAATATCAATTCTCAAAAATCGTACCTTTATTGTGAATACCATCTATTAAAAACTCTTTTGCATAGCTCAAATCAAAACCACTTGTTAAAAACATCTTTTTATCTCTTTGTAATAAAAAGTTAGCTGCTTTTAGTTTGGTTACTATCCCACCTGTTGCAAATTCATTATTTGGGGTATGACAAGAGTTTAGCGTAGATTCTACTATGCAACTTACCTTTTTTTGTAAAATAGCATTTGGATTGGTATGAGGATTGTCATCATAATATCCATCAATATCAGTTAAAATTACCAACATATCTGCATCAAAATAGTAAGTTACATGAGCTGCTAGTTGATCATTGTCTCCAAAAACAAGCTCATCTGTTGCTGTTACATCATTTTCATTTATTATAGGTAATACTTTATATTCCAAAAGTTTTTCTATTGCATTTTTTGCATGAATAGTTCTTTTTCTAGAGTCAAAATCATCAGCTGTTAAAAGTAATTGTGAGCATATAACATCTTGTTCTTCAAACCTAGAAGCATACTCTTTCATAAGCATAGGTTGCCCAATAGATGCCAATGCTTGTTTATTTGAAACTATTTTTTTATCCAACTTCAAAGCTGTATATCCAGATGCAACGGCACCTGAAGAGACTAAAATAACTTCATATTTACTCTTTAATAAAGCAATAAAATCTACTAGATTTTGCAATCTTTGTAAAGCTAATGTTCCATCTTGAGTTAAAACAGCACTACCTACTTTTAGAACTACTCTTTTCATTTGTCCTCTTTAGAATTAAGTTTTATTAAATCAAATAGAGTATATTTTAATATATCTATATTATAGTGTGTTGCAGATGAAATTCCCATAATAAAAAATGGAATCTCCTCATTATATGTAAATAAAGGATCTTTATAATCTTGAATAAAACAACTTCCTTTTATTTTTTCATTTTTACTATAAGATAGATCCAATGAACTTATAAACTCTTCTATTAACTTATCTGATTCTTCTACACTAAGAGCATCTACTTTGGTAAATGCTATAGCAAATCTTCTATTGCTTAGAGCTTGTGAAAAGTTTTTTATTTCAGTTTTAAGAGTCTTATATTGTAAATCAATATCTCTAAAATTTACTATATCTATTGTAAAGAGTAGAGTTTTTGTTCGTTCTATATGTTTTAAAAACTCTATACCAAGTCCTCTTCCATCACTAGCTCCTTCTATAATACCAGGGATATCTGCTATAACAAAAGAGTCATACTCTCCAATATCTACAACTCCTAAACTAGGAGTAAGTGTGGTAAATTCATAATCAGCAACCAATGGTCTTGCTTTTGATAGAGTTGAAACTAAGGTTGATTTACCAACATTTGGATAACCTACAAGTCCTACGTCAGCTATAAGTTTAAGCTCCAATCTAATATCTTTTGTGATACCCAAAAGTCCAGGTTGAGCATATGTTGGTCTTTGATTTGTTGAACTTTTAAAGTGGACATTTCCCAAACCACCTTTCCCGCCTTGTAAAAACAGTATAGGCTCTTTAGTAACTTCAAGTAAATCAAGTAAAACTTCACCACTTTCATCATCAATTACTTGAGTTCCCATAGGAACTTTTATATATAGATGCTCTCCACTTTTACCATATTTTTGTCTTCCCATACCAGCTTGACCGTTTTGGGCTTTGAGATGCACTTGTCCTTTAAATGATGATAGCGTATCAGTGTTATTATCTACTATAAAATAGACATCTCCGCCTCTTCCGCCATCTCCACCATCTGGGCCACCTTTTATAACAAACTTTTCTCTTCTAAAAGAGGCACATCCAGCTCCACCTTTACCAGAACTAATTTTGATTTTTATACTATCTACAAACATATTTTTCCCTATTGTTTTGACAATAAATAAAAAAAGGTACTATAAGCAAATATGCCATATAGTACCTTTTTTTGGATTAAAAACGAATAATGTTTTTGATTAAGAAGCTGCGTAAACTGAAACTTTTTTTCTATTTTTATCTTTTATTTCAAACTTAACTTCACCATCTATTAGTGCATATAGAGTATGATCTTTACCCATACCTACGTTTGCACCAGGGTGAACTTTTGTTCCTCTTTGTCTGATAATAATATTTCCAGCTCTTACTGCTTCACCGCCAAATCTTTTTACACCAAGCCTTCTACCAGCTGAGTCTCTATTATTTTGTGTACTACCTTGACCTTTCTTGTGAGCCATCTTTTCTCCTTAAATATTCTATACTTATGCTGCTATATTTGTAATTTGGATCTTTGTGAAGTCTCTTCTAAAACCTCTTTTTAGTTTGCTATCTTTTCTTCTTCTTTTTTTATAGATAACAACTTTTTTATCTCTACCTTCATTTATAACAACAGCACTTACAACTGCATTTTTTACCATATCACCAGTTTTTAACTCACCATCGTTTACTGCAAGTACATCACTGATTTCGATTGTTTCTTTAGGTTGTTTACTAAGTTTGTCAACATTTAATATGTCACCAACACAAACTTTATATTGTTTACCACCACATTTAATAATTGCGTACATTCTACTATCCTCAAATTTTTCGTGAGCCGTATAATAGCTAAAATAAGTTTAAAGTAAGTTTAAACTAATATTCTATATCTACCAATTCCTAGAAATTGCTACGGCATCAATCTCTACTAGGGCATTTTTGGGCAATGTTTTAACTGCTACAGTACTTCTAGCTGGTTTATGATCTCCAAAAAACTCTGCGTAAATTACATTTACTATACCAAAATCTTCCATATTAGCCAAATAAATTGTTGTTTTTACAACACTATTTAAATCACTATCACAATCTTCAAGAAGGCTTTTTAAGTTTGTTAAAACCTGTCTTGTTTGCTTTTTGATATCTGCTTCTACCATCTCTCCATCAACCATAAGAGCAATTTGTCCTGATGTATATATCATATTATTTACTCTTATTGCTTGTGAATATGGCCCAATAGCCTGTGGTACTTTATCAGATTTTAAAAATTCCACATTAACTCCTTTATAAAATAATTCCTTTTGATTTTAGAGAATTAATCACTTCTCTTGCTTTTCTTATTTGAATAGATTTTTCTCTTGTGTCCAATGAGCTATCATTTAAAACTCTATTTAATCTATTTTCATGAAATTTTATCAAAAAAAATCGTAATTGTTGCTTTAACTCTTCAATAGAATAGGTTTTTATTGAATCATTTAGTAAGATTGCTCTAATTTGTTCACAATCTTCGTTTGAAATAGCTTTGTTAAACTCTACTTTATGTACTTCAAACATATTTTCATCACAATAATCAACAACTATATCTAAACTCTCTTTATTTAATAAAATTGTTTTTATAATAGAAAGTTCAGCCATATCGATATTTAAACGATTATTTTCAAACTTCCTAGATGTTTGATTCATAGTCGTTTTTACTAAATGTGGAGAGATATTTAGTTTTGAAGCAATATATGGTTTATACTCTTCTTGTAAAAGTGGTTTTAGTGTAATTAAAAAAGAGTTTAGTTCATTTAAAGCCTTTTGCTTCATTTCTGGAATATCTAAATCAAACTCTTTTAAAATAACTTCTATAATAAATTTTGCATATGAAATAGGAGTTTTAAAAAGCTCATTAAGTCTATTGATTTGACTATTGTTCACCATATCAGCTGGATCTTGCCCATCTTCAAATATAACAACGCCACCGTCAAAACCATTTGCCAATAATAAGTGAGATGATTTAAAAGCTGCATTAAATCCTGCACTATCTCCATCATAAGCCAAAATAACTCTTGGTTCTCCTCTTTTTAGTAGAGGTAAATGCTCTATTGTAAGAGCTGTACCCAATGTTGCTACACTATTTTCAAAACCTGCTTGATGAAGCATAATAACATCTAAATACCCCTCTGTTAAAATAATCTCTCCTTGCTTCATAATAGATCTTTTTGCTAGATGATATCCATAAAGCAATCTTGATTTATTAAAAAGTCTTGTTTGTGGAGAATTTAGGTATTTTGCACCATGCCCACTAATACTTCGCCCACCAAAACCAACAAGCTTTTCATTGTGTGAATAGATAGGAAATGTTATTCTTTCTATAAATCTAGCATATAAACCATTTTCACCACTACTTAAAACTCCCAAATCTGTAGCATCTGCTATATTTAAAAAGTTTTGATTTATATAATCTATAGTTTGTTTTGAACTTGGAGCATATCCTATTTCAAACTTTTCTATAGAAAAATCAGATAATCCTCTACTTTTTAGATACTCTAAAATAGAGCTATTATTAATAAGATTCCTTTTATAAAAACTATTTATTGATTCTAAAACGGCAATATTGATATACTCTTTTTTAGGTGAATCTTGCGTATATGTTAGGCTAAAATTTGTAAGACTAGCTAGTTTTTCTATAGCCTCTGGATAGGTAAGCTTTTCATAATCCATAATAAACTTTATAGCATCTCCACCAACACCACAACCAAAACAGTGAAATATCTGCTTTGATGGGCTTACTACAAAAGATGGAGTATTTTCACCATGAAAGGGGCAACAAGCCTTAAAGTTTGCACCACTTTTTTTTAATTGAACAAATTGTGATATAATATCAACAATATCTATACTGTTTTTAAGGTTTTCTATGGACTCTTTTGCTATCATATTGGAATTATATCCAACAATTCATAATAAAGGCGATTTTTGGAAGGAATTTTTTTAGATTATTATGATCCATTATTTGGTATTATTATATTTGTACTTATTATATTTATTGCCTCATTTTTAACATATTCATACAATATCTATAAAGAAAAACAAGCAAGAAGTGAATATAAAGAGCTATTAGAAAGATTTGGTATAGGTAGTTTAGATGAACAAGATTATGTACATCTTTATAAAACCTTTAATCTACCTTTTGACTCTATTATGCTTTTAGCTAGTTCTTTTGCACTAAAGGGTGATTATAATAAATCTATATCAATATATCTAACACTTTTGGAGCATGTTCAAGATAGAGTTAAAAAAGAGGAACTTTTAGAGATTTTGGGAACTACATACTTTAAAGGTGGGTTTTTAAAACGTTCTGCTGATATATTTTTAACTATTTTAGAGTTTGCTCCAAGAAACCTAAATGCCTTAAAATATCTTCTACTAAGCTATGAAAAGCTTAAAGAGTGGGATAAGGCTTTAGATGTTTTGGAATCTTTAAATGAGTTAAATATCGATATAAAAGAGGAAAAAACCTATATTATAATACAAAAAATCATAAATGATCCTCTTTTAAGCTATGATAAAAAAACTAGTAAGATTATCCAAATTTTTGAGTTTATGCCCTCTATTGCAAGAATTGTAGCTCAATATCTTCTTATCTACAATAAAACACTTTTTTGGGAAAAATTGGAAAATTTTGATATTGGTGATATTGTTGATCTTTTATGGTATCTTGATTTTAATGATGTAGATTTTGACCATATATCTCAAAATCCAACATTAAAAACTATTTATTATGCAAAAGGATATATAACAAATGAAAATCAAGCTTCTTTTTCGATAGAATTGGATATACTATCAAAGTTAGCTTTATATGATAAAGAGTTAAGAAGTAAAGTTGATTTAGGATTTGATTTTGTTTGCAAAAAATGTAAAAAAACATATCCTATGTATGAAGCTAGATGTCCGCATTGTCACTCTATTTTATCTTTTAAAGTAAAACCTAAACTAATCAAAAGGATGAATATTGAAGAAAATTTATCTTTACAGTGATGGTTCAAGCTTAGGCAACCCAGGTCCTGGAGGATATGGAACTATTTTAAAATATAAAGATAATACCAAAATAATCTCTGGTGGCAAAGAAAATACTACAAATAATCAAATGGAACTTCTTGGAGTTATAGAAGGATTAAAGGCACTAAAAGAGCCTTGTAGTGTTGAAGTTGTAAGTGATTCAAAATATGTTACTCAAGCTATCAATGAGTGGCTTAATAACTGGATAAAAAACGGCTTTAAAACAGCAGATAAAAAACCTATTAAAAACTTAGAGCTTTGGCAAGAGTATATAGAAGCTTCAAAAATACACAAGATAAAAGCAACTTGGGTAAAAGGACATGATGGACACAAAGAAAATGAAGAGTGTGATAAAATAGCAAAACAAGAAGCTACAAAATTTCAAACATCTTAAAGGAAGGATAATGAGTAATATTCAAGATTTAACCAAGTGTTTGGGTTATGAGTTTAACAATAGTAACCTTATAACCCAAGCACTCACACATAAAAGCTATAAAAAACCATATAGTAACGAAAGATTAGAGTTTTTAGGAGATGCGGTTTTAAACCTAATAGTAGGTGAATACCTATATCATAAGTTTCCCAAATCAAGTGAAGGTGAGCTATCAAAACTAAGAGCAACATTAGTCAATGAAAAAGCTTTTACAAAATTGGCAAATAAGATAGAGTTGGGTAAATATATTTTACTATCAGCAGCAGAAGAAAGAAATAGTGGAAGAGAAAAATCCTCTATTTTATCAGATGCTTTTGAGGCTATAATGGGTGCAATTTATCTAGAATCTGGTATAGAGCGAGTAAAAACTATTGTTTTAACTCTTTTAGAAGAGTGTTATGGAGAGGTTGCTATTGATGATCTTTTTTATGACTTTAAAACTGCTCTTCAAGAGCTAACTCAAGCTGAATTTGCTGTAACTCCAGATTATAGACTAGAGGCTAGTTATGGTCCTGATCATAAAAAAGAGTTTGTTGTTTCTATTTGGATCAATGATACAAACTATGGTACAGGAAAGGGTAAAAGCAAAAAAATAGCCCAACAAGAAGCTGCAAAAATGGCATTAAAAACACTACAAAAATAGGATACTAAGATGAACTCTTTTGGAATTAAATTTAGATTTACAACATTTGGAGAATCGCACGGTAAAGCTATAGGATGTATAGTTGATGGAGTTCCTGCTGGACTCAATATAGATGAAGATTTTATACAAAGTGAGCTAAACAGAAGAAAGCCCGGTAAAAGCAAACTAGAAACTAGTAGAAAAGAAGATGATAAAGTAGAGATTTTAAGTGGAGTTTTTGAAGGCTTAAGTACAGGAACGCCTATTGCTATGGTTATATATAATACAAATCAAAAAAGTGGAGATTATAGCAATATAAAAGATCTTTTTCGCCCTGGACATGCTGACTTTACCTATTTTCATAAATATGGACTAAGAGACTATAGAGGTGGTGGAAGAAGTAGTGCTAGAGAAAGTGCTGCTAGAGTTGCAGCTGGAGCTATAGCCAAACTTATTTTAAAAGAGGTTAATATAGATGTTGTTAGTGGTGTTTTTGCTATAGATTCTATAGAAGCAAAAGAGATAGATTTTGAATATGCAAAAAAAAGTGAGATTTTTGCACTTGATAAAGATATAGAAGAGAATCAAAAAGAGGCGATTAAAAATGCTATGAATAAACACGACTCTGTTGGCGGTGTCGTTTTAATAAAAGCTCTTGGAGTTCCTGTTGGACTTGGTGAACCTATGTATCATAAACTAGATAGCCAAATAGCAAACGCTATGATGAATATCAACGCAGTAAAAGCTGTAGAAATAGGCGATGGCATACAAAGTGCAACATTAAAAGGCTCTCAAAACAATGATCAAATAACATCAAAAGGATTTTGTTCAAATCATAGTGGAGGAATATTAGGAGGTATTAGTAATGGTGATGAAATAGTTATAAAAGTCTATTTTAAACCAACCCCTTCTATTTTTATAGAGCAAAATACAGTAGATATAGATAATCATGATACAAAATATTATCTAAAAGGAAGACATGATCCTTGTGTAGCTATAAGAGGTAGTGTTGTATGTGAAAGTATGATGGCACTAGTGTTATGTGATATGTTACTTTTAAATATGAGTTCTACTATAAATAATCTTAAAAAAATCTATAAAAAGAGTTGAGCTTATCAACTCTCTGTTAAGATATAGATTTGTCCATTTTTAAGCTCTACATATAGTGTTTTTATATCACTAGATCTAAAACTAGGTGCCCAATAGTCTTGGTGCATTTGGATTTTAAATAGTTTTTTGTTTTCTATATTGGGATATGGAATAATATTTATATCAGAAAAAACTATCTGTTTTATCTCATTTCTAGAAAAGATAATATTTTTATATCTTCTAAATTCAAAAATATCCTCTTTTACTCCTCTTCCTTTGAGTCTTAGAAAACTATCATCATAAAAACTCATATATTTTACTAAATCATTAACTTTCCAACTATGTTGCCAAGCATAAATTGATGCAAAAATAGTAGCAATATCATCTAAATTTGACTCTATATAGCTATCTTCATTGATTAAAAGCATAGAGCTTTTATAATCTATCATATCATCAAGCTTTAATAAAGAGTCATTTTCCATAGCAATACAGCCTTGGGTGTACATCTCTCTTTGAGAACTAGTAGGAACACCATGAATCCAAATCCCATGTCCATTTTTACCTTTTGATATATCATATAAATTAGGGTATGAAGTAACCAAAGCCAAAGGTCCATAAAAAGGATCTACTAGCTCTTTTTTACGAACTATCTCATATGCTCCTACTGGTGTTTTTAGATCTCCTTCAAAGTGCTTATCACCACTTACCTCTCCAACAATAATAGAAGTATTAAATATCTTTTCAAATCTATTTACATTAGATCTTTTATATACATCTAAAGCTTGTGTAGATTTATTACTTAATAAAATATAATCAAAACTACTTAAATATCCAAATCTTAAATCCTCATTAGATAATACACTCTTCCAATAATCAACATCTTGTAATATTTTTATAAGCTCTATTTCTACCGCATTTATCCCTTTTGTTCTATATAGATCAACTATAGAATTAGCAAACATAGAAGAACAAATAAAAAATAAAACCAACAACAGCCTCAATACTCACCCCTTATCTTTTATGGTTATTTTAAAATAGAAAAAATTTCTTTTTTTAAGTAGTGTAATTGTATAATAAATTTAATTTAAATATAGTTAATTTTTTACATTAAGGGCTAATTATGAAATTTCTTTTATTATTTTTTATCTTAACTTATCAACTTTTTGCTTTAATTTCAGTTGAAACATCCAATGTTGAAGAATCCTCTTGGCCAAGAGGAGAGACTTTGCTTACTTATTTTCAAAAAAATAAAATTTCACAAAATCTCTACTTTGATCTTTCAACTACAGATAAAGAGCTTTGTGCAGAGATTGTAGCAGAAGTAAAGTTCCAACAACTCTTTGACTCTTATGGTAAACTAAGACATGCTCTAATACCAATAAGTGAAGAGATGCAACTTCATATATATGAAGCAAAAGATGAACCATATGGATATAAGCTTGATATTAGCTCTATAGAAACCTTTGATTATGAAGAGAGTATCAATGTAGCGATAACATCATCACCTTATCAAGATATTTTATCAAATACTGGTAATAAAGCTTTAGCAAATGAGATAGTAAGAGCTTTTAACAAAAGTATAGACTTTAGAAAGCTTCAAATAGGTGATATTATCGCAATTAAATTTAAACACAAAATAAGATTGGGTAACTTTTATGGAACCCCATCTATAGAAGTAGCTATGATTGAATCAAAAAAGAAGCCATATTATGTATTTAAAAATAGTGATGATGGTAAATATTATGATGAAAATGGTAAAAGTCTTGATACTTTTTTTATGAAAGTACCATTACAATATAAAAGAATCTCTAGCCCTTTTGATCCTAAAAGGTTTCATCCTGTTTTAAAAAAAATAAGGCCTCATTATGGGGTTGATTTTGCAGCACCTACAGGAAGACAAATACACGCCGCAGCTGATGGTAAAGTAACATTTGTAGGTACTAAAGGTGGCTATGGAAAAACTATAGAGATACAACATAAAAATGGCTACAAAACACTATATGCCCATCTAAATGGTTATGCAAAAGGGATGAAAAGTGGTAAAACAGTTAAACAAAAAGATCTAATAGCATATGTAGGAAGTACGGGTATGAGTACAGGTCCACATCTTCATTTTGGAGTTTATTTACATGGAAGAGCTGTAGATCCTATGAAAGTAATCAACTCTTCAAGAGAGGATTTGCCCCCAAAAGAGAAAAAAGAGTTTCTTAAAAAAGCTGAAATATTAAAAAAAGAGTTAAAAGAGAGTATAGATATAGAGAAAAAACCATTTAAAATAGACTCTTTTGAAAATATGTTGGAACTAAATAGCTAAAAAGTAAAGGGTATATATGCAACAAATCACACTAACAAACAAAGAGTATATTGAGTTTTTAGAGAAAATAGAGGAATTTCACCCTACTGATATAGCCAATACCCTTAGAAAAATAAGAAAAGAGAGTCTTGATGATTTTCAAATAATCCTATCTCAAATACCAGAGGAACTTTTAGGTGAGGTATTATTAAAACTACCAGAAAATACAAAAGAACTAGCGTATGAGTCTTTAAGTATTGATAAATTAACCGAAGCTATAGAAGAGCTAGAAACTGATGATGCAACTGATATTATCCAAGAGATAGCTGAATATAACCAAACAAAAGCTGATGAGATTTTAAATTCACTAGAAGAAGAAGATCAACACGATATCAAATGGCTTCAAAGATATGAAGAAGATGTTGCAGGTGCTTTTATGCAAACAGAGCTTTTTAGTGCAAAAACAAGTGAAACTATAAAAGAATCAGTTAAAAGACTAAAAAAAGCAAAAAAAGAGGATGAATTAGAAAATATCCATCAAGTTTATGTAGTAGATCAAAATGATTGTTTACTTGCTGCTATTCAGTTAGAGGATTTGATTATTTATGATTTTAATAAAACCTATGGAGAGATATTAGAAGAGCTTGAAACTCCAAATTGGCCTATAAGTGTAAGTGTAAATGAAGATATCAACCAAGTTGTAAAGACATTTGAGCAATATGACTTATCTGTTATAGCAGTAGTTGGATATAAAGATAGACTATTAGGGCGGATTACAAGTGATGATATTATAGATATTATAGAGCAAAATGCAACTGAACAATTTTATCAACTAGCAGGTATTGATGATGACTATGAACATGATGATGGAGTTTTTACTACTATTCAAAAAAGAGGTGTTTGGCTCTTTATCAACCTAATTACCGCTGTTATAGTCTCTAGTGTTATAGGTATTTTTGAAGCTACCATAGAGAGCTTAGTAGCTCTTGCTATTTTGATGCCAATAGTTGCTTCCCTAGGTGGAAACGCAGGAACTCAAGCACTTGCTACTATGATAAGACTTCTAGCTCTTGGTAAGATAGAAGATGATAATAAAAAAGAGGTTGTTAGAAAAGAGGTTTTAGTCTCTATTACTAATGGTTTGATTTTTGGAACACTTGCTGGGATAGTAGCCTCTTTTTGGTTTGATAACTATATGTTAGGAGTTGTAATCCTTCTTGCTATGATGGTAAATATTTTGATAGCTGGTTTTTTTGGGGCTATTATACCACTATCTCTTAAACGGCTCAATATAGATCCAGCAGTAGGAAGCTCTGTTTTACTTACAGCTTTAACTGATGCTATTGGATTTTTTGCATTTTTGGGAATAGCATCTTTACTTTTGATTAAATAAAAACTCTATTTATACAACAATTTAAAGATTTTTTATTGTTTTTTAAGGTTCATATGGATATAATTCCAGACTATTTTTAATAGAACAATGATGTCAAGGTAGCTCAGCTGGTTAGAGCGCTGGTCTCATAAGCCGGAGGTCGAGGGTTCGAGTCCCTCTCTTGACACCATCTTTTATTCCGGATTAGCTCAGCGGTAGAGTAGTCGGCTGTTAACCGATTGGTCGCTGGTTCGAATCCAGCATCCGGAGCCACTTTATATAAATCTTAATAAAATCACTTAATCTTTTTAAAAAATCACACTGTTACAAATATTTGCTACAATAACGTATTATATAATAAGGGTATTCTAAAACTATGAGAAATTATTTAATTGGATTTTTACAAAACAACTCTATTGAAACATCTTCTTTGATGGTTAATCTTTCTATTCTTTTTATTATTGTATTAACTGCTTTTATTATACATATTTTATTGCATAAAGTGATTTTAAGATTTATCAAAAACCTAGATGAAAGAAGAAGCAACTTTATAACTTCAAGTCTTTTGGAGTTTAACTTATATACAAGATTATCGCTACTATTTCAAACTGTTATTATCTATTGGCAAACTATTATATGGTTTGAAAATGGTATGATTTATGAGATACTATCTACCTCATCTCTAATAGCTATATCAATCTTTACCCTACTTGCTTCATACTCTATAGTAAATAAGATTTTTAAAACACTCTATATACTTACAAAAGTAGCATTTTTTAATATGAAAACTGTCTTACAAGGTATTAAGCTTATCTTAGGGATACTCTGTTTTATTTTAATAGTCTCAATAATCTCAGATAAATCACCAATAGTTATCTTAAGTGGGCTTGGTGCTATGTCTGCTGTGCTTATGCTTGTATTTAAAGATACTATTTTAGGTTTTACAGCAGGTATGCAACTATCTACTAATAAAATGGTCCAAATAGGTGATTGGATAGAGATGCCAAAATATGGTGCTGATGGTGATGTAATAGATATAGGACTCAACGTAGTAAAGGTGAGAAACTTTGATAAAACCATCACAACCATACCAACATATGCTTTAGTATCAGACTCATTTAAAAACTGGCGAGGTATGCAAGAATCAGGTGGGAGAAGGATAAAAAGAGCTATTTTAATAGATGTTAATAGTATAGGGTTTTTATCGCAAGATGATATAGCAAGATTAAAAAAAGCCAACTTACTAGCTCCATATCTAGAGACTAAACTAAGTGAGATAGAAAAATACAATGCTGGACATGATTTTGATTTAAGTGTAAGTATAAATGGAAGAAGGCTTACAAATATAGGTACACTAAGAGCTTATATTCTTACATATCTAAAAAATCATCCAAATATAAATCAAGATATGACTATTATGGTAAGACAACTCTCTCCTACAGAGTATGGTATGCCTTTGGAGGTATATTGTTTTACATCAACTACAAACTGGGTAGCATATGAAAATATCCAATCAGATATCTTTGATCATATATTTTCAGTATTAAGTGAGTTTAAAATCAAAGCTTATATATATGGGAAGTAGTTATTAGTTATTGGTGATTAGTAATTCGTGATTAATTAAAGTGATATTTACGTATTAATAATTCTTAGTCAAAAAATATATTTATATCGCTTTAAACCTAAAAATCAAAAACTTACTTTGCTCAAATAATTAACTATCTTTCCTAAATAACTCACTACTTAAGTATCTCTCACCTGTATCACAAAGTATTGTAACTATAGTCTTAGCTTGATTTTCCTCTTTATTTGCTAAAAGATTTGCCACAAAAAGGTTTGCTCCACTTGAAATACCTACAAAAAGCCCCTCATTTTTGGCTATATCTCTAGCACTAGAAAAAGCATCTTCATCACTTACTTGTATCACTTCATCTATAAGAGATAGATTTAGAGTTTGTGGTATAAACCCTGCTCCTATACCTTGGATCTTATGAGTTCCAGCTTTAGATCCACTTATAACGGCACTTGATTTGGGCTCTATAGCTACAATCTTTATTTTTGGATTGTACTCTTTTAAAACCTTTGCTACACCACTTATTGTACCACCCGTACCCACGGCACTTACAAATATATCAATCTTGCCATCACAATCTCTTAAGATCTCTTTTGCAGTTGTCATCTCATGCATAGCGGGATTTGATGGATTGGCAAATTGTTGTAAGATATAGGAGTTTTCTATTGCCTTAGAAAGTTCTTTAGCTTTTTCTATAGCTCCGCTCATACCTAAACTTGCTGATGTTAGCTCTATCTTAGCTCCAAGAGCAGCTAGGATCTGTCTTCGCTCTAAACTCATAGATTCTGGCATAGTTAAAATAAGCTTTATACCCAAACTTGCACATACACTAGCAAGTCCAATACCTGTGTTACCACTTGTTGGTTCTATAATAGTGCTATTTAGGTCTATTTTGCCCTCATTTAGTGCTGTTTGAACCATATTTAAAGCTATTCTATCTTTTATAGAACTTGTTGGATTCATAAACTCACACTTAGCCAAAACCAAAGCATTTTTACTAGCATAGTTTATCTTAACTATTGGGGTATTTCCTATAAGTTCTCTTACATTTTGGGCATATTTCATAGTTTTTCCTTATTGAGCAAAGGCTTGTTTTAGATCTTCTATTAAGTCTTTTGGATCTTCTAGACCAATGCTTAGCCTTATAGTTGTAGGATTTATTCCTGATTTTATAAGCTCATCTTGGGGTATTTGAGAATGTGTTGTACTTGCTGGATGGGTAATCAGTGATTTACTATCACCTATATTTACAACAATACTAAAAAGCTTTACACTATTGATTATCTTTTTTGCCATCTCAAAACTTTGTACATCAAAAGATAATAAACCACTTGCTTGTGAGTTTTTAAAATATTTCTTCACCTTTTCATTTGCCTTATGAGTAGGCAAAGCTGGGTAGTTTACATTTGTTACAATCTCTTTTTGTGTATCTAAAAACTTAGCAACTTCTAGAGCATTAGAAGAGTGTTTTTCTACTCTCAAACTTAGAGTCTCTAATCCATTGATCAAAAGCCAAGCGTTAAAAGGACTCATACAAGCACCAATATCTCTTAGTAATGAGAGCCTAATCCTTAGACAAAAGCAAGGAAGATCTAGTGAGCTATATACCAAACCATGATAGCTTTCATCTGGAGTGTTGAAGTGATCATATCTAGGGTTTTGTGCAAAAAACTCATTTAAGCCATCTCTTTCAACAACTATCCCTCCAATAGCTCTTCCTTGTCCATCACTATATTTTGATGCTGAATGCACAACCACATCTACGCCCCATTTTAAGGGATTAAAAAGTGTAGCTGTTGCTACTGTATTGTCACAAATTGTAATAATTTGATTCTTTTTTGCTATTGATACTATTTGTTCTATATCACTAATAGCTATTTGTGGATTTGAGAGTGATTCAAAAAATATAGCCTTAGTTTTATCATCAATCAACTCTTCTAAGTTTGTTGGATTTTCACAATCAAAAACTTTTACACTTAAGCCAAACCTCTTCATAGTGTGTGTAAAAAGTGTTACAGATCCACCATAGAGTTTGTTGGATATGATGATATTATCTCCTGCTTCTACTAAGTTTGCTACTGCATAAAATATAGCAGATTGCCCAGAAGCTACAGCAATAGCTGCTGCTCCATACTCCAAAGCAGCATATCTTTTTTCTAGTATATCTAGTGTTGGGTTGTTTAGCCTTGTATATATGGGACCTAGTTCTTGTAAACTAAAAAGATTTGCTGCATGATCAGCATCCCTAAAAGCATATGCTGTAGTTTGCTCTATAGGAGCGGACATACTTCCATGTCCAAAACTATTATCATATCCTGCATGAACTGCTAGAGTTTGTTGTTGCATAACTATCCTTTGTGAAATATTTTATAATTTTATCTAAAAATAGATTAAAGATAAAAATTTAATTTACTATAGCAAAATTTAAACTATAAAATTAGCATAATTTGCACTATATACTAAATATTTCAAAAATGGTTAAGAAATATAACAATAATTTATTAAATTAAGTATTAAATATGTATAATTGTAAATGTTTAAATAAAGTGGGTATTGCTACAGGAGAAAAAATGAGTGATGTAGTAGTTTATAATGACGGTGAACTAGAGTTAAGTATTTCAGTGGATGAAGGTACTATTTGGCTTACTCAATCTCAAATATCAGAGCTTTTTAGCACAAGTACCGATAATGTTGGACTTTATCTAAAAAATATTTATAAAGAGCAAGAATTGGAAGAAGCTTCAACTACCGAGAATTACTCGGTAGTTCGTCAAGAGGGAAATAGACGAGTTAAAAGAGTCTTAAGGCACTACAATTTAGATGTAATAATATCAGTAGGCTATAGAGTAAGTTCTCATAAAGCTACAAAGTTTAAATACTACTCATCTTCACTTTTGGGTAAGCTTTTTGATGGGCTTAAGCCTAAATCTTTTAGCTTTTCAAATTGCCCTATTAGGTTTCCTCTTCCATCAATAAGAGTCTTTTTACTACTTTCATAAGTGTTATTTAGAGTATTTAATTGATTTCCTAGTTTTTCAAAACTCTCAACAAAAACGGCAAATTTATCATATATCTTAGAAGCACTATTTGCTATAGCTTCAGCATTTTGGGATCTTTTTTGGAATTGCCATATATTTTCAACAACCTTCAAAGCACTTATTAGTGTAGTAGGAGTTACTAAAAATATCTTTTTATCTTGAGCCATTTTAAGTAAAGAGCTATCAAGCTCAAGTGCCAAAATCATAGCACTTTCTATAGGTATAAACATAAAAACAAAATCTAGTGAGTTGATATCTAGAAGTTTTGAGTAGTTTTTTTCACTAAGAGTCTTGATATGGTTTTTGATTGATTCTAAATGCTCTTTTGCATATTGAGCTTTTTTTTCTTCATCACTTTGGCTTATATACCTCTCATATGCACTAAGTGATGTTTTTGCATCTATTATAATATGTCTATTATCTGGTAGATTAACTAAAACATCAGGTCTATAAGCTCTATTTTCCTCATCTTTTAAATGAACTTCACTTATATACTCAACACCTTCTTTTAGTCCTGAGTACTCTAGGGTATTTTTAAGTACCATTTCACCCCAAATACCTTGAGTTTTGACTTGAGATTTTAGGGCATTTGTAAGATTGATTGCATCTTGACTTATTTTAAGGTTTAGCTCTTTTAGTCCATTTATCTCATATTTTAATAAGTTTCTATCTTTGCTCTCTTCAAAATAGAGTTTATTTACCTGCTCTTTAAAGTTGTTTATCTCTTTACCAAAAGGCTTAATAATGTTTTCTATATTTTCTTTGGTTCTTTCATCTATTTTTTGTCTATTTTTTTCTAAAATCTCATTTGAAAGCTTTTCAAACTCTAGTTTAAGGCTCTGCTTAGAGTTTTCTAAAAACTCTAGTTTTTCTTTTGAATTTATAATACTTTGCTCTAGCAAAACCTCTAGCTCTTTTATCTTTAATTTTGATGTTTGAAGCTCATCTTTAGCACTATCATATAGGAGTTCTAATTCTACTATTTTACCCTTTTGTTCACTTAATTGTACTTGTAATAGTTCTAAAATAGAGTTTTTTTCATATAGATCTTTTTTAGCTTTATATAAAAATACAATTCCAATTAAAATAACTAAAACTAGCCCAGCTATTATATAATGCTCTATCATAGTTTTTCTTTATCTCCTATATCTATATCATAACCCAAGGCCTTTAGTCTATCTATAAGTGGCGGGTGAGTATAGTGGAAAAAGATATAAGATTTATGTGCCAAAGGAAAAGATCTATTTTCATTGACAAGCTTTAATAAAGCACTTATTAAATCCTCTTTTGTTTGCATATTAGATCCAAACTCATCAGCAGCGTATTCGTTTTTTCTACTTATATATGAAATAAGTGGCAATAAGAAAAAAGAAAGCGGTGTAGAAAATATCAAAAATAGTGCTATTATAGAATATGGAGCCTCATCTAAACCAAGAACCAAAAACACTTCACTACTTAGGTTACCAAATATAGCAAAAAATACAAACATAACCAAACTCATAACAGCTATATTTTTGATAATATCTCCATTTTTAAAGTGTCCCAACTCATGCCCTAAAACAGCCAAAAGTTCGTTGTGTGATAGTTTTTGTACCAAAGTATCAAAAAGAACTACTCTTTTTGTACTTCCAAGTCCTCCAAAATAAGCATTTAATCTATTATCTCTTTTACTAGCATCTACACTAAAAACCCCACTACTTTTAAATCCAACACTACTTAACAGCCCTTCTATTTTTGCTTCAAGCTCTTTGTCTTTTAGAGGCTCAAACTTATCAAACATCTTATCTCTTATAACAGGATAAAGCATATTGATAAGTAAAATAACTCCAAATATAAAGACAAATCCCCATATCCACCAAAAAGGTAAACTCTCTATAATATAAGCAACCACTGCTACAATCAATGATCCAAAAAGCAAAAACAATACTGCACTTTTGATAGTATCTTTGATAAATAACTCTTTGGTCATATTTGAAAAACCATATTTTTTATCTAGTTTAAACGTAGAATAAAGAGTAAAAGGTAGTCCAAAAAGAGCATTGATGATAATAAAAAGATCTACAAAAACAACACTTTTTAAGATACTATTTTCTATTACGATAAATGATTCTAAGAACTTCATACCAAAAAATATCCAAAATAAAAAAATCAAAAAATCAAAAAAACTAGACATTAAACTAAGCTTTTCTTTTTCAATAGCATAATTACCTGCTGTTATATAGTTGCTATCCTCTAATATAATAGGTTTTAAAGAAATAGCCTTTTTTATATAATCAATTTGCATAAATGAGATATATATTGTTGTAAAAACAAAGCAACAATATGCAATCATTAAAAAATCCAACATCCACACCACCCTTTTTTAATATAAATTATTGTGATTATTTACAATTATGTGTTATAATACTATGTTATTAATAAAATTCTGCTAAGAAAAATTTTATTGTTTTAATATTAAAAGATAATGTTTTTCTAGAAAATTTTAAGCTTATTAATGCTATTATGACAATATAACATTTTATTATTCTAATACTATATAAATAATATTAGATAATACACAATAGGAGAGAATTGTGTTTTTTAATAAATCTACTAAACTAATAGATGAGATTAGTAAACTCAAAGAGCAAGTAGTGCATTTGGAATCTGAACTCTTAAATAGCCAAGAATCGGCATTAAAAGAGCAAAAAAGAGTAGAAGAAGAGTTTAAAACAAAATATTCTCTTTTAGAAAATGAGTTAAATAGTTATAAAAAAATAGCTCAAATATCTCAAGAAGAGGGATTAATAGTATTTGATAAAAGTGCTAATGTTTTGTTTATGAATACAAATATAGAAAAAAATAATGGCAACTTTAATGCTATTTTTAAAGCAGCAATAGATGAACAAGATAGTGTTATTCTAAATGAGTGTGAAGCAAAGATAGTAACACACAATATAGATAATAAACTTGTTGTTTCTTTGAAAAAAACATCTATACATGATAATAAAGATAGTGGACTTCTTCATAAACACAACCACAATATAAAAAGCTCTCTAACAGATACTCAAAATGTATATCTAAATCTATTAGAAGATCTAGAAAGTATGATGAAAGAGTCAAAAGAGACGGCCAATGGCTCAATAAATGGTTTAAATCTAACCCAAGAGATAGTATCTGACACTTCATCTTTGCATAAAGAGATAGAAAATGAAAACAAAATAATAACCTCTTTAGTTCAAAAAAGCAAAGATATCTCAAATGTAATCTCTATGATACAAGATATTGCCTTCCAAACAAATATCCTATCACTCAATGCTGCTGTTGAAGCTGCAACTGCTGGTGAAGCGGGTAAAGGATTTGCAGTAGTTGCAGGAGAGGTGCGAAACCTTGCTTCAAGAAGTGCAGAGGCTGCAAAACAGATAAAAGATGTTGTAGATACTATTCAAATGGAGACATCAAGTATAAAAACAAGTGCTGATTTAGTCTCAAATGTAGTAAATCAAACAAAATCAAGGGTAGATTTACTAATTAAACTTATGCACACATTTCAAAAAAATGCAAATAGATCTGTTTATGAAGTTGAAAATATAGGAAATAAGATTTTTATAAATCTAGCAAAACTAGATCATGTAATCTATAAAAACAATCTTTATCAGCTTATTTTTGGTGAAAAATCTGAGTTTAAACCTGTTGGACACAAACAGTGTAGGCTTGGACTTTGGTATGAGCAAGGGCTTGGAAAAGCAAACTTTAGTTTTACAAAATCATATAAACTTTTGGATAATCCTCATAGTATAGTCCACGCAGAAGCAAATCACTTAGCAAAAGAGTGTGCAGGAGAGCAGATTACTTGTTCTAAAGAGATAATTGAACATAAAATTAGTAATATAGAACTAGCTAGTGAAAAGGTTTTTGAAACATTAGATGCGATTTTAGAAGAAAAAACTCAAGCACTTATGAAAGAAGCTGCTATAGAGCTTTTTGAAAAAAACAAACCAACAGTTATTATAGATAAACATCAAAACAACTCACAAAACTATAAAACAAGTTGTTGTTCAAACCATTAAAAAGGAGAAAGTTTTATGAATAAAAAATACAAAATCGCAATTGTTGATGATGAACCAGAGATTTTAAATATGCTTAGTAGATTTTTACAAAGAGAAAACAGGTATGAAGTTGTAAGCTTTTCAAATCCTATAAATGCAATCTCTTCAATAGATAATAGCTATGATGTAGTAATGCTTGATATTATGATGCCTCAAATGAGTGGTTTAGAAGCTTTAGAAAAAATAATAGAAAAAAATCCTGATCAAAAAGTTATTATGATGACTGCATATTCGACTTTAGATAAAGTTTTAAAATCACATAAAGAAGGAGCTACTCACTATCTTATGAAACCTTTTAGTTCTTTAGAACATATTGAAAAAAAGCTTATTGAAGTTCTGAAAAATTAAATATTATTAATGTCAAAACACTTAAAGCTTTCAACTCTTTATTTAATAATTATTTTTTGTATAGCAGAGTTATTGGTATTTTTACTATTACAATACCAATCAACTCTAAAAATCAATAATAAAATTGAGCTTTTTGAAAATAGAGTAAATAATATCTACGATATTCTCTTTCAAAATAGCAAAAACTATGCCGATATTATATTTGAAGATATTATCCAATCCAATAAAGCTATTGATATAATCAAAAATGCAAATAACAATAAAGATAATTATATAGTTTTAGATGGTCTTAAAAATGAGCTATATAATCTATTGAATAATAAATATGAAACTATGAAAAAGTTGGGTATTGTTCAATTTAATTTTATTTTAAATGATGGAATAAGTTTTTATAGATTTCATAGTCCCGAAAAATATGGAGATGATCTTTTAGCAGTAAGAGAGAGTATAGCCTTTGTACATAAATATAAAATCCCTATATATACATTTGAAGGTGGAAAAATATACTCTGGATATCGTTTTGTTTATCCTATTTTTGATGATAATGATGACTTTATAGGCATAGTAGAGATTTCATATATTGCAGAAAGTATTATAAAACAATTTAAAAACAATCAATACCAAACACTCTTTTTAGAATATAAAGACTCTATAGAGTATAAACTATTTGATGATGTAAAATACCACTATAATAACTCTATTTTAAGCGATGATTTTATTATAAATAAAGCTATTGTTCCTATGGAAAAATCTATTTATATAGCAAATACTCTAAAAGATAATATAAACCATAAAAAACTATTAAATCATATAAATAGCCACCAAAGTTTTTCTTTATATTATAAAAACATCAAAACAAATCAATATGAGGTAGCCTATTTTAAAGCACTAAAACACTCAATAACAAATGAGTTTTTAGGATATATTTTATTGATTTCTAATATATATGATATAGAAGATTATATTAACTCTTTATATATTAACTTTTTATTAGCTACACTCTTTATTGTAGGGCTTATCTCTTATGTTTATACTATAAAACAAAAACAAAAAAAACTCTCTATTTCAATAGAGCATGAAAAAAAACTTTTAGCAAATATAGACAATAACGTAATCTATGCAAAATCAAATCTCAAAGGTGAAATTATAGAGATAAGTAAAGCTTTTTGTGAAATAAGTGGATATACAAAAGAAGAACTTATTGGACAAAGCTTTAAGATATTAAAACACCCAGATATGCCTCATAAACTATATGAAAGTTTATGGAAAAACATAACATCAGGCAAATCTTGGCAACAAGAGATAAAAAATCTTGCAAAAGATGGTAGTTTTTATTGGTTAAAAATCAATATTCACCCAGATTTTGATGAAAATGGTAAAATCAACTCTTATATAGCTATATCTCAAAATATTACAGATAAAAAAACTATAGAATCTCTATATAAAGATCTAAGATTACAAATAGAAGAGCATAAAGCTATATTTGATAATGCAAATAGTGGTATAGCTATTATAGATCTAGATGGGAAGTTTGTTAGATTGAATGCTAAATTTATAAAACATCTAAACTTAAATTCAAAAAACAGTATAAAAAATATCTATTTTAGTGATTTTTTAAGTGACGGGTCCAAAGAGATTTTTCATAATGCTTTATTACAAGTCAAAAACCTAAATATCAATATCAAAAAACTAACACTTGAATATATAAATCCACAAAATGGAATCTCTTATTTAGAAAGCTCTTTTAATCTTTTGCCAAATAAAAACTCAATAGTAGTTGTAGCAAATATTTTAGATAATCAGATTATTTTAGAAAAAAATCTAGAATTTACAAAAGCTTTATTATATGCTATACCTTTACCTATTTTTATTTTGGATAAAGAGTTTATTCTAATAGATTGTAACCAAGCATTTGTTGAGTTTTTTGATATAGAAAAATCAGAGATAAATAGTCGCAAAAATCAAAAAATCAATGATGCCTTACTTTTGGATCTTTTACCAAATGAATCAAATAAACTATTTGAACAAAATGACAATAAGCGTTCAAACGACTCTTTATATATGCATCAAACAAAATATATAGATAAAGATGGAGTAGAAAAAACCATAGAGCTTTATAAAACCCCTTATAAATATAAAGATGAATTTAATGGTATTATTGGTGTTATTGTTGATATAAGTACCAAAGAAAAGCAAACTAATATACTACAAGAGACTATAAAAAATAAAATATCAGAAAATATGCAACAAATTAAGCACTTTGAAGAAGAGAGATTAAAAAGTATTAAATTCCAAGCAATAGGACAACTAGCTGCTGGAATAACTCATGAGATAAATACACCTCTTACTTTTGTAAAAGGAAATCTTGAGATGATGTTATATGATATTTCTCGTTTACCAAAAAGCCTAGCTAAAACAAATCTTTTAGAGTTGAGTGATAGTATAATGGTTGGAATCAATAAAATAGCCAATATTGTAGAAAGTATGAGGGAAGTATCACAACAATCAAATGAAAAAAAAGAGATAACCAATCTCTATCATACTATTTTAGTTGCTTTAACTATGGCTCATAATCGTGCAAAAATCATCTCTAAAATCTATATAAATAATCAAGAATTTGCCTTAGGTATGAATAAAAATGAGTTTATCTACCTAAGCAATATCCAAAAACAAAGAATAGAGCAAGTTTGGATAGTTATCATCAATAATGCACTAGATGAACTAGTCAAAATAGAGCCATATGAAAAAAGATATATTGATATACAAATAGTAACAGAAGATAAATATCATAAAATTCTTATCAAAGATAATGCAGGAGGAATACAAAAAGAGCTTTTAGATAATATTTTTATACCCTTTTCTAGCAATAAAAAATCAAGTGGTATGGGGATAGGTTTAAATATAGCCAATAAAATCATCAAAGATAATAATGGAGAGATTTTAGTTTATAATGATGAGTTTGGTGCAGTATTTGAAATACGCTTACCAATTGACTAAGTTTGATTATGCTATTATTAGTACTTAACTAAAAGTATAATATTTTGTAAGAGGTAATTTTTGTATATAGGTTTTATTGGTGATATTGTAGGACGCCCTGGAAGAAAAATAATAAAAGAAAATCTAGCTAAGCTAAGGAATGAGTATAATATAGATTTTATTATAGCAAATGGAGAGAATGCTAGTCATGGTTTTGGATTAAATATCAAAAACTCCGAGGAGCTTATAAAAAGTGGTATAGATATTATTACTGGTGGAAATCACTCATTTGATAAAAGAAGTGATATGGAGATACTTCTAAAAACAGATTATGTTTTAAGACCAGATAACTATCCAAAAGGTGTAGCAGGAACTGGTTTGGCTATTAAAGAGGTTTTGGGAGAAAAGATTGCTATTTTAAACTTAATGGGGCAGTTTGCTATGCCAATAACTGATAATCCTTTCAACCTAGCAATCAAAAGAGTAAAAGAGCTTCATGAACAAAATATCAAAAATATTATTATAGATTTTCATGCTGAAGCTACAAGTGAAAAGCGTGTAATGATGATGCTTTTTAAAAACAAAGTTAGTGCAATCTTTGGTTCTCATACACATATAGGAACTGATGATCTTACTATTTGTGATGGGACTTCTTATATAAGTGATGTTGGGCTTACTGGATGTAGAGATAATGTTATAGGAATGGATAGTATATCTCCTATACAAAGAGCTACAACAGGTATAGGCAAACATTTTGAAGTACCAAATAGTTGTAAATCTATTTTACAAATGGTAGTAGTAAAGATAATAGATTCCAAAGCTATAGATGCTTTTAAGATAAAACTATATGATAATGGTGATAAGATTATCACAAAGGCATATATTGAATAATATTATAGCTAATAGCTATGATTTACTGATTTTTCTAAAAAAGCTTAATCTACTAGAAGATTTACCTCCTTATTGGTGGCCAAACTATGGTAGTTTTGAGGTGGTTTTAGGAACTTTTCTTACACAAAATAGCAGATGGGCAAATGTAGAAAAGTCACTCCAAAATATAAAAGAGTTTTTACAAGAGTTTGATTTAGATGATAATGATCTTTTTTTAGAAAAAATAGCCAATATAGATCTTTTGATATTTGCCGAACTTATAAAAAGCAGTGGATTTAAAAACCAAAAAGCTCTTAGAATCAAAAATTTTTGTCAAAATCTTCAATATGAATTTACAAATTTTTCAAATTTTCAAAGTCATGTATCAAGATCTTGGCTTTTAGCTCAACAAGGTATAGGTAATGAAAGTGCTGATAGCATACTTTGTTATGCTTGTAAAAAAGATTTTATGGTTGTAGATAATTATACTAAAAAGCTTCTTTCTTATTTTGATTATAAATTTAACTCTTATCAATATACAAAAGAGTGGCTTGAATATGGAATTAATAAAAATTACGATAAAATAGTTGAAATTTATAATTTTGAGATATCATTAAATCAAATCTATGCAAGAATGCATGGAAAAATAGTTGAATATATGAAACAAAAGGATAAAAGATGATTGTTATTCCTCAAACCAAAGGTGGAGTAGGAAAAAGTACAGTTGCTATGCAAGTGATTGCTCCATATTTGTATAAAAAGCATGGCAAAAAAATCACATATATAGAAATAGATGATGAAAACAATGATAGTCAATCTTTTACAAGAACTGAAATTGTAAATAAAAAAATGTTAAGTACCAATAAACTAAATGAGCTTGATGAGCTTATTTTAATGGATGATAACCATGAAGTTATAGTTGATGTGGGTGGAAATAAAACTTCATCTTTAGTTCTAGAAGAGATCAAAAAGGTTGGCTCTTTTGGAAATATTAAGTGGATTATACCTCTTGGTGATGGAGAGCTTGATGGTAAAAATGCAATAGCAACTATGAAAAAAATAAAAAAAATTGAGCTAAACTCTCAAAATAATATGCTTTTTGCACTAAATCGTGCTATAAGTATGGAACCTGATTATTTACAAGAGCAGTTTATTAACTTTTTTGGACATAGATATCTTCAAAGTAACTCTGTAATTTGTGATTTTGTCAAAGATCCCAAATATTTTGCAGTAAAAAATGATAAAGTTATCACAATGAGTAGGTATTTAGGAAGTACTGTTTGGGAAATGGCACATAATAACACCGATTTTACTCAAAAAGCAATACAAAGTAAAGAGTTAGGAGATCTTGATAGTGCTAGAAAATACCTATTTTTCAAAAGACTTCAAACTGATGCAAAAGATTATGTATTACATAGTTTAAATCCTATTTTTTGTTTACTTGATGGATGGATAGAGATTAAAAAATGAGTGAGATGAGCTTCAAACAAGCAAAAGAGATAGTAGAAAGGCTAGAGTTAGCAGAGCTTGGAGTAAAGCAAAATTTGGATAATCTTCAAAAAATAAATGAAGATTTACAAAAGACTTTTTCTTATCAAGAAAAGATTGTAGAGCTTATTCCTAAAACAAATCAACAATTAACTACTCTAAAACTAATTGTTGCTGTAAATTTTGGATTTATTCTAGGACTTTTGATGGGTAAATTCTTATTATAATTTAAGATATTTTATTTAAGGTTTAAAAATGGAAAAACAACAAGAAATAGTATCAATGTTTGATGATATAGCAAAAACATATGATTTAGCAAATAGAATTTTAAGTATGGGTGTTGATAAGAGCTGGAGAAGAAAAGCTTGTGATTTGGCATATGGATTTTATGAGCAAGACAATATAGAAAAGATAGTAGATGTTGCTTGTGGAACTGGTGATATGATGATAGATTGGCAAAAAGCATCTACTAGAAATGATATCTTACTAAAAGAGATTGTAGGGATTGATCCTAGCGTTGGTATGATGGAAGTAGGCAAAAAAAAGATTCCTAATGGTACTTTTATAGAAGCAGGAGCACAAAAACTTCCTTTAGAAGATAATAGTGTTGATATTATCTCTATTACTTATGGGATTAGAAATGTTGTCCAAAGAAAAGAGGCTTGGGATGAGTTTTATAGGGTTTTAAAACCAAATGGTTTAGTTGTTATTTTAGAGTTTACAAAAAACAAACAAGAGAATTTAACAGATAACTTAACCTCTTTTTATCTAAATAATATGATGCCAACTATTGGTGGGATAATCTCTAAAAACAAAGAGGCTTATATATATCTACCTCAATCAATAAAAGAATTTATTACTAGTGATGAGCTTAATCTTGAACTAAAAGAAGCTGGATTTAAACCTATCTACACAAAAGGTTTTTCTATGGATATTTCTACACTTTTTATAGCTAGAAAATGAATAATTCTCTTTCTTTATTGAGTGTATCCCAGCTCAATAATCAAATCAAATCACTACTAGAATCAACTTTTATATCTGTTTATGTTGAAGGTGAGATTAGTAATCTTACCATTCATAATTCAGGGCATATATATTTTACCATAAAAGACAAAGATTCCAATCTAAGTTGTGTTTTATTTAAAGGAAATAGCTATAATTTAAAATTCAAACTTGAAGTTGGACTCAAAGTTACTATAAGTGGTGCTATTTCTGTATATACTCCAAGGGGAAGTTATCAACTAATCTGCTCTAAAATAGAACCTAGTGGGATAGGATCTTTGGCATTAGCTTATGAACAACTCAAAAAAAAGCTTCAAGGTTTGGGCTATTTTGACTTAAAGCATAAAAGACATCTTCCAAAATATCCTAAAACAATAGCTATTGTTACATCACAAACTGGTGCAGCTATAGAAGATATGAAAAAAATAGCCGCAAATAGATGGCCTTTGTGTAAACTTATTCTTATTCCAACACTAGTCCAAGGCGAAAATGCAAAATATGATATAGTTGATTCTATCAAATATGCAGATAGTTTAAATGTTGATATTATGATAGTTGGTCGTGGTGGTGGAAGTATAGAAGATCTTTGGGCATTTAATGAAGAGATTGTTTGTGAAGCTATATTTCAAGCCTCAACTCCTATAATAAGTGCAGTTGGACATGAAAGTGACTTTTTACTAAGTGATCTTGTAGCTGATATTAGAGCCTCAACTCCTTCAAATGCTATAGAGTTGTCTCTTCCTTCAAAAAATGATCTACTTTTTTATCTTGAAGAGTTGATTCTTAGTATAAATCAAAACTTTTCAAATCTTTTAATGCAAAAAAATATATTATTAGAAAGACTATCTTTACAATTTAAACAAAACTCTATAGATATTAAATTGGAAAAAATAGAAAACGATATTATCACCTTAAAAAATAACTTTTATACCACTCTAGAGAATAAAATATTATTAAAAGAAAAAGAACTTCAAGTGCTATTAGAAAATTTTATACTCAATAATCCAAAAAATCGTATTAAAAAAGGTTATGTACAAGTTTTTAGAAAGCAAGAAATCATATCTCTTAGCGATATAAACATAGAAGATATTATAGAATTAAGTGATGCTCAAATTCATCTTAAAGTAAAAGTTATAGAAAAAAATAGCTTAATTTAAATTCAATTTTAAGTATTATTTTGTTAAGATAATCTTTGCTTGTTTATGTGTTTTTATAGTCAATTGATCAAATTTGGTAAATAATAAAATCTACATATCATCTATATTCAATATATGGCTGATATCCTAAGGAAATATTATGTCAAAAGAAACCATATTAGATCATTATGCCTTTTTGGTAAGTGAAACTGATGAAAAAGGCGTTATAAGGTTTGCTAACGATGATTTTTGTGCAGTAGCTGGTTATACACTAGAAGAACTTATGGGAAAACCCCATAGTATAGTAAGACATCCAGATATGCCAAAAGCTGCATTTAAAGAACTTTGGGAAACCATCAAAAAAGGAGAAGTCTGGACTGGGTATGTGAAAAATAAAACAAAAGATGGTGGTTTTTATTGGGTTTTTGCTACTGTTTATCCTTTTGCTTCAAGTGATAATACAAAAGGATATATAAGTTGTAGAAGAAAAGCTAGTAAAGAAGAGATTAAAGAGGCTGAAAGTTTATATAAACAATTATCCTTAGATAAAGCCTAAAGATAATCAAATTTATAGTATAATATCAAAGTTTTAAAAAGGAGTCTTAAAATGGCATCAGCACAAAAAACAAAAACAAATCTTATAAGTGAGTATATGACTTTTGAACTAGGGCATATGCAATATGCTATAGAATTACCCAAAATAAGAGAGATTTTAACATATCCAGATATTATAACTACGCTCCCAAATACTAGTAAATGGGTAAAAGGTTTGATTAACTTAAGAGGTGAGGTTGTTCCTATTTTAGATGTAAGAATTAAGTTTAATACTGGTAAAATAGAATACAATGAACATACTGCTGTTATTGCTGTTATTACAGAAGACAATAGAATGATAGGCATAGTCGTTGATAAAGTTGATGATGTACAAAAACTTGATATTTCCCATCTAGCTCCTGTAAGTGATATGGGTTCAGCGATTCCTTCAAGATATTTAAAAGGGTACGTAAGGCTAGAAAATAATGAAATGCTTGTAATAATGGATGTTGAAGCAGTTGTTAGTAAAGAAGAGTTACAAGACTCTTAAGATAAAAGGGTTTATTTTATGCAAGAGAAGATAGCAAAACTCAAAAAGCTAAAACTTTTATTTGTTGAAGATGAGGATGATTTAGTATCTATTATCTCTGATACCCTCAGTAAACTAGGAGCCAATTTTCTAGTAGCCAAAAATGGCAAAGAAGGTATCGAAGTTCTAAAAGCAAATAGTGATATTAATTTAGTAATAACAGATGTAAATATGCCTATAATGAACGGACTTGATATGATAAAAGAGATTAAAAAGTTCTCCAATGTAGAGGTTATTATTATGTCTGCACATACTGAATCAGAATATATAGAAAAATCAAAAGAGTTAGGAGTAACTCACTATCTTCTAAAACCTTTTGACTTTTTGAAATTTATTGATTTAGTTGTCTCTTTGGATCTAAACAACAATGAACAAAAGTGATGCTCCAAAGAATTTATTAAAAAATTTAAATATTTTATATGTTGAAGACGATGAAAATATAAAATATGAGCTATCCAATCTTTTAAAAAACTTTGTAAACCATATCTACACAGCTAGTGATGGTCAGGAGGGTTATGAAGTTTTTTTAAATAATCAATCAAAAATAGATGTTATTATAAGCGATATCAATATGCCAAAACTATCAGGTATAGAGATGATGCAAGAGATAAGAAAGATAAATAAAGAAATTCCCGTAATCTTTGCTACAGCATACTCTGATAGTGCTTTTTTAGCTGAGGCTATTAAGGTAAAAGTATATGATTATATAGTAAAACCTATCAATATTAGAACTCTACTTATAATACTAAACGAAATAGCATATTTACAATTTCAAGAAAGATTAATAGTTGCTCAAAGATTAGATCTACAAAGATATAAAGAGATCCTAGAAAACAATAATCTTATTATAAAAATAGATCTTAAAGGTACTATTTTATATATAAATCAACTATTTTTAGAAATCAGCTCTTATGAATATGATGAGATAGTAAACCAAAATATCCAAAAAATAGTCCATAAAGAAAATCAAGATATTATAAACACTATCTTAAGCACAATAAATAAAAATAACTCTTGGAAAGGAAATATTAAAAATATAAACAAATTTCAAGATGATTTTATTGTTGAAGCTATAGCTATACCAAATATCACCGAAAATGGTGAGATTTTAGGTGCTATTTTAGTTCAAAAAGATATTACTGCTCAGATTATACAAAAAAGAGAGATACAATCAGCCCTTATGAAAGCAAAAAGCAAAGTCTTTTTAGAAGGCAAAGAGACCATAAGTGAACTTAATAGTATAATAAATGAACAATCAAAACAAATTGATGAGTTATCAGAGCTTTTAAACAAAGCACAAATAGATAAATCAAAAATTTTTGCCTTATACAATAGATCTCAACTAGAGATAAAATCCCTAAAAAGTGATCTTATAGCACTCAAAAATCAACCCCAACCTAGTGATTATCAAGCATCTTCTATGCTAAAACTTAGTAAAGAAAATCTTGAGTTAAAAAATAGTGTTGCTAAACTTGAAGTTGAAAAAAACAAACTTTTAAAAGATTTAGAAAGTGATATCTTTAAAGAAAAAATAGCTTTAGAGGTGATGATAGATGATCTTGAAAGTGAACTATCCGAATACAAAGAAAAACTAGAGACTTTTGAAAACAAAGATGCACTAGATGAACTATTAGATTCATATAAACAAAAAGCAATACAAGATGAAAAAAGGTTAAAATTCCTTGAAGCCAAAATTATAAGACATTGTGACAATGAAACAGCTAGTATTATCTTTACAGATGAAAGATCTAAAGATAGATAAGTAGATTTTTAATAAAGCGGCTTAAATAATAATTTAAGCTATAAAAAGATACAATGTGTTAAATGTTTGATACAATCTATAACATTAGGTAAAAAATATGACACTATTACAATCATATATATATATATATATATATATATATATATATGATCTTAATAATAACTTACAAAATTATTACTCTAAACTACAAACATATCAAATTAAAGTATTTTCCAAAAACAATAACTCTACTTCCAAACTATTTTTCTTAGCAAATAATACTTATTTATATAATAAAATCCATAAAAAAGGAGTAAACTATCATGTTTAACAATCTTAATATAAGGGCTAAATTTATTGGTTTATTTGCATTACCTTTAATAGCAATACTGTTTTTAGTAGCTAATTCAATAATATCTTTATCAAAAGAGTATAATAATGCAACTCATGCAGCCTCAATTGATGAAATCAAAAAAATAGGCTTATTAATCCATCATATTCAAATAGAAAGAGGTTTATCTGCTGGTTATTTGGCTTCAAATGGAGAGAAAAACAAAGATTTATTAGTTAATCAGCGTATCAATGTAGATAAAGTTCTACAAGAACTTATAGATTTTCAAAAAAAACAAAATATATCTATAGCTACTACTATATTACAAGAGTTACATTCAACAAGAAATACTATAGATTTGATTACTTTAACCCCAGCTCAATCAAGTCTTTATTATACAGAAAGTATTTATAGATTTTTTGATTATTATAGATCTATTTTAAATAAATCTCAAATTCCACAAATCAAAAACTCTCTTCTTGCACACTATTGGCTTATACTTGGCAAAGAAAACCTTGGACAAATAAGAGCCAATTTAAATGAAGCTTTTACTTTAAATGAGTTTAGAGGAGATCTATTTGCAAAGGTTGGAGCAAATAAAACTATATTTAGCACAGCATTGTATAACTTTGAACAAGATGCAAACAAAGAGCTTATAAGCTATTTTAGATCAATATACCAAGGTAATGATGTAGAACAAACAGATCAAATGATCTCTTTGGCATTTACAAAAAATAAAGATGGTAATTTTAATATTACTCCATCAGTTTGGTTTACTACTATATCAAAATCTATAGAGTTATTGAAAGATGTTGAGGATTTTAGTATCTCTTTTATGGAAAAACAGATGAATGAGAATATAAATAATATTACTACTATTATATCTATTGCTATTATAGGTTCTATTATTTTAGTTCTTGTAACTATTTTTATATATATGATTATTTCAAACAATGTAATAAACTCTACAAAAAAACTACAAAGTGGTATCGAAGAGTTTTTCTTATTTTTAAAAAGAGAAACCCAAAATGTATCTCCAATAGAGTTAAATTCTACTGATGAGTTTGGGCAAATGGCAAAAGAGATAAATAGTGCTATTATACAAATATCAAAAGAGATTACCGAAGATAGAACACTTATAGAAGAGATAAATGATGTATTAACAAAAGTAAAACATGGATTATTTGGATATAGAGTTCATACAGTATCTTCAAATCCAATGACAGAAAATATTAAACAATCACTAAATGATTCTATAATAAAACTAGAAAAAGATTTAGATTTATGTATAAATATTTTAACAGAATATGGTAATGCAAATTTTGTAGCAACAGTAGGTACTGATGCAATAAGTGGTAAAACAGGATCTATTATTCTTAGTATAAGAGCCTTGGCAGATAGTATTAGTGAGCTATTGGCTATTATTGATTTAACAGCTGATGAGCTTGACTCCTCTATACAAGTACTTGCTACAAGTGCCTCATCTTTGTCTAGTTCATCAAACCAACAAGCAGCTTCACTAGAAGAAACAGCAGCAGCATTAGAAGAGATTACAAGTACGATTATAAATAATACTGAAAATACACTACAAATGTCTAATTATGCAAATGATGTAACAAAAGCCTCAAATGAGGGGCAAAAACTAGCATTACAAACTGCTAAATCTATGGAAGAGATAAATGCACAGGTCAATTTAATAAATGATGCTATTACAGTCATAGATCAAATAGCATTTCAAACCAATATATTAAGTTTAAATGCCGCAGTTGAAGCAGCAACAGCAGGTGAAGCTGGTAAAGGCTTTGCCGTTGTTGCAGGAGAGGTGAGAAACTTAGCAGCAAGAAGTGCAGCTGCTGCAAAAGAGATAAAAGAGATCGTTGAAAATGCAGCTTTAAAATCAAATGATGGAAAAGATATAGCTAACAATATGATAAATGGATATAAAAAATTAAATGAAAATATAGCACATACTATAGATTTAATCAATCAAGTCTCATCTGCTTCAAAAGAACAA
>Ga0265295_1001061_pt1 | contig 51069 bp, 45 predicted proteins | sample Munlansysbiofilm_FD_192503 | JGI IMG/M metagenome (GOLD analysis project Ga0265295, IMG submission 192503) | Leachate microbial communities from a municipal landfill in Southern Ontario, Canada - Methane capture system biofilm | ecosystem: Engineered > Solid waste > Landfill > Unclassified ... | reverse complement strand
ATACTTATGATACACCAAAGAGCTTCAGAAAGCAACTAAAAGTGGGGAAAAGTGCTCTGAAATGTGAGAATCAAAGGTTTTGAGAGGGTTGATTAGGGTATGGTTCTACTTTTGGGTTTATCGTAGGATGATAGTGAGGAGCAATCATGAACAATACAAAGCTAGAAGCGTCAATCATGAAACATCTGAGGAATTATGCCAGCAAAAGCGGAAAAACAGTGAGTGATGATTATTTTGCAAAACCTGAAGATAATCTTGTGGATGATTTTCGAGACTGGGAAGAAATCAAAAAAGAACTCGAGAAAGGGACTGGTAAGGAATTATATCCAAGTGATAAAGATGGAAAAATCAGCTTTTGTGCGTTGAGGTCTTCTGCAGCATTATGTATTAACTCGTTCGCCCTAATGAAGGAGAATAAGGAAAGAGTTACATTCCTAGACAAAACTCATTTCACTCTAGCTAGATTCGAATTTCAGTCACATTATAGGAGTAGAATCAAAATTCCTAGAGATTTTAGATCCCAAACCACAGGATCTTGACGCCTATATACGAAGTGATAACGTAAAAACACTGCAGTCTTATCTACCGGATGGGTTCATAGAAAATGTCATCCAATTTTACCAAAAAAAACAAAATAAATGCCTTTTTGATTTTTCACAGCTCATTAAGCATACAATCGGCCTGATCAGACATGCTCAATTTGAAAAGAAAAAACCGATACTTCTCTACATTTATTGGACACCCGAAGATGATCAGATTACCCCCCAAATCTACATCCAGCATTCACTTGAACTTAAGGAATTCCAATCTATAATTATGAATTATATTGACTTTAGAGTAATGACCTATGAAACCCTATGGAGTGATGTTCATATTGCTAGATCTTACGGACGGACTCTCACGAAGATTACTGACAAATATCGTTTTTCAATTTCAGAACGAAAAACATAGTTCGAACCTATTAACACCTTTTATTCATTGATGAGACGCTAGCACCTAACCATCAAGTTTGAACTTTGGGTGACAATAGATAATTTCACTAAGCCGGATATGATTTATTCCACTCATTCCTCAAATGAAAATTTCTCTTATGCTGCAAAATATGCTATGACTAATCATCCCAGAATCTGGACCGAAAAGAATATATAAGTGCTCCTGCGAATTACCACTTGGTCTAACCATTCACTAAAAATAGGAAGCTTTTCCCTACTCCGAGGCCAACAACCTCTTAGTCAGCCTCTTCAGACTGTGGAATGTGGAGTCGGCAGGGATAAATGCCCAGGACTTGGTCCTTTTGAGGACAATGCCCTCAACCACCTGCTCCACTGTGCTGAAGTTACCCCCGATGCGGTTGTTGTCATACGCACTAAATGCGGTGGCGTAGTAGAGCGTCTTCGTCTCTCCGGGCTTGATGGTTATGGTAGGGTCGACTCCCATCACCTTATCGCCTGGCTTTGTATGCTCAAGGCCTGAGTAGAGATTATTGGTCCCCGAACCACAGTTGAGGGAGTACTGCTGACTCATCCCCCCCTGATAGAGGGCCCAGGGGGTCTCGCTCCTGCCACCATAATCAAACAGGAAGTTGTTGAAGTTGATGGGAGCCTCATCCTCAGCCAGAGAAGCAGGGCCTGGGAAGAAGGTGAAGTAGACCATCTGCTGTCTGGGGTTTATCACACTGGCCCACCCCATGCTTGCGCTTCGGGGAATGACACCGGAGACGAAATCGCTCTTGCCGATGACCGGCGGGACTTCAGACAGGTCGACCGTCCCTCCCCCCTTCAGGGGAGCTTTCTTCCAATCATCAAAGGTGGTATGGGGGGCAAGCCTTGCATTGAGAAGCGGGTTATCATCCCCTGTCGACCAGGAATCTGCACTTGCATTGAGCACACACCCCGACTCCAGGAAAGGGGAACCCAGCTCATTGTTCCACGTTGCATTGGCAATCAGGTCCTCGGCTCCGTTGTTTGTGATGACACACGAACTGTAGTGGATCGGCTGGTTGGGAAGCAGCATGTCAATCTTGCGCACCTGCCACCTGGCCTTGCGGTTACGCACCAGGCTCATCAGCCAGACCCCACCGAATTCAGGGTCGGTGCCGTAGCGCTCCACCATCCAGTACGAGGATGCTGTATATCCATTGTGGTCCTGCTGCTCCTCACCGTTGGAAAAAGCGGGCCCATAGTTGGGAAAGCTCAGGTAGGAACCCGCCCTCTGGTACAAGAACGGACTATTCTTCCAATACTGACCATTCTCGTCGCTGAAAACTGAGGTGCCGCTGCCCCTATAGTGGGGAAGCAGGTGGGCGTTCATACGCCCTCCTGCAGGAGTATCACTACTCAGCTCCAGGACCATCCCCCCCTGGTCTTCCACGACAACCCGTATAAGGTCATTGCTCAGAACAGTGGCGTTTCTACTCTCCCACAACCTCAACCGACGAATATCCATCACTCTCTCCTCATTTCTCATAAAAGCAGGGTGGTAAAAATACCCCAACACAGTATACTGATATCAAGAAACAAAGTCATAGTTCAAGGAGAAACCACCATGATTTCTAAGAAGGACCAACTCTTCAACCTAACAACCGCCAACACCACCTATCTGTTTTCCATAACAGAGACAGGTCACCTTGAACACCTCTACTATGGTAAAAAACTGGGTGAAGCATCACTGTCCCACGCAGCTCTTGCCGAGAAGCGAAGCTTGAGCATCGGAACAGGAACCGCCTACAGCAGTGACAACCCGACGCTCTTCATGGGAAACCTCCGCATGGAATATTCTACCATGGGAAAGGGAGACTGTAGAGAGAGCTTCATTGATATTGAGTACGGAAGAGGCATGCAAACCCTCGATTTCGTAGTAAAAAGCTACCGCATCATCCCCGGCAAGCCCAGGACCTTCAGCGGCCTGCCCGAATCCTACGGGGACAAGAGCACCTGCACCACCTTGGAGATTACCCTCAAGGAGACAAGCCTGCCAATAAGACTCGCCCTGACCTACACCATCTTTGAAGATAGCGACGTCATCACACGCAGGGCAACTGTCTACAACGACAGCGACCGCATCATAACCATCCGCAACCTCGCATCGCTGCAGCTCGACCTCGACGGAGATGACTGGAACCTCACCACCTTCGACGGAGCGTGGGCGCGCGAGCGATACATGCACGAACGAGCGCTGCAGCCGGGCATCTTCATCAACGACAGCAAGACAGGGGTAAGCTCCGCTGAGCACAATCCCTGCATCTTCCTCACCAAAGCGGACGGGGAGTGCATTGCAACCAACCTCATCTACAGCGGCAACCACCGTGAGGTGGTGGAGACCTCACCCTATGGGAAGATACGGGTGCTCACCGGCATCAACCCGGCGCTCTTCAGCTGGGAGCTCAGCCCCCAGGACCGCTTCCAAAGCCCTGAGGCAATCCTGACCTACTCCCCGAAGGGAATGAACGGTGCAAGCCAGAACTTCCACCACTTCATCAACAACCACATCATCAGGGGGGAGTGGAAGTTCCGTGAGAGACCAGTGCTGGTCAACAACTGGGAGGCCACCTACTTCAACTTCACCGAAGACAAGCTCATCACCCTTGCACGCCAAGCCGCTGCCTTGGGAGCGGAGCTCTTTGTCCTTGACGACGGGTGGTTCGGCATCCGCAACGACGACACCACAAGCCTGGGCGACTGGACTGTGAACTCCAAGAAACTCCCCTCAGGCCTGGGCGGCCTTGCCCTGGAGATCCACCGGTTGGGGATGATGTTCGGCCTCTGGGTGGAGCCGGAGATGGTCAACATCGAAAGCCAGCTCTACAAGAAACACCCCGACTGGATGGTAGCGATCCCCGGACGCAAGCCCAGTGTGGGACGCAACCAGTATCTGCTTGACCTCACCCGCAGCGATGTGCGCGACTACCTCTTCACCACCCTCTCAGAGACGTGGCACCTCGCTGACGTGAACTACATCAAATGGGACATGAACCGCACCTTCAGCGACCTGTACAGTGCAAATCCTGAGATCCGAAACCATGGGGAGTTCCTCCACCGCTATGTGCTGGGCCTCTATGAGCTACTCTCCCGCCTGGTCATAGCCTTCCCCAACGTCCTCTTTGAATCCTGCGCCAGCGGAGGCAACCGCTTTGATCTGGGGATGCTCTGCTACATGCCCCAGACATGGACCAGCGACAACACCGACGCCCTGTGCCGCCTCTATATCCAGGAGGGAACCAGCTGTGGCTACCCCCTGTCCACCATGGGCAGTCATGTAAGCGCCTCACCAAACCACCAGACACTGCGAAAGACCGATCTGGAGTCGCGTTTCAACATTGCTGCCTTTGGAGTTCTTGGGTATGAGATGGACCTGACCAAGCTCAACCGCCAGCAAAAGGATGCCGTGAAGGCACAGATAAGCTTCTACAAGGCACACCGCTCCCTATTGCAGTTCGGCACCTTCACCCGCGTCAAACTGGCGAACAGCGCCTCTAACCAGGTGGTCTGGGCAGTTTCCAGCAAGGACAGGAGTGAGCTCCTGGTGCTGTTCGCACAAAAGCTCAACAAGAGCAATCCCGGCAGTGACCGCCTGAGGGTCGAGGCCGTCGACCTGAAGGCGACGTACGAGGTCTTCCCCCGCCAGCAGAAGATCGACATCAGGACCTTCGGGGACCTGGTCAACCGCATCAGTCCTGTAGCCATCACAGAGGGAGGCCTTGCCCAGGACACCCTGAGCAAGGCACTATCCCTGGACAGTGAGGTGGAGCACTACCGCGTTACCGGCGAGCTGCTCGCCCATGCGGGCATCATGCTCAACCAGCAGTTCGGAGGAACCGGCTATGACGGGGAGACTCGGGTCCTTGGAGACTTCGGCAGCAGGATATACATCTGCAAGAGAATCGGCTAGAAATCAAGCAAAGCCGACAGGTCAGCCTCACTGACAGGCTTCCTATAGTTCGTCCGTACAAACTTCAGATGTTCGCTGCTTCCATAAAGGATGGCACCCACAAGGTTGCCATCCTTGAGGAAGTACGCCTCATACCTTCCCGAGCTCTCCCGTCTCAAGGCACTGCCGTTGACATCACCCACGCTGGTAACCACCAGATCATCATCCTTGAAACGGGTAAACAGGGGCGGCTCCTCATACCGTTTGTCCTCCCCTGCAAGGTTTGCTATGACCGTCTCGGCCATGGCAAGGGCGACAGGCACTATGCCCGGAATCTCCCCCTTGTACTCTGCACAGTCCCCTATGGCATAGATATGCTCGTCACTTGTCCTGAGGTGGTCATCGACAAGCACACCCCTACGGGTGCCTAAGCCGGCATCCTTGGCAAGCGTTATCTCAGGGGAGACCCCAAGTGAGAGGATGAGGGTCCTGCATGGGATCTCAGGGACTCCCTCCACCTCCAGGGCAACAAGCCTCTCCCAGCTGTCCAGCCTCTTCCCAATGGTCCTGACGCCCTCCCTGATGGTAATGCCCTCCCCCTCCAGCCTGCCCTTGAGCTTCATAGCGGCCGTACCATCGAGTTGTTTCACCAGGATCCTGTCGGCTGCTTCACAGACAGTGACAGCAAAGCCCTTCTTATTGAGGCTCAAGGCAGTCTCAAGGCCAAGCAGACCCCCTCCCAGCACCACAACTGGGCTGCGTAGCGTATCGCCAAGCAGCTGGGCATCGTAAAAGGTACGCAGCGTACACACACCCTCAGTGTTGGAGAAGATGTCCAAGGTGCGCGAGCGGCTCCCTGTGGCGAGGACCAGCTTGTCGTAGGGGTAGCGCTGCCCATCGGCTGTCGCCACCTGCCTCTCTTCAGGAAACAGGGAGGTAACCGGCTTCTTCACCAGATAGGGAGGATCATTATCAGAGATCAGGTGCGAGAGCGCTTCTTTGTCGTAGAGCGAGTGAGGCAACATGATCCTGCTGTAGAAGCCATAGGGCTCCTCGGCAAAGAGCATCACATCAAAGCCTTTCTGTACAAGTTTCTGGGCTGTCGTCGCTCCGGCAACCCCGTTTCCTATTATTACTATTTTCATACTATGATATCCTTTTTCATACCCTAAACCTACTGAAAACAAAGCCCCCTGTCTATGAAACAAAAGGCCAAAACAGGCTATTGGGTACGCTCTTGCCCCAAAGAGGCCCTTAGCGGTAGTATGCAGGGATGAAAACACAACTCATCCACATACAAGAGAGCGCAGCTGCAAAGGGCGAAAACCAAGCGTATATCCTCCAATGCCAGGCTGTACGCAGAAGTGTCTTCGTCGTAGGACAGGGCGTCCATGAAGAGGTAGACTTCGACGGTAAGGACACAGCGTGTGCCCACCTTCTGCTCCTACTCGGAGAGGAGGCTGTGGGGACCTTGAGGATTCGAAGGACCGACGAGGGAACCAAACTTGAGCGCATCGCTGTGCTGGATGCGCATAGGGGCAAGCAGTTTGGCAAGCTGCTGGTAGAGAGTGCCTTGGCCCTTGTTTCGGACAGGATCTATATCCATGCCCAGACCAGGATCGCATCCTTCTATGAAAGGCTGGGCTTCACCGTTGAGGATCCAACGGTCTACTTTGAAGCTGACATACCACATATCACCATGATCTGGCCCAAAGGCCAAGGAGTCGCACCTTGCACCATCACAACACTATCGTACTAGCAGGAGCGGGGGTGTTCGGCACAGCCATGGCCGAACGCCTCTCCTGGAACACCAAGAATACCGTCATCCTCTGGAGCATCGAGGCGGATGTGGTGCTGGATATAAACCGCAACCACCGCAACTCCAAATATTTCCCCACCCACTTCCTCAACACCAGCATCAGGGCTACAGGGGACAAGGCCATCTTCAGCTCAGCCGACTGCATCCTGCTGGTCATACCCTCCAAGGCCATCGTCTCCTTTACCGAGGAGATCAAGGCCATGACCAAAGAGGAGTGCATGGTCATCAACCTTGCAAAGGGGATGAGCGATGACGGGGCCTTCATCACCGAGCAGATCCCCTTCAGAAGGACTGCAAGCATGAAAGGACCCACCTTCGCCATAGAGGTGCTGCACGGCCTGCCCTCCTCCTTCACCTTCGGAGGTACAAGGGAGGACTACCTCGACTTCAAGCAATTCATCCTCCCCGACACGGGCCTCTACCTGGACTATACCCAGGACATCCGCTCAGTGGAGCTGATGAGCATCCTGAAGAACATGTATGCCATTGCCATAGGGTTGGTGTCAGGGCGGTTCAACTCCCCCAATGTGGACTTTCTCATCTACACCAAGGCAGTCAACGAGATGAGGCGGTTCCTCTCCCTCTTCGAGTGCGAGACCGAGACGATTTTCCGCTACTGCGGCATCGGGGACCTCGGACTGACCAGCCTCAACGACCTGTCGCGCAACCGCACCTTGGGCCTGTTGATGGGCAAAGGGTTCTCCATGGAGGGTGGGCAGAAGTCAACGACCGTCCTTGAGGGCAGCAGGACGGTCAAGCTTATGGGGGAGATGACCCGCGACAAAGAGGTCAGCGAGCAGTTTCCCCTTGTCCAGGCCCTCTACCGCCTGATGTATGAGGGAGCGACTCTCAACGAGTACATGCAGGCGGCATTCTGTTAGCAGGAATCTGTAGCAATACCACAAGCCAAAGGCTACTCACAGAAAGATCTTGATAGTATACTCTTAAGAGGAGTCATCATGAAGAGAATTACCACTCTCCTTCTCATACTGCTTGCACTCGCCCCGTCAGGCCTTTTTGCAGCTACCTTGGAGGCGAGATATGTTGAAAATTTCAATACCACCATACACAACAGCTCTGAATATGGAATTCAGGGCACGCACTTCCCTGTAGCCCTGCATGTGGGGACCCTGACCATCGATCTTGTGGGAGAGGGAGGGCACCCATCCCTGTACGGCATCCAGCTGAAGAGAAGCGGTGACTATGATGAAGGGGACGAGTACGAGCTTGAAAGTACCAAGAAAATCAACCACCAGGATGAGTTTGGCGCCCAGCTCATAGCCAAGACGATGTTTGGCGGCAAGTCCATTGTGAAGACCATCAACTGGAAAAGCGGTGAGGACCGCCTGATGGAGGAGAGGGAGTTTGAATCGGGGCCGTACCCCATTACCATTGAATTCTACCTGGGTATACGAAACGTACACAATGCGGGGCAGGCCCAAGGGGTCGGTTTCCAGTTTGAAGACGATGATGGGCCCAACCTGGGTAATTTCAGGGTGCGCTACCGCACCTCAGCGTGGTCAAACACCCTCTATACCATCCCGTTTGCAGGAGGAGAAAAATCAATCCCCTACTTTTCCATAAACTACAACGAGGACTCCCCCAACTACCTCAACGGCACCATCCTGGACAAGACCGTCTATGTCTCTCTCGCGGTTGAACAGACACCCTCGGAAGCCTCCATCAACATCGCCGATGCTACAGGAGCCTCGCGCGTCAAGGTCGGACAGGCAAGGCTTACCCTGACAGGGTATGAAAAGCCAAACAACGGAGGGGTCTACATAAGCTTCACAGATGGAAACGGAAGCACAGGCAATGACTTCCGCCTCGAGCACTCCGCCCTTCCCTCCTTCATACCCTTCTCCCTCTATCTTGCAGGGGAGAAGGTGGACAATGGGGTGCGCATAAAATGGGACGACCTTGCCTACGGCAGGAACAATCTCAAGGACCTGCATGTAGGAAACATGGAGCCGCAGGGTACGGCCTTGAGGATGAGCGGCCTGTACTCCGATACCATCACGGTCAACATTACCCCTGTCGACTCGAGCCTGGTCGGTCAGTAATAGCCCAAGCACCTGCCCTCCCCCTTTTGCTCCATCCCACAATAGGGTACCCTCCACTACAGGGAGGGCAAAGCATGTGTTCTCCCAAAAGAACGTAAAGTGAGATAGGAGTGCTAAGATGATGGAGGCAAAAGAGGTGAATATTCGGGCAGTTGCGTTTGACTATGGCGGGGTGCTGGCCCATTTTATCGACAAGCAGAGCATCGCCAAGATGGCGGAGGCTGCTGCAGTCGACCATGCAGCCTTTGATGCCTCCCTGTGGAAATTCCGCCAGGAGCTTGATTCGGGCGAGTACGACACAACCACGTATTGGAGTGCGGTCCTGGACCATTGCAACTCTCCCCTTGCTCGAAAGCCCACCATTGGGACGCTCAATGAGATGGACCTGAAGGGCTTTTCAAGGATGAACCGGCAGATGGTCGCCTGGGCAAGAACGCTGAAGGAGCAGGGCTTTGTCACCCTCATCATCTCCAACATGCAGAACCGACCTACCAGCGCCTGATAGCAGGCCAGCCTTGGATGAAGCATTTTGACGATGCGGTCATCTCCGGCATCATTGGCATAAACAAACCGGACCAGAGGATATTCGAACATGCAAGTCAGCGCTTGGACCTTGCCGCCGGACAGATCCTCTTTCTCGATGACCTGCCCCACAATGTGGCAGGGGCCAGAGAAGCGGGGCTAGAGGCCCTTCTCTTCTCCACCACCCAACGCCTCAGTGAAGAGCTTGCAGTATCCTATCCACAGCTTCCGCTGGATGGCTTGGATAGCTGAAAAAACAATCCTTTGAACCAAAAAAACTCCCTCAAGCTTGCACCCTTGAGGGAGTTCCGCATAAATGCGGGCAATGTGTCCTGTTGTTACCTCTGGAAAGAGGGGGAAAAAAACAAACAGGCACATATGTGGATGTATTGATGACATAAGTCTATCACTCCACATGTTCGGACTACTACACTATACCAGCAATTCTCCGGTTTGTTAAGTCCTTTATACATTATTTCTCAAATTTCTCAAATTCTTGCTGAACTTACGATTACCAAGGAATAGTCTTGCATAACCCCCTCGTACTCAATACATCTCCAACAGGAGATGAATGGTCGACCGCACCGTCATTGTTCCTGCAGGAATCTCGGTAGCCATGTCATAGGACTCATTAGCCATCATCTTCATCGCCCTGGGCTCATACGGACTGGAGGGTACGGAGGATTCGCTGATGGTTATGGGAGTGCCCACCTGCATGCCGGCTCCCTTTGCATAGACCTCAGCCTTTGCAAGGGCGGCGGCAACAGCCTTCTGCCTGGCTTCGTCCAGAGCCTGGCTCTTGTCTTCCTTATCGAGGTGCACAGAGTTAAGTGAGATGCCGCCTATCTCGCCGAGCTTGTCTATGACAAGGCCCAGAGCGGGGAGGTCGCGCACCAGGACTGTCAGGCTCTGACTCGCCACCTGCCCTTCCAGGACCTGTTGGTTGTCAATCCACCTGTAGCTGGGACGTAGATTCAGGGCAGTGGTCCTGATGTCCTTCTCTGCAACCTGCTCGGTGCGCAGCACCCCTAGGATCGAGGACATCTTCTCATTGGCCAGATGCTGGGCCTCTTTGGTAGTCTTTCCCAACTCACTGACCTGGATGGTGAACGAGGCGATGTCGGCTTTGAGCTCCACCTCGCCACTGCCTGAGACCTCAATGGTCCGCACGATATCTTTTGTTGCCATGCAAGAGGAGAAGAGCACTATCACCGCCAGCGAAAGGACAAGTAGTGCGATACGTTTTGTTTTCATAAACCCTCCATGTATTTTGTTTCTTTGAATCTTTGTGCTATTCCGGCTGTAGGGTGGTCACCAGCAAAGGGCGCTTGTGCGCCTCGCGAAGGAAGAATCCCAAAGCCATCATCATGATGCCGTTGTCATAGATGCCGGTCCCCATGGAGGCTATAACCTCCTCAACCGGTACGGAGAAGACATCGAGCTGTTCATTTGCATCAAGGTTCTGGGATGCGACGAGGCGCACCCCTTCCACCAGATAGAAGTTGGAGCGGTTGGTCATGAACGCCGAGTTGGGGCTCACATTGCCCAGGAGGCTGGACTTCTTCGCCTCAAGGCCCGTCTCTTCGATCAGCTCGCGCAAGGCTGCGACCATGGGGTCCTCGCCCTTCTCCACCACCCCCGCTGGAAATTCGCGGGTAACGGTGGACGATCCGTGGCGGAACTGGTCGACCATGACAAACATGGGCACCCCGTCCTCCCTGCGATACCAGGGAAGCACGGTTACCCAGTTGGGGCTATCCACCTCAATGAAGGTGGAGCTCCTCCCGTCGGTAGAGGTGCGCACCACAGTGCAGACATCAAAGATGGGACCTTTGAATACCCTCTGGCGAGTTCCAGACTTCCACAGGAGATGATCCACACCCCCCTTATCTTCTCTGAATGGATTGAACATACGCCCTACCCTTTTACAGAGGCAAACTCTGTCGAGCGTGATGAGGAGCATGCCGTCCCGCCGTTGATCAGGGCGGCGATCTCCTTGATTGCCATCGAGGAGGGACTGTCCGGGTGCAAGCTCAGGTGGCTCTTTCCTGCATCCTCAGCCTCCATCAGGGAGACTTCCAAGGGAATCCTTCCCAGATAGGGGGCTCCCATGTCCAGAGCCATCTTCTTGCCCCCGCCAATGCCAAAGAGGGGAAGCTCAGTCTTGCAGTTGGGACAGACCAGGCCGCTCATATTCTCCACCACCCCTAGGATGGCGACACCCATCTTGCGCGAGAAGTTCACCGAACGGCGCGCGTCAAGGATGGCAACCTCCTGGGGGGTGGTCACTATGATGGTGCCGGTAAGCTCAGGAATGCTCTGGCATACGGTAAGCTGCTCGTCCCCGGTTCCAGGGGGGGAGTCGATCAGGAGGTAGTCAAGCTCGCCCCAATCCGCCTGGGCGAGGAACTGGCGGATAGCCGCCATCTTCATGGGGCCGCGCCATACGATGGGGGCATCGCGCTCGGTGATGGCAAAGGCCAGGCTCATCACCTTCAGGTTCTTCCTGGCCTCAACGGGGAAGAAGGTATCCCCACCGTCGTCAGTTTCCAGGATGCCGGCCTCACAGCCAAGCATCTTCGCTACGTTCGGGCCATGCAGGTCGGTATCTAGGATTCCGACCGTGCAGCCGCTGTCGACGAGGGCGTTGGCCAGGTTGATGGTGACGGTGGTCTTGCCCACCCCGCCTTTCCCGCTCATTATCAGGATTTTTCTCCCGATTTTATCCATATGTGTTCGTATTGCCTTGTCTTCGGCGATACGCTGTGCAAAATCAACTCCATCTGACATCTTGTTCAACTCTCCTTGGGATAGGTGCATCCTCCAAAAAGATACGACAAAGCAGCAGAACAGACAAGGGAGAAGTCCCTTTACCAGGCAGAGAATCATCACAGGGGGCCCTTTTCACAAGAAAGTGTCGAAAAGCTCAATTCTAGAGAACTTTTCCCGTTGTATTGGTGGCAACACGACAAAGAAAGGAGAGTTAATCCTTGCAACCTGTTTGTCAGTAGGCAATAACCATCTTCATTATGAGAAGATACCTAGGGGGGATTCAATTCATGTGCAACAAAATGCAACAGAGCTGTTGCATCTTTGTTAACTATGTATCCTGCCGTTACTTGAAACAAGATAAGAAAATCCTCTATACTGAAAATCGGTGAATTTTCGTAGTCTTAGGCTGCGACCACTATAATACTTTTTAGGAGTTCGTATGGTATTCTTAACGCAACTACCAAAAGAACAACTCATTGCCCAGCTGAACAACGGTGTAATCCTCATGTTTCTCGGCATTGGCACTGTGTTCGTGTTCCTTACGTTGCTGGTATTTTTGACCAAGGGCCTCAGTGCCTTTGTCGGAAAGTTCTTTCCCCAAAAAACCCCAGCCGTCGTACAACGTCCCGCATCAGCAGTAGCCGTAGGCACTGCCCCCGATGCAGAGATCGCTGCAGCCATCGTGGCCGCATTCGTTAAATCAAAAGAATAAGTAACCCCCGGAGGTCATTCTCAAATGAAAAAGCAAGTCAAATTCATGTGCACAGCTTTTCGCGACGGATTCCAGTCAGTGTATGGTGCCCGTGTATTCACGAAGGACTTCATGCCCGCAGTAGCAGCAGCGCGCGAAGCCGGAATAACCCATTTCGAAGCAGGTGGTGGAGCCCGTTTCCAATCGCTCTACTTCTATACCAATGAAGACGCCTTCGCCATGATGGATGAGTTCCGCAAGGTGGCGGGACCCGATGCAGACCTTCAGACCCTCTCCAGAGGCGTCAACGTAGTCGGTCTGGATTCCCAGCCCAGGGACATCATCAAGCTCCATGCAGACCTTTTCAAGAAACATGGAATTTCCACCATCCGCAACTTCGACGCACTCAATGATGTGAACAACCTCATCGACAGCGGCAAGGCCATCAGCGATGCAGGCCTGCGCCATGAAGTGACCGTCACCATGATGAGCCTTCCTCCAAAGACCGAAGGCGCCCACGACCCTGACTTCTACGAGGGTGTGCTCAAGCAGATCATGGATGCCGGCATCAAGTTCGAATCAGTCTGTTTCAAGGATGCATCAGGCACCTCCAAGCCAGCATTCGTCCATGAGACCATCAAGCGGGCACGCAAGCTGCTTGGCAAGGACATGAACATCGTGTTCCACAGCCATGACACTGCAGGTGTATCTATCCAGCAGTATATGAGCGCCCTTGAAGCCGGTGCAAACCAGGTCGACCTCTCCATGAGCCCCGCTTCCGGCGGAACCTGCCAGCCTGACATCATCACCATGTGGCATGCCCTGCGCGGAACCGACTATGACCTTGGCATTGACATCGCAAAGGTGCGCAAGGCCGAGGCTGTATTCCAGGACTGCATGAAAGACTACATCATCCCCCCCGAAGCAACGACGGTCAACCCTGAAATTGTCTTCTTCCCCCTCCCAGGTGGTGCCCTCACAGCCAATACCCAGATGCTTCGCGACAACAACATGATGGACAAGTATCCTGAAATTGTTGAAGCAATGGGCGAGACTGTTGCCAAGGGTGGTTTCGGAACCTCCGTCACCCCTGTTTCCCAGTTCTACTTCCAGCAGGCATTCAACAACGTCATGTTCGGACCTTGGAAAAAGATTGCAGAGGGATACGGCAAGATGGTCCTTGGCTATTTCGGCAAGACCCCCATCGCCCCCGATCCTGAAGTGGTCAAGATTGCATCTGAGCAGATGGGCCTTGAGCCGACCACCAAGTTGGTTGTCGACATCAACGATGCAGACCCCACCAAGGGCGTCAAGGCAGCGAAGGCCATGCTCGAGAAAGAGGGCCTGCCCACCACCGACGAGAACATCTTCATTGCGGCATCCTGCAAGGAAAAGGGTATTCACTACCTGCTTGGCAAGGCTCAGCCCAACGGCATCCGCAAGGTTGACCATGAGGCAGAGGCAGCCAAGAAGAGCGGCGAGTATACCATTACCGTCAACGGCAAGGCCTATGGCGTCAAGCTGAACAAGAACAGTGCTTCAGTCAATGGTGTGGAGTACCCCCTCGAGGTTGCCAACGGCATCGACAAGAAGGCGATCGAAGCAGCCCAGAGCGCTGCCACTGCCGCTCCTGTCGCCGCAGCCCCCACCGGACAGGAGGTCACCATCAAGGCTCCAATGCCCGGCCTGATCCTTCGTGTTGAAGTGAAGGTCGGTGACAAGGTAGCAAAGAACCAGAGTGTCCTTGTCATGGAAGCCATGAAGATGGAAAATGAGATCTTCTCCCCAAGTGCAGGCACCGTAACCAAGATCTGTGTGAGCCAGGGCCAGCAGATGCAAAGCGATGACGACCTCATCGTAATCGCTTAAAGGAGTACCCAGACATGATTGGTTCCGCGTTTAATCAACTCTGGCAGTCCACAGGACTGTTCGGATTTCTAGGATTTGCTGAAGGATTTGGCTTGGGTAACCTCGTTATGATCATCATCGGCTTTGTCCTACTCTATCTGGCTATCAAGAAGGGCTTCGAGCCCCTCTTGCTGGTACCGATCGGGTTCGGTTGTATCCTGGCTAACATACCTCTAGGCTTTATCGCAGGGGTAGACCCTTCAACGGGAGACATCGGATTCATCAAACTGCTGTTTGATACGGGTATCGCGACGGGACTCTTCCCGATCCTGATATTCATGGGCGTAGGCGCAATGACGGACTTCGGTCCCCTCATTGCAAACCCCAAGACCCTGTTGTTGGGAGCAGCAGCTCAGTTGGGCATCTTTGCAGCACTTCTCGGTGCTCTTGCCCTGAGCTTCGTGCCCGGCATCAACTTCAGCCTCTTCGATGCTGCCTCAATCGGCATCATCGGTGGCGCTGACGGTCCGACGGCCATCTACGTCACCAGTAGGCTAGCACCGAACCTGTTGGGACCCATCGCAGTGGCTGCATACAGCTACATGGCCCTGGTTCCCATCATCCAGCCCCCCATCATGCGCCTCCTGACCACCAAGGAAGAGCGGTTGATACGGATGAAGCAGCTCAGGCCGGTCAGCAAGCTTGAGAAGATCCTCTTCCCACTGATTGTCCTTTCCACCTGTGCGATCCTGCTTCCCTCTGCCACACCTCTCATCGGGTCTCTGATGTTTGGTAACCTGGCCAAGGAGTGTGGTGTGGTGAACAGGCTCAGCGATACCATGCAGAACGCCCTGATGAACATCGTAACGATCTTCCTCGGCCTCTCTGTAGGTTCAAAGATGGAGGCTCAGCACTTCCTGAACCTGAATACCCTGGGTATCCTGGCTCTTGGAATGGTTGCCTTCGCCCTGGGAACCGCCGCTGGAGTGCTCATCGCCAAGCTGATGAACAAGCTCGATCCCAAAAACCCTGTCAATCCGCTCATCGGAAGTGCAGGTGTATCTGCTGTCCCTATGGCAGCCCGTGTTGCAAGCAAGGTCGGTCAGGAATCCGATCCCCAGAACTTCCTACTCATGCATGCCATGGGTCCGAACGTCGCCGGGGTCATCGGAAGTGCCGTTGCAGCAGGCGTCCTGCTTGCAGTTGTGCCTTTCATGGCAGCCATGTAAGCGTTTAGTTTTAGCAATTCTATCCAAGGGTCCGCTTAGGCGGGCCCTTGTTCTTTCTGTACCTCTCCCTTGAACAGCAAACCTCTCACTTTTTCCTCTTCTCACCAGAGCCTCTCTCCTATATAGTAAGGGTATGTGGACTATACTAATCATCATCACATGTATCATTCTTTTTGTTGTTTGGAACACTACACTCATCGGCTATAGGGACAAGGACGTTACCCCCTTGGAACAAGATGAGAGCACAGTCTTCAGTGAAAAGGCAAAAAGCATACTTCTCAAGCAAGACTCCCAAAAAGCCATCCTGCTGCTACATGGTTTTCCCTCCACCCCGAGTCTCTACTCCTACAGTGCACAGAGGTTCTTTGAAGCAGGTTGGGATGTCCATGTCCCCCTCATCCCTACCTTTGGCTCTGATCCCAAGGAGTTTGAGCATACCACCTTCACGCAGTGGTTTGAGTATATCTGCCGCTACTACGAGACGATGCGAGAGACCTATCCCACCGTCCATGTGCTGGGAACCAGCATGGGAGGGCTTTTGGCCCTCAAGCTGGGCGAGACCTACTGCAGTACAAGACAGGCCCCTGAGAAACTGGTGACCATCGCAGCCCCCGTCGTCTACAACAGCATCCGAGACGGCATCATCACCGACTACAAGTCGTACATAATGAGGACTGTCGCCCTGTTCACCCCCTCCATCGGGGCAAAGACTGTAGACGGGAACCCGAACAGTGATGATGGCAACGAGGAGTGGGTCGGCTATGGAGGCCAGTTTGTCCGCTGTGGCCTGAGCCTGGTGCACGCCATGAAAGCGGTACGCAAGAACCTGGGCAAGATCACGTGCCCGCTCTTTGCCATCCATGATGTCAATGACAAGACCGTCCCCTTTGGAAATCTAGGGATCATCCAAAGGGAGAACGGGAGCAAGAGCTTCAAGAGCCTTGAAACCCATATGAAGGCCTTCAAGCACAACAGGCACGCCCTCCTGCTCTACCGCTCCATCCAGGAAGAGCTGACCGACACCATCATAGAATTTCTGCAATCCAAGGAGAGAGCCAATGGCTAAACGAGAAGATTACATCAGCTGGGACGAGTATTTCATGGGCGTTGCCGTCCTCTCCTCGTTGCGCAGCAAGGATCCCAATACCCAGGTGGGGGCCTGTATAGTCAACCAGGACCACAAGATCGTAGGGGTCGGGTACAACGGCTTTCCCATCGGGGTGAACGACGATGAGATCCCTTGGGGACGCGAAGGACAGTGGCTCGACACCAAGTACCCCTATGTCTGCCATGCCGAACTGAATGCAATCCTCAACTCCACAAGCAGCTCCCTCAAGGGGTGCTCCCTGTATGTGGGGCTCTTCCCCTGCAACGAGTGCGCCAAGGCAATCATACAGTCGGGTATCAAGGAGGTGGTCTTCCTCTCTGACAAGTATGCCTTGGACGACAACACCAAAGCATCGAAGAGGATGTTCGACCAGACCGGTGTCCTCTATCGCCAGCTCAAGGCCAAGCACACCACCATAACACTCAACCTATGATCCTGACTGTCTGCCTCAACCCGACCTTCCAAAGCACCATGCTCTTCGAATCCTTCACACTAGGGGAGGTAAACAGGTGTTTTGAACACTACCTCGATGCCTCGGGCAAGGGTATGAACACCGCCAGGATAGTGAGCCAGCTCGGGGAGGAATCGGCTCTGCTGACCCACCTCGGAGGGCCCAGGAAAGAAGAGATGCTCGCCCTCTGCTCCAAGGATGCGGTTGAGGTTATCCACACCGATAGCTCAAGCGCCATACGTACGTGCACCACCATCATTGCACAGGGGGTCTGTACCGAACTGGTGCAGAACCCAGAAGCGGTGGGGCAAGGGTGTGAAGCGGCCATACGAACACTCTTTAGCGAGGCCATACAACGGGCCGAGGCGCTCATCATCTGCGGCACCCGTGCCCCGGGCTATAGCAAGGGCCTGTACAGCGACTTCGTCAAAGAGGCAAAAGAGAGGGGCAAGTTTGTCCTCTTGGACATCAAGGGCGATGACCTCCTCTCCTGCCTTCCCCATCGCCCTGATGTGATAAAGCCAAACTTCAGCGAATTTGTTGCTACCTTCTTCGGTGAGAAGGTCCCCGAACAGGGGCAGAACACCTATTTGCTGAAGCGCGTACTGATGAAGATGGCAGAGCTCCAGGACAAGTACGGATGCAAAAGCGTCATCTCCCGAGGCAAGCACGCCCTGCTGGTGTTTGACCATGGCCCGACAAGTGTCGAGATAGAGCCGACAGAGGTGGTAAACTCCATCGGATGTGGCGATACCCTCAGTGCGTCACTGACAGTGGCACTGCTCCAAGGGCACTCTTTGCAACAAGCCTCTCTTACTGCAACAAAGCATGCAACGATGCAGGCAAAAACCATACACCCAGGCAGCCTTGTATAACAAACCATCTGTTTCATTTGGTGCATCATTCCTCATGGATTTTGGAATACCAAAATATTGCAACTCGAAAACAATACATTTCTCAAATTCAACACTTATAAGTCACATATAACGCAATATGATAGATAAATTTTTATCAGATTCTAACTGATTTACTTTGACAGGCTGAACTTTATCATCCTATACTGTTACAAACATGAACCCACAAAGTGGGCTACTAGAAATGAGGAGATCCGTTATGAAAAAATTCCTATCAATCATGCTCTGTCTGGTTCTCGTCGGCTCTGCTGTATTTGCAGCAGGAAGTCCGGAAGCCGCTCCCGTAGCAAAGAAAGATTCAAATGTGGTGAAGATTGCTCTGATCATTGAGAACACCATCGACGACAAAGGCTGGTGTCAGGCCATGCACGATGGTATCCTGGAAGCACAGCAGAAGCTGCCAGGACGCATTGAGTACTCCTACAGCGAAAAGATGAAACCTGTTGACGCAGGCTCCGCTGCACGCCAGTATGTCTCCCAGGGGTATCATATCATCATCGCCCACGGCGCCCAGTACAAGAACCTCATCCTTGAAATGGCAGATGAGTATCCCAAGGTAACCTTTGCCTTTGGAACCAGCTCGGAAGTCGGGCCCAAGAACGTATTCACCTACATGCCCGAAAGTGAAGAGACAGGATACCTCTCCGGCCTCATTGCAGGCATGACAACCAAGGCCAACATCGTTGGTATCGTCGGTCCTGTCGATGCCGGTGACGCTGCCCGCTACAACCGTGGATACGTCCTGGGTGTCAAGGCTGCAAATCCCAATGCAAAGATCATGGTCGCACACTCCGGTTCCTTCAGTGACTTCATCAAGGCCGGTGAGATCGCACAGTCCCAGATCAAAGCTGGTGCAGACGTTCTCTCAGGTTCCTCACAGCAGGCCCTTGGCGCACTTCGTGCAGTAGCTGACCAGCGTGATAAGAACATCTGGTGGGTCGGTCAGGACATTGCACAGATTGGCATCCCAGAAGGCTACAAGGTCATCGCAGCCTCCTCCTACAACTACGCAGCTGTCGTAGTCGGTCTGGTTGAGAAGCTTGATGCCGGCATCACCGGGGGCATGACCCTTCCGATGAACTTCAACAACGGTGGATTCATCTTTGCATTCAACCCTGAGCTTGCCAAGATTTCCGATGGTGCCATCAAGGCCAAGGTAAACGAGAGCATTGCAGCCTTCAAGGCAAAGCCCAATACGATAAATTACACAAGCGTTGACTATTCGAAGCTTTAAGAGTCGTTAGTACATGGGTCATGCACTGCCTTGCCGTGCATGGCTCAGTTTTTTTTTGATGGCATTTGGAGGATTCCCATATGGAAGTCACTACAAAAAAGATAACCAACCTACGGGTGGAACATATCACCAAACGTTTTCCCGGAGTGTTGGCGAGCGATGATATCTCACTGTCCATAGGGGAAGGCGAGATCCTGGCCTTGGTTGGAGAGAACGGTGCGGGCAAGACCACGCTGATGAACATCCTCATGGGACTGTACCAACCTGATGAGGGACGTATCATCATCAATGGCGAAGAGGTCAGGTTCAAATCCCCCAACGATGCTTTTGCTGCCGGCTTGGGCATGGTTCACCAGCAATATATGCTGGTACCCAACATGACGGTCCTGGAGAACATAGCCCTGGGATACAAGCAGGCGTGGTCGCTTCTCAAGCTGGACCTGACCATGGTGCGCAAGCGCATAGAGGCTGTCTCAAAGAAATATGGGCTCTATGTCGATCCCGATGCCTTTATCTGGCAACTTTCGGTCGGAGAGCAACAGCGTGTTGAGCTGGTGAAGACCCTCTGTCTTGGCGCCAAGTTCCTTATCCTTGATGAACCCACCAGTGCCCTCACCCCCCAGGAGACCGATGAACTCATTGTCCTGCTCAAGAGGATGGCGAGTGAACTCTCCATCATCTTCATCAGCCACAAGCTGCAGGAGGTAAAGGACCTTTCCAATACCATCACCATCTTGCGCCATGGAGCGGTTGTCTTCCAAGGCAACACCAACGAACACTCACCGAGTGACATTGCAGCCCTGATGACCGGCCATGAGATCGAGCTCCCCCTCAACGAGGAACCCCCTGTTGACGGAGAGGTTGTACTGGATATCAAAAACCTGGATGTAAAGAGCGACCGTGGTTTCCTTGCCCTGAACAAGCTCAACCTTTCGGTTCGCGCAGGCGAGATAGTCGGGCTAGCCGGGGTGTCCGGCAACGGACAGCGCGAGCTGGCGGAGGCCATCAACGGCCTAAGAAAGGTGGAAGGCGGCGAGATCCTCTTCTATGGGGAGAACCTGGCGAACAAAAGTCCCTACCATATCATCGAATCGGGCATGGGCTACATCCCCGAGGAGCGCAATACCGAGGGCATCGTACCCTCCTTCTCCATCAAGGAGAACCTGATCCTCAAGGATGCATCCCACCCCGAGTTCTCCAAGTACACTTTTTTGAGAAACAAGGAGATAGACAAAAATGCCACCGACCTCAGGGTCAAGTTTGACATACGAAGCCCCAATATCTCCGTTGCCGCAGGATCCTTATCCGGAGGAAACATCCAGAAGGTCATCCTGGCCCGAGAGATATCCAGAAAACCCAAGTTTCTCATAGCTGTCTATCCCATCAGGGGTCTTGACCTGGGTGCTGCCGAGTTCATACACAGGCAGCTGTTGGAGAAACGCAAGGAAGGCATCGGGATCTTGCTTGTCAGTGAGGAGTTGGATGAGATCCTGGACCTCTCTGACCGTGTGGCGGTAATATTCAAAGGCGAGATCCAGCAGGTGTTGGCCCGCAAGGATGCAAACCGCAGGAGCCTTGGCATTCTCATGGCAGGAGTGAAAGATGACCAGAACATTTAAGATTACCTACAAGGTCACCATCATCATTCTGGCCATACTGGCAGCAATGATGATAGGAGCCATCATACTTTTGACCATCGGTGCAGATGTGCTGAAGACCTATTCGGTCATACTGTTTGAACCTTTGAAGACAACGCTTCAGCTCTCCGAGGTGCTCATCAGGGCGATCCCGCTGACCATCATCGCACTTGGCATCTCAGTTGCCTACAGAAGCGGCATCATCAACATCGGAGCTGAGGGGCAGATGGCGATGGGCATCCTGGGGACCACAGCGATCACGCTGCTGTTCCCCGAGCTTCCCAAGCCGGTCCTCCTTCCCATGGCGGTTCTAGCCGGGGCTGTATGTGGAGGGCTGTGGGGCTTCATCCCCGGGGTCCTGAAGGCAAAGCTGCAGGTAAGTGAGCTGCTCTCGACAGTCATGCTCAACTATATAGCCGCACAGTTCTACACCTTCTTCCTACGCGGTCCGATGCTCGACCCGGCAGAGTCCTCCCTCGGAGGGAGCGGGACACCCCAGTCGATGCGCCTGAGCAAGAACATCTGGCTGGACCGGCTCCCCGGCACACGCCTGCATGCCGGTATCTTCTTCGCCATCTTCCTGGCCATCATCATCTACCTGTTGCTTTGGAAGACATCCACAGGGATGAAGATGCGAGCAGCAGGGGCAAGTGCCCGTGCAGCTCGCTATGGCGGCATCAGCGTCACGTGGTATCTGGTCATAGCAATGGTCATAAGCGGTGCCTTTGCAGGCATGGCAGGAGCCATTGAGATCGCCGGTGTCCACAGGCGTGCCATCGAGGGCATCACCGGAGGCTACGGCTTCAGCGGTATCGTCGTCGCACTCTTCGGAGGCTTGCACCCTGCGGGCATCATCCCCGCATCGTTCTTCTTCGGCCTCCTGATCGTCGGGGCGGATATGACCCAGAGAATGGTCGGCGTTCCAGCAAACATGGTAAACGTGTTGCAGGGGGTCATCATCCTGGTCATAGTCGCCACCAAGATGGTGCTAGCGGACCCCTACCTCATGGAGAAGGTCTGGCGAAAATACCAAAAACTCACGAACCCTCCCAAGGAGGTGGAAGCATGAACTTTATCGTAAATATCCTTTCGCTGGCAATCCCCTTTTCAGTGGCGCTGCTGATAGCCTCCCTCGGGGAGATGTTCAACCAGAGAGCAGGAATCTTCAACCTAGGCTGTGAAGGCGTCATGGCGATGGGAGCGTTCCTTGGCATGCTCATCCCCTATAGCATCGGCCAAGGCGGGCCTACCCCTGGAGTATATAACTTCATAGGGATTCTGGTTGCCATGGGCGTCGGTGCCCTCTTCGGGCTGTTCTTCGGCTTTGTGGTCGTAACCTTCCGTGCCCCGCAGGGCATCGCAGGCATCGGGCTGCAGATGTTCGGAGTGGGGACTGCAGGCACGCTCTTTCGCCACTTCGTCGGCGGTACGCAGTCGGTGCCTGGCATCGACAACATCAACATACCCGTCCTCTCTAAGATTCCCATCCTTGGGCCGGTCTTTTTCTCGCACAACGTTCTTGTCTACCTTGCCTTCCTGTTCGTTCCGGTTGCCTGGTACATTCTGTTCAAGACCCCCTGGGGCCTGAAGGTACGGGCTGTGGGGACCAACCCCAGGGCTGCAGACTCCATCGGCATCCAGGTGAACAAGGTCCGCTTCCAGGCACTGGCTGTGGGCGGAGCTCTGGCAGGGTTGGCTGGAGCGTACCTCAGCCTCTGCCAGGCAAAGATGTTCAGCGACGAGATCATAGCAGGACGGGGCTTCATTGCCGTAGCGCTGGTCTATTTCGGACACTGGAGTCCGGGAAAGATCATGTGGGGTGCCCTCTTGTTCAGCTTTGCCCAGGCATTGCAGCTTGCAATCCAGGGACAGGGGATCAACTTCCCCTACGAGTTCGCTGTCATGCTGCCCTACGTCATGGTCATTGTGGTCCTGGCATTCAACAGGAAGAGCCAACTGCTCGGGCCCACAGCCCTAGGCAAGCCGTTTAACAGGGAAAAGCGGACGTAGACAAAAGATGGGTATAGACAGGGGATTTTGTTGCAATTCCCTGTTGTTTTCTTAGTTTTCTCATCCATTGGAGCATAGCGCAACAAGGATTGCAACAGACTAATGTATTACGCAACAACACCTTGACGAATTACTTCATAATGGAGAAACTAAAGAAGTATAGCATCACAGACCGACGCATTCGCCAGAGTGCCGACGCTAAGCGGCTACCACATGTTCCCTTCTTAAACGCTAGAAACGTTGAGGCCGGTTACTGTGCATTACGCACCTCCCGCCTTGACCCAATGGAGAGCAACGCTGTGTATGCATTCACTGTAAATGGAGATTCGATAACCTACAACGGACAAGACAAGAAGCTGCTTCGCTTCCTACGAGAAGACCTGAACCTCACCGGAACCAAGGACGGGTGCAGTGAAGGCGCTTGCGGAACCTGCACCGTCTTGGTGGACGGCAAGAAGACCAAGGCATGCATACCCCTGCTTTCCAAGCTCGAGGGCAAGGCGATCATAACCATAGAGGGCCTCTCCGAACGTGAGAAGGATGTCTACTCCTACTGCTTCGCTGAGGCAGGGGCTGTGCAGTGCGGCTTTTGCACCCCGGGTATGATCATCAGCGCAAAGAGCCTGCTCGATGAGGAGCTCAACCCCACCTTGGATATGGTCAGAAAAGCCATCAAGGGTAACATCTGCCGATGCACAGGGTATAAGAAGATCGAGGAGGCAATCCTCAAGGCAGCCCGATATTTCCGGGAGAACCTGCCGGTGGTCACCGATGTTGAGGAGCCTGTGCTCGACAAGCGCTACAGGCGCGTCGATGCGATCCCCAAGGCTTTGGGAGAAGGTCTCTATACCGATGATATACGAATCGAAGGGATGCTCTATGGCAAGGCTGTGCGATCTGCATTCCCCAGGGCACGGGTAGTGAAGATCGATACCACAGAAGCACAGAAGCACCCCGACTTTGTCAGGGTGGTGACCAGCAGCGAGGTCCCTGAGAACATCATCGGGCACCTGACCCATGACTGGGATGTCCTGATCCCCATCGGAAGCATCACCCGCTACACTGGCGATGCCCTCTGTCTGGTCGTTTCCAAGAATAATGAGACGCTCGATGAGATAGCAGCCCTCATTGATGTATCCTATGAGGTATTGAAGCCAGTGCTCACCATGGAGGAGGCTCTCGCTGATGATGCTCCCTCAATCCATGAGAACGGCAACATCCTCACCATCGAGCACATAGTCCGGGGAGACGCCGACAAGGCCATCGCAGCGAGCAAGCACGTCATCACGCGCCACTACTCCACCCCCTATACCGAACACGCTTTCATGGAGCCTGAGTGTGCCGTAGCACTGCCTGAGGGAGAGGACGGGGTCCTAGTCCATACATCCGGGCAGTCAATCTATGATGAGCAGGACGAAATCTGCCGCATGCTCCGTCTTCCCCCTGAAAAGGTACACTGTCACAGCATGCTTGTCGGTGGTGGATTTGGAGGCAAGGAGGATATGAGTGTCCAGCACCATGCGGCCCTTCTCGCCTGGTTGCTCAAGAAGCCGGTAAAGGTAAAGCTCAGTCGCCAGGAAAGCCTGACCGTCCATCCCAAACGCCATCCTATGGAGATCGACCTGACTACAGCCTGTGACGAGAGAGGGCGCATCACCGCCATGAAGGCAACCATCCTAGCCAATACGGGAGCATATGCCTCTTTAGGCGGGCCAGTCTTGCAGAGGGCCTGTACTCACGCCTCCGGTCCCTACAACTTCCAGAACTTTGAGGTCCTGGGAAAGGCTATCTATACCAACCTGGTCCCTGCCGGGGCATACAGGGGCTTTGGGGTTACCCAGAGCTGTTTCGCCGTCGAGTCCAACATGAATCTGCTTGCCGATGAACTAGGTATGGACTACTGGCAGTTCAAGCGACTCAACGCCCTCAAGCCGGGGGACATCATGCCCAACGGCCAGATAGCCCAGCCTGACACCGGCATCATCGAGTGCCTTGATGCGGTGAAGGAGGCGTACGACTCATCCCCCCGGGCAGGTCTTGCCATAGCCTTCAAGAACAGCGGGATTGGGGTAGGAGTCCCCGATACCGGCAGATGCATCCTCTCTGTAGAGAAGGGCAAGGTGCACATCCGCACCAGTGCAGCGTGCATGGGCCAGGGAATTGCCACCGTCTGCATCCAGATGCTCGGAGAGACCTGTGCACTGAACTCAACCGACCTCATAGTCGAGGATCCTGATACGAGACGCACCCCGGACTCAGGAACGAGCACAGCCTCACGCCAGACGGTATTTACAGGGGAAGCGGTACGAAGGGCGGCTCTGCAACTGAAGGAAGCCCTGAAGGGCTCAACGCTTGCCGAGCTTGAAGGAGAGGAGTACTTTGGCGAGTACACCAGCGTAACCGACCCCATAAACTCGACAAAGAAAAACCCGGTAAGCCATGTGGCATACAGCTACTCAGCACAGGTTGTGATCCTTGACGAGGAGGGCAAGCTGGAAAAGGTAGTTGCAGCGTGTGATGTGGGACAGATAGTAAACCACCAGGCCCTTACCGGCCAGATCGAAGGAGGGGTCACCATGGGCCTAGGCTACGGCCTTACCGAGGACTTCCCCATCGAGGAGGGACAGCTGAAGGTAAGGTACGGCACCCTTGGCCTGCTGAGGTCAACCGATGTTCCTGATATCGAGGTCATGCTGGTCCAAGGCCCCAAGAAGAACCCTCTGGCTTATGGAGTGAAGGGAATAGGAGAGCTTTCCACCATCCCCACAGCCCCTGCTTGCCAACATGCCTACTATCGTTTTGACGGTACCTTCAGGACCTCCCTACCCTTGGCTGATACTGCATATAAGAAGCCTAGGAAGAGTCATTGAGAAGAGACGATCAAATAAGAACGAAGACAAAGAATAGAGAAAGAGAATATTGATGGAGGCCGCGAAAGCGGCCTCTGGTGTTTTCACTGGTAGTTGTCGCAGATCTTGCGCCAACCGGACGATGTGGATATGACCTATCAGCTCTATAAGTTTTTCAGGTATAGACGAATAAAAGGAATATTTTTATATTTTTACGGTTATACTCTAAAAACTATATATAGTAAGTCCATAGTTCCAATACATCAAAAATTTCGAAACTAAGAGAAATGTAAGGACCTCTGGCTATTCTATGAAGTTACCTACCTGAACGAGAAGCCATTACTCTTCTTGAAGCAAAAAATCCAGAAGATTGATAATCTTGATACCTTCAAAATCTTTGGCAAAAGGACGGTCCATAGTGAGTATCATCTTGTCATACTGGTCATCAATTGCAAGAAGCGGACGTAGTTCTCTCTCTCGTGTCTTATCATCCATGATAGTGGCTGAGACCTGCACATAGAGTTTTCGACCTAGACGGGTAGCAATGAAATCAACTTCTAATGTGCCCACTTTTCCAATGCAAACATCATACTGCCGATGTAGGAGTTCCATGAATACAACATTTTCAAGAGTATGACCATAATCAGCGTTTCTCAAGCCTGTCAATTGATTGCGAACCCCCAAATCAACAATATAGTACTTTTGCAGTGTCTTAAGAAACATCTTCCCCTTAAGATCATACCGGTTTGCTCGATAGATGATGTACGCATTCTCCAACATGACAAGATAATTATAGATGGTCTCACTTGTAGTTTTCCTCCCGCTGGAGTTCAGATAATCTACAATCTTCTTCGTTGAGACTATATTTCCTATGTTTGCTGCAACATACTTGAGCAAGTTCTCAAGCAGTGCAGGATCACGTACCTGATTTCGCTGTACCACATCTTTTAGGATTACGGTGTTGATGACACCGGAAATAAATGCATGTATGGTATCTTTCTGATCTAGCAGCTTAATTACTGTAGGCAAGCCCCCATAGGTCAAGTAATCATTGAAATGGTCTGGAAGAGACTCTAACGCCCCCTGTCCAATGAATAGCAGATATTCCTTGAAAGAGAGAGGTTGTATAGGTATCTCGACATATCTTCCTGAAAGTAGTGTAGAGAGTTCTGAAGAGAGCAAATATGCATTCGATCCTGTCAGATATATATCCACGGGATAATCAACTTGGAGCGAGTTGACTACCCGCTCCCACGCTTCCACTTGCTGGATTTCATCAAGAAGAATATAGAACCTATCCCCTTCTTTTTTTAGTTTCTTTTTCAAATAGGCATAGAGTTCTTTGTACGAGGTCAGGTCATCAAAATCCAAGGATTCAAAATTCATCCGAATAATATGCTCGGAGGATACTCCATTTGCGAGCAGATACTCTTCAAACAGGACAAGCAGGGATGACTTTCCACAACGACGCATCCCTGATACTACTTTGATCAGGGGCTTGTCTTTGAACTTAACCAGTTGAGCTAGATAGAAATCACGTCGTACCAGCATAGGCCACCTCTTAGTGCAAGTATACTGGATTATGTAATAAATGTAAAAGTTTTTCGACTATAGACGAATAAAAGGAATATTTTTAGAGTTTTACGGTTATACCTGAAAAACTTCTACCCTACTACCAATTGAATCTTTCCCTCTCAACCATAATAAAGGGGATCCTTTGCTCCCCTTTATCATAGACATCTATGATGATACCACTTCTGTCCCAGTACATTTTGTTATGTCCTACACCAAAGCAATCCTCTTCCCATTCACAATAACAACCAGGCCTTCAATGTCGACCGTTGCCTCTGGCCTGTTCTCAAAGAAGTCAGACTCTGGAGAAGCACCGACCATACAGGCAAAGTAGGTTATCCCCTCGCCTATACTCCCTTCAAGATAGGGAACGATGGTAGTATCCTGGGTAAAATTCAGGTTAGGCATCGGCCTTATCCAGGCAGCTTCCCTATTCTCCAACAGGTCTACTATAGCCGTGGTTCCCCAAGGGAGACGCACCCCCATGCCATGGCTTGTATCCTGCAGAACGTCCACTATGGGCTCCATCTCAAAGCCTTTATAGCTGAGCATCCCGAAGCCTCCTTCCCTGCTGGTAAGTGCCCTGGGGCTCTCTATCCTATGGATTCTGATATGCCAGCCTCCACAAGGCACCAGCCAGGTGGTGATGGTCACATCCCTATAAGGCTGCCATCGGCTTCGTACTATCGTATCAAGGAGGGCGTAGTCGTACGACTCCCTTCTTGGACGCCAGTAGTTGTCCCCTTCACTCACGTACAGCATGCTGTCACATCCTGTCTTCTCAAAGTCGAAGCTTGCCAGTGAGGCTGAGAACCCATACTTCGCACTGTAGGCGAACTTGGCATACTTCTCAGAAGCATGATTCATCTGGTACGCAGGGTACTGCCCGGCATTGAGCAGGACCACATCATGCTTTGACCGGCACAGCAAGGCCCGGGGGACTTTGAGCAGGGATACCTCCGGCAGTTTGGGCATAGGGAGCTCCTCACTCATCCAGAAAGGGTGCTCCTTAGGGAGGGCAAGGATAAGGAATACCTTGAAGGACCAGTACGGGGAACCCGGGCTGTTGTACTGTTCAGCTATCAATAGAGTAGGATAGGCAAACCCAATGGTCAATAAACCATCACGATCGAAGATGGGTTGGGAGAACCACCACCTGAGGTTGCGCAGTAAGATGCCCTTCATCACTCCCCAAGGCAGTACCTCTATGTTTGCAAAGGCACAAGCACTGAAGAAAGAAGCCATGGCAAAGCGATAGGTCTGACTGCGTCCAAAGGGCACACACAAACCCTCATCGGTGAAGTAGTGCACAAACTGCTGGGCAAAGAGCCCTGCCCTATCTTTGAAGCGTGCACAGCGTTCACTGTCGCTGTTGTGTTTTTACCGATAGTACACCATCGAATAGAAATGGAAGGCAAAGGGGTTGTACCCATCAAAGGGAACCTTGTCACGGTACCAACCATCACCTACATAGAAAGCCTCAAGGGTAGCCAAGTCATGCTCCATCATTTCAGGTGCATATGCTTGGCCCAATGACTCAAGGGCCAGATTGACCAGCACCCTGAAGAAAAGCCAGTTGTTGTCGCATACAGTCTCTTCGTTGATAGTAAACAGCCAGGAAGAGAGGTTTTCTTTCTCTGTTTTGGCAAGCGGAATCCAATAATGGCAAGGGGCTACCAGAAGAGCGAGAGCCATAGCTGCCATCTCCACCATCCTCTGATCTACAGGGCCTACATCACCCCAATAGTACTTGCCTAGCGGGTTTGTCCCCTCTACAAATCCCTGGGTATGACGATCGAGGCCCTGCCAGTCATATCCTCCCGCCACCAGCGGCCCTATTCCCCACAACAGCCGGCTCCACCCCTCAAACAGGGCTATTTTTGAAGAAAAGTGTGCAGAGCCATTTCCTACAAACAGGCCTGCTCCTCCCTCTACCAGCTTGTCCTCACAAGGCTCCAACATCTGGATGAGACTCAGAGTTAGATCATCGCGGCTCTTTAGGGGATTGTGTGTGATCGGAAGATCATATGTTTTCATGAGATTGCCCCCCTTACCAGAACAAAGGTCTGTTTCGTAAGATCCTTACCAGTGCCTCAACATAAAAATAGTCACCCCAGATAGTGCACTCATCAACGCCTTTTCCAAAAGGCTTGCCATATACGGCATGCAGGAGTATCCCATTGGAAAGGGGCTCATCCTTGCTGGTATAGGAATCGGCAAGGGACTTCATCATACTCAGGGCTACCCGTTCATAAACTTGGCGATCCTTATCCACAACAGGCAACAGTGTTGCCAATTCCAACAGGGCACAGGCTGCGATAGAGGCGGACGAGCTGTCACGCTCCTCATCCCCGCTTGTAAAGACAATATCCCAGTAGGGGACATTGTCCTCAGGCAACCGGTTAATGAAATAGTTAGCCATCCGTTTTGCATCATAAAGAAGTAGAGGATCACTTTCATAGCGGTAGTTGAGACAGAGCCCATAGATGGCCCAAGCCTGACCTCGTGCCCAGCAGGAGGAGTCGCTATAGCCTTGGGCTGTCGTACCCCTGAGGGGAGCCCCGGTCTCAGTATCGAAGTAATAGGTGTGGTAGGTTGAGTCATCCTCCCTAAAGAGGTAGGTCCTTGAAGCCTTGAGGTGACGCACTGCCGCTTCCCTATAGTGACTTTCACCTGTCTCGTCGCTTGCCCAGAAGAGCAAGGGGATGTTCATCAGACAGTCGACGATGATCCTTCCCTTCTCCAGAGGATTATCAAGGTCCCCCCAAGCCTGCAGGATCCCAGCAGGTTCGTTGTAGCGAACCATCAGGAGGTCTGCTGCCTCTAGGGCAGTCTTCTTAGCCTCCAGGTTGCCGGTGAGCAAATACTCAGCCTTGCATGAGAGGATATAGAGAAATCCCAAGTCATGCGTATTGGTCTCTATCCTTTTTTCCAGCCTATTCTGGTAATCGGCAAGGGTCCTCTCAGCAGCTTTCCGGTACTGTTCATCACCGGTGTACTGGTAAGCTTGCCAGAGCATGCCATTCCAGAAACTACTGGTCCATTCCGTATTCGGAATGACAGGATACACATTCCCTACGCTTGCGGGTGCTGGATAGCCCTCACTGAAGGCCGGGATATTCTTCTCGATCATGGCCAAGGCAAAATCCAAGGCCTGTTCCCAGTATCCAGCGTCCAACAATGCAGCATCGATATGAAAGGGTTTTTGTATATGTTCCACAGTTCTCTCCCTAGTTTTTGGTCTTGTAATAATCAGCAACAACCTTGAAGGCAAGCTTTCGTGTCTTTCTGTCGCTGTCGATGAGGCCCTTTCTGTTGAAGCCTTCCTGGTATCGGTTCAAGCGCCGGACCGCACGAAAATCCATCAGTATCCAGGGGGTCGTTCCTTGGATAAAGGGACACCTTGCCATGGTTGCAAACTGCTTTCTATACAGCTCCTCCTGAAACTCCTCGGTCCACATGGTCTCCTTTGTCCCATGATGACCAGAGCGGGCTCCCCCGCCAAACTCTGTGATAATGACAGGTTTTGTAGGCTTCGAGTTGTCAAGAATAGTCAGCAGATGATTGAAATCTGGGATATACCAACCGCAGTACTCGTTGTTTCCAATGATATCAAGGCAGTCGATGAGTCTGTCTTCAATGATCATCTTTGTTTCATTTACCAGGCAGGCTGCACTGATGGCGCGAGTCCCATCGAGGGATCTTGCACACAAGGCAAGGTTGGACATGAAGGCAAAGCGGTCATCGGTATCAGGATTCTCATTGCCTACCGACCAGATAACGACACTTGCGCGGTTACGGTCCCGCATGATCAATTCCTTGAGCTGATTTTCTGCATCCCTGTAGGTTGTCGGATTGGCGAAGTCGATTGCCCAATAGACGGGGATCTCCTCCCAGAGCATGACACCCATCTCATCGGCAATCTGGGCAAAGCGACGGGTATGTGGGTAGTGGGCAAGACGCAAGAAGCAACCATTGAGCTCCTTCAAGTGCTGTATGGTCTCCCTGATAACCTCGTCATGAGTAGTTTTCCCCAAGGTAATGTGGTCCTCATGTATACAGACTCCCGAAAGGTAGCGTTCCTTTCCATTAAGGTAGCACTTTGTCCCCACCACCTTGAACTCTCTGAATCCAATGGCATCGGTAAGCTTGTCATCACCAAAGGTGAGGGATACTGCATAGAGCCTGGGACTCTCAGGGGACCAGAGCTCTGGGCTTGCCTTGAATGCCACATGGCCCTTGCTCTCCTTCACAGCAACCTTTTGCCGTATGCCCAACTCTGGGATCTCCAGCAGAGCCTCCCCACTCTGAGTACCATCGACAGTGAGGTCCATTGCAATCTCTGAGTAGTTGGTATCAGGAAGCAACCGGACAAACCAGTCCCGTATCACCGTCTTCGGGGCCCTGATGAAATACACATCACGATAGAGGCCCCCATAGTTGAACCAGTCGGTGTTATCCATAGGAACCCGGCTCTTTGACCGTGAGGCATCAACAGCAACTATCAGACGGTTCTTCTCGAGCAGCTTCCCTGTCACCTCAACAGTAAAGGGAGTGGAACCCCCGTCATGCATGGCCACAGGCTTTCCGTTGAGAAAGACATAGGTTCTATATTGAGCGCCTTCAAAGTGCAGAAAGGACCTCTCTTCTTTTCCGGCATACAGGAACTCACGCATGTAGAGCCCCATGTTCTCATAGAGATACAGCTCAGGACTCTCCATATTCCAGCAAGAAGGAACATTGACCAGCGGCCAATGGTCAAAGTCAAAGTCACAAGGAAGAAGCAACCCATCCTTGGCTTTTCGCTCCTCCTTGTACCAATCACTTCGCAAAGCCGTCTCATAGGGGTCAGCGATGAAATGCCACTTGCCATGCAAGGACTCCACATCTCTGCCGGAGATGCTCAACAGCGTTTCAGACTCTACTCTGAACGGTTCAAATTGCGCCTTGTAATCAACAGCGTGTATCGCCGCATTGAAATTCTCAGGTTTCTTTTCCATGGTTAAACTCCTATTACCCTTTAATTCCAGAGGCAGATACGCCTTGGATAAAATATTTCTGCCCGAACAGGAAAATTACCAGAACAGGTAGTATTGAGATGAGGGCGGCGGCCATCTGCGGCCCCCAGTACACATACTGCTCACGCACAAAGTCTGTCATCCCCAAAGGAAGAGTCTTAAGCTCGGGTGTGGTTATATAGATCAGAGGAGCAAAAAAATCATTCCAGAAATACCTGAAGGAGAAGATGATCTGTGTGACCAGGACTGACTTTGCCATAGGCAGGATAATACGGAAAAAGATGGTCCAGTCCTGTGCTCCATCGATCATCGCTGCCTCTGAATAGGTGTCGGGGATGGAAAGGAAGAACTGGCGCACCAAAAACGTTCCAAAGGCAGTAAAGGCACCCAACAGGACCAGAGCCATATGGCTATCATACAGACCCATCGTCCTGATGATGATGAACTGGGGTATGGTCACTGCCTGGGAGGGTATCATCATCGAGATGAGATAGAGGGTAAAGATAAAGTCCCGCCCCTTCCATTTGATCTTTGAAAATACGTACGCCCCTGTTGTGGCGGTAACAAGCTGGACTATCACAATAGTGGAGGTCAGCTTGATCGAGTTAAGGATGTAGCGAGGGAAATTCTCCTTCAGACGCATGAAGTTTGTCGTCACAGGGTTTGTGGGAATGAACTTGAAGGGGAAGTCGAACAAGTTGCTTTCATTTTTAAACGACGATGAAAGCACAACCAAGAGGGGCATCATAACTACCACTGAAACAAATGCTAAAAAAAGTAGCTTCACAACGGTTTGTATCTTTCTTTGTCGTGTGTATGAGATACTAGACAACATCATAGTTCACCCACTTCTTCTGTCCATGCTGTTGGACAAACGTAATGATGAGGATAATGACCATAAGAACCACAGATTCTGCCGAGGCATACCCGAACCTAAAATGCGTAAAGGCGTTTCTATATATGTCGAAGGCGAGTACAATCGTCGAGCCGGCGGGCCCTCCCCCTTGCTGACCTCCGGTCATGATGAAGATATAGTCAAACACCTGAAAACCCCGTATTACCGCAATGGTGATGGCATAGAAGAGGATTGGGGAAAGACCGGGAATGGTTACGGATATGAACCTCTGCCATGCATTTGCCCCATCCATGGAAGCTGCTTCATAGAGCGAACTGTTGATATTCTGCAACCCTCCGATAAAGAGCACCATGTAATAGCCAAAGTTCTGCCAGACGGTCACCGTGATGATTACAGACAAAGCGGTGCTTTCACTAGCCAACCATTTCAGCGGTGTCATGCCCATTGAGATCATAACTTGGTTAATCAGGCCGGAATTTGGTTCAAACAAGAACATGAAGGCCAGGCCCACCGATACCGATGAGAGTATGTTCGGGATGTAGTAGACGCTCCTGAACAGTGCACACCCTCTGAATGTCTTTGCCAGTAATAAAGAAAATCCCAAACCTAGGGTAATCTGGAAAAATACCGACACTATCATGTAGTTGAAGGTGATTCCAAGGTAGGAAAGAAATTTGGAGCTTGAGAAAGCTATGATATAGTTTTTCACTCCGACAAACCTATAGACCGGTCCTCCGGAATAATTGGTAAAGGAGAGGACTACCGCCATGACCATGGGAGCCAGGACAAAGGCGACAAAGCCGACAAAGCTTGGAAGCAAAAAGGATGCTATGGTCAGACCTTTTCTGAGTGTGAGTTTTTGATGCATGCAGGACCTCCCCAAAAGAGAATGGTGATGTATGCCTCCCCATACAGGGGAAGCATACAAGGCTTGTGCCTAATTCTGTTTTTAGAAGGTTGTATCTACGATTTCCTTCAGCCCTTCGGTGAACTTCTTCTCAAACTGTGCTTCGTTGATCTTGCCGAGGATGAACTCCTCCTGCATCTGATCGAACATAGCCTCAACACGAGAGGAGTACTTGCTGAAGTTGGCGGTATAGTTCTTTCTATCCTCGAGGAAGTAGTTCAGGGAACTTTCATCGGGGAGGTTCTTCCCAATGATGGTGCGAACTTCATCGGTGGAGATGGCAGGAAGAACGCCGAATGATGCCGCTACCTTAGCACCCTCAGGACCACCCATCCACTCTATGAATGCAAACGATGCATCCTTTTTCTTGGAATAGGAGGTGATGTGGTTGCTGGTAGGCAGACCTACGGTACTATAGACCTCATTGTCGCAAGGCATGCGGGTAATTCCGTAGTCAGCCTTGGTAAAACCTCTAAGCAGACCGTCCCTCTCACCGGTGGTCATCTGGCCGGGGAACCACTCACCAATGATGAGCATGCCGACATTCCCATCGTAGAACTGCTTGGAATAGTGGGTCTTGGTCACTTTCATGTCAATGAGGGACCACATGGCACCAGCATCCTCAAGGTCTTTTCTCATGGCAAGCTGACGCGTTACGTTGCTTATGTTGTCGATTTTGCCATCTGAGGTAAGCACCTTGTCCTGTGCCTGGCCGGCCATCCAGAATCCCTGGCTTCCCCAGAAGTAGATTGAAGCACCGATAAGTGAAGGATCGGCGGCAGTGATCGCCTTGGAAACTTCAGTAAACTTCTCCCAGTCCCATTCGCCTCTTGCCACATAGTAGTCAGGGGTTGGGATACCGGCTTTCTTGAATACATTCTTGTTGAAGTAGGTGTAGTAGGAACCGCCACGCCAAGGGATGCAGACTATGTCATCTCCAATGGTAACTGAAGATCGGTAAGCATCAACTGCTGCAGTAGAGGCACCTGTCTTTGTAAAGTAGGAGTTCAGGGGCTCTATATACCCATTGGCATATTGTGCGAACATGTCCCCCTGTCTCTTTTCCATGAAACAGTCGATGTTGGCCCTACCGGAGAGCAGTGTGGTGAGCTTTGTCTCATAGTCGGCAGATGCCAGGATCTTCCCATCAACAAACACCTCACTCTGTGATGCATTGAATGCATCTATCAGTGCCCTATGGCTTGCATCGTCCCATGTGTAGTATGTGATGGTGGTGGGTCCCTCTTTGACAGCGGCAACCTTTGTCTCCGCAGCTCCGGCAGCGAACAGCGTTCCTGTTACCAGGACAAGAACCATACCGAGCAAAAATGATTTCTTTCTCAAATTCATTGTGTGCCTCCTTATTAGACATGAATGAGCTTGATTAAGCATTGCATGACTATACTGATTTTGATATTTTGAAGAGCATTTTTAGTTTTGATTTCCATACAAGGGGAATGTTGAAAACCTACAAATTGTTGTTTTTCCTATGAAATGTACGATATTTGGCAGGCGACATGCCCATCATATTTTTAAAGTAGGTGCAAAAATAGGAATAATTCCCGAATCCCACCTGGTCCCGGATCTCGTTGATGCCAAGCTCACTCTCCTCAAGCATCTCGATGGCTTTGGCCAGGCGCAGGCTTGAGATAGTATCATTGATGGAGACTCCTTCGCTCTGTTTGAACTTGACGCGCGCATAGTTGACAGAGAGGGAGAACTGGTCGGCGACCAAGGCGGAATTCAAGCACTTGTCCTGCAAATTCTCCTCGATGAACCTATTCATATGTTCCACTAGCTCTCTCTGCTGGTCATGGCTTGCATGGGTTAGATACTCACCCATGACAGCAACAATTGAGGCGAACGTAGCATGCAGCTGGGAATACTCCTCACATGAGAGCACTTTGGTATACCAGGCTACAGACCCGCCAGGATAGAGTAGGTCGAGCTGGGATGCATAGTATTGCTGCACCAGAAGGCTGAGATTGAGCGATAAGGCGAGAAAGTACTCATAGCTGGACTGGTTTCTGAGCGCTTCAAAAATCCTTTCCACTTCCTTTTCATAGAGGGCGACATCGCTGTTCTTCAATGACTGCACAAAGGCGTTGGTGTCCACCATGGAGGTATCAATTGCCGCTCGCTGTATCTCTCCATGGAATACGATGCTACCCCGCCTGGAGAGATACAGCACCCGCATGTCCTTGCGTACCTGTTGGAGCTTGGATGGCAACTCCTCCAAGGGATACTGCTTTGCAAGGACTATTGCACTCACATCAAAGCGATGGTTTTCCCCTATCAGGGTATTGGCTTGTGTGATCCTCTCTTTGAGTTCCTTAGGGTTCTGGTAGGAGAGGTAGCAATAGGTATGGTTTTCAAGATAGAGCAGGAAGGTATGGTGCTTAGACTTGCGAAGGGCGGGAAGCAGCCATTGCGCCGCTTTCTCACTTTCCAGACAGATATCATGGGAGGCCCTATGCTCATCGAGGTTGCCTAGGCGAACCATTGCAAAACAAATATCACCGGTGGGGTTGTAGGGCATGGATTTCTGGGTGCCCTCCCCTTTCAAGAAGGTGAGCAGACGCTTTTCAAGGTTCAAGGAGCTGTCCAATCGCTTTGCGATAAGGACAAGAGTGCAAAGTGAGAGGATGAGAATTGTCAAGGAAATGAGGATGATATTGTTCTTCAGCTCCTTGATCGGGCCGACGATCTTCTCGTAGGGAATGAGGTAGACCAATCTCCACCCCATCTCCGTCTGGTCATTCCAGCATGCAAGGAAGAGTTTGCCCTCCTTATCGGTTATCCTAATCGATCCTGCAGTTGCCTCCTGCTGCACGAGATGTAGAAAAAGGGGATCGTGCAGACTGGACTGGGCAAACTTGTCCGCATGTGGATGGGAGAGGAAGTATCCCTCATTGTTAATGATATAGAAGTCTTCGGGTGCATCTTTGGCCTGCAGGGTAAACATCTCCCGGGCCGCTGACTCTGAAAAGTTGACAACCAGGGCATAGCTGAGTCTGGGATTGTTTGAAAAATGGGTGTTCGCCAGAGTGTAGAGGTTTTCGGTCGCTTCAATGCGAAGTGTTATGCTGTTGCCTTTGTCGGTAAAGGATGCCCGTCTCTTGTCAAAGAGCAGGGTCCTGTTGACACCGGTCTGCAGATACTCCATGAGTGACGGATCGCTGGTGCAGCTGTCACCTTCAAAGCCCCGGTAGGATGAGACGAAACCGTAGTCTCCGTTATAGAGATAGATGGAATGGATGTAGTTGTTTCGGGCAACCATGCGGTCAATGATGGGAATGGCCCTCAGGATTGCCTCCCGGTCTTCCAGGCGATGAAAGAGGAAGTTCTGTATCGTAGGATCTTCAAAAAGCTGGGCCGCTACGGGCACTGAGTTGAAGCGCATCTGCTTGTACAGCGTACTGATCATGCTGAGGTTGGAGGTATAGGTCTCCGTTATCAGGCTGGAGGCGATTTTCTCTGAGGAGTGGAAGAAAAGGGTGGAGAGCACGATCAGAGCAATACAGATGGTGACGCTTATAGGGATGAATATCTTGATAAATCGTGTTGTTGTAGTTTTCGATCTCATGGGTGCCCCTCATAAAGCAGAAAAGGAACAGTATTTGCCAGCACAAGGAACTCACTACTCTTCTCTAGGGTACAATACTACACGGAAAACAGCACAAAGGGAAATAAAACTTCCCCCAAGAGAAATCGCTCGCCATCATGTGCCATCGACCTGTACCTTCATCCACAGGGTTTATGATCCCAGCCATGGTCCATGGCGATCAGCTTCTCCCCTGTATATGCAGGCTGGCATGCGCGGCAACCGCACAGAACATGGTCACTCTCAGCGCAAAGGCTGTCTCCCAAAAATGGATTGAGGAAGTCGAGCACTATGTCCCGCAATTCTTTGCAGACCTGGATTACAAGGATCTCAAGACGATTCCACGATTCTGATGGCTTCTACCCATTTACCCAGAGAAACTATCTACGCCCTTTCTGGAGCTTTACGATGTAATCAAGACCATCACTGGTAATCCCGGACTATTTTCTCACTGCTGGCGTAGTACTTATTGTTTTTCATGTATGTTGAGGAATCCATAACTCCTCTATGTACATAGGATAGTATTGTCACACAAAAGTCTCAATAGGTTATATGTATATGTTTTGAGACTTCTATAGGTAAAAACTTTGAAACAGTCAGCTCCTATGCCTGATTTCCAATCTCAAAACAGACATAAAGCGGGGTGTCTCCCGGCCTTGTTATAGCATGAGGCTGAAAGGTCAGCCTACCAGATAGAAGAGGCCCTGCTTGGCCTAGATCATGGTTCTGGCATGAGTATCTTGCCTTTTCCCAAGGATGGAGGGTAATTCGCCTGAAGGTTGGCTGGGCAGTGCTAATGTTTGCCTATATATTGGTATAGAGGGAATTTACCATATCAGAATCGAGCTAGCAGTACGCTATTCGTGCTCTTCTTTTCATTTGGGTTTCCCAAAAACCATGGTATAGTATGGCCATGATACTCAAACGTGCAACCTATTTAGGATCTGACCATCACCTGCATACCCAGGATATCAGGGTATCAGGCTCGGTTATCAGCCAAATCCAGGAAACCCTGGAGCCAGAGGAGAAGGAGCGCATCATAGACTGCTCTTCCTTCATCATCGTCCCTGCCCTCGCTGACTGCCACGTCCATACCCCTGACACCTTGTTACGGGGTATCCACCGTGACATGAGCCTCGCCTCCTGGGGTGATGGCAGCAAACAAGGTCAATTGCAGCAAAGGCTGTACGACTATATAGACACCTCCGTAGGCACAGAGGAGTTCAAGACCCTTGTCCTCTACTCCTACATGCAGTACCTGAGACAGGGAGTCGGCTTTATTGTTGAGACGGGACAGGCTGACAACTCCTCCTCCATCCTGGAGGAGTGTGCCCTTCAGATCGGGTTGAAGGCCCTCATCGACTACTATGACGAGTATCCGACCACAAACCCAGCCTCTGCGACCATCAGCAGGGGCATACACCTCCCTGAAGAGGAGGACCTCACCGCCAAACTTTTGGAGGAGGTGCGTAAAAAATGTGCGACCGACCATCCCTACCTGATGACCCACTGCCTGGAGACCTCCTGTAGGAGGTCCGAAGTGATAAGGAAGTTCGGCATGTCGACAGTAGAGCTGCTTGCCAAAAAGCATATGCTTGATAAGCGCTCAATCCTCTTCCACTGTGTCGAGGCAAGCGAGCAGGATATAACGCTCCTGGCAAGCCACCAGGCCAATGTGGTGCACTGCCCGGTTTCCAATACCCGTAGCGGGAGCGGCAGCATGAACCTCTGTGCCATGCTAGAGCAGGAGATCAACATCACCCTGGGAACCGACTACCTCAGCCACGACATGTGGGAGACCATGCGCGCAACATACGGGGAGCTGAAGCAGGGAATGAAACCCCACCTCTATGATGCACGCACTGTGGTGGACATGGCTACGCGCAATGCCGCCCCTATCGCAAGAGAGACCAGCTACCAGGGGACCATCGAGGTAGGAAGCGGTGCAGACCTGCTCTTCCTCACCGCCCACCATGCCATCTCCCCCATCATCGACACACCTGACTTTTCCAATGTGGCCCATAACCTGCTCATCCATGCCCGTCCTGAGATGATCACACACGTCATGGTCAATGGGAAGTGGGTCATCAGGCACAAGGTGTTTGTCACCATAGACGAGACTGAGGTGCTCAGAAAGTATGCCGAGATTGTGAACAAGCTTTTCCCCGAACAGGACAATCCTTAATCTCCCATAAACCCCATTGCATGGGAGATAAGAAACCAACGTGTGAGAGAAAAGCGTGTATAGGTAGGGGAAAAGGCTCGTGAAGGAGCCAATTCTCTGATAGCTGTGATAAGGCTTATTCTTGTTTTGACAAAGCTTACAAGATTTTGGAAGCTTTTTACTAAATCCTTCCAAAACCTTGGAACCTATTCATATCTACACCTATACCCAAGGAACAAGACCGATCTCCTGCCAAGGAAGTCGGTCTTGTTTGATCAATGTACATAGACATGTACACAAATATACATGGGTATTGTTATAAATAACCAATGGAATATGCATGAAGCAAAACACCAGCGATACAACACTCTGGATTCCTACACTTACATGTACAACAAATACTGTAGTATCAAAAAATCAGGGACTCTTCCCATGTTCTCCGATTCGTCTGGAAAAATGTATGCCAACCAGGCTACTTCTACTCTCAGCTATCAATAACGTTCAATTTTGTCTGGTAAGGGCCGGTGTAGGCGAATCTCCATACTTAACACTTTTACAAGAAGTGTAAATGTGTTAAATTATCAGCATTACGTTGCATCGCCCTACCATGAGGAACACAATATGAAACTGACAACACTTGACCAACTGTTGGGAACCCTGAAGAAGGTTACCGATGATATCACAAAGACCATCCCCTTCAAATCTATACAGTCCTTCTTGGAAGACCTGAAGCAAACCAAGCCTTCCTGGCCTGCCTTGAAGATAGGCAACCTTGTCGCACCCACCCCTATCGTACAGGGTGGGATGGGAGTGGGTATCTCCCTCTCCGGTCTGGCCAGTGCCGTTGCAAATGCCGGCGGCATCGGAGTCATTGCAGCAAATGCCATCGGCTTGCTGGAAAAGGACTACTACAAGGATGGCAGGGCGGCAAACCTCCGTGCCTTCCGCCGAGAGATACGCAAAGCCCGCACCCTGACCGGTGGCATCATCGGAGTCAACATCATGGTTGCAGTCAGTGACTTTCACGAATTGCTCGATGTAGCCATTGAGGAGAAGGTGGACATAGTCTTCATGGGGGCCGGTCTTCCCATCAAGGGCCTCCCCGTTGAAAAAATCCGTGAGAACGGAGTAAAGATCGCCCCCATTGTAAGTTCGGCCCGTGCCACTGAGATGATCTTCAAGATGTGGAAGAAGATCTACAACGACGTCCCTGATGCCGTGGTCTTTGAAGGGCCAAAGGCCGGCGGTCACCTGGGCTTCACTGAAGAACAGCTTGAGGACCCTGCCTTCCAGGTGGAGGCGATCGTCCCTGAGATAGCAAAGGCACTCATTCCCTTTGGCCAGGAGTTCTCCCGGGAGATCCCCCTCATTGCAGGTGGGGGTGTCTATAGCGGGGAGGATATCTACCAGGTGCTCCAAAGTGGAGCCCAAGGGGTCCAGATGGCTACCCGATTTGTAGCAACTGACGAGTGTGATGCAGACATCCGCTTCAAACAGGCGTACGTGAACTGCACAAAAGAGGAGATCGGCATCATCAAGAGCCCTGTGGGGATGCCCGGCCGAGCCATCCGCAACAAATTCATAACCGATACCGAAGCAGGCATACGCCCGGCCTTTACCTGTGCATGGAAATGCCTCTCCTCGTGCAAGGCCGAGGATGCAAACTACTGCATCTCCATTGCACTGAACAACGCCCGGCGAGGCGTGCTGCAAGGAGGATTTGTCTTTGCAGGGGTCAATGCCTATAGGATAGAGGAGATCGTACCGGTCGCCTCCCTGGTTTCCGAACTCGCCACAGGCTACTGGCTTGCAGAGAGACAGAAGTTCGCATCCAAGCTGGAAACTCTGGTGGCCAGCTTGCAAAACCTGGCAGAGCGGTACAAAACCCTGCAAGGCCAGGTCATAGAGCTGGGAAAGGCGTACGAAAAGGCCCTTACTACACCTTCGGCCCTGATGGAGAAGGTCTCCCTTGCAGAGCTCAGGAACAAGTATGAGATGACCCAGGCCATGGCTAGAAAACTCCAGCTCAAGATGGTGGAGAAGCTCATGGCTTCATGGTACCTGCTGGAACCACAAACGATCTAGGACCTTACCAGAGAAGAAAATCAATGAGGACAGGCCATATCGAATTGAGGGAGGGGTGCATGCACCTCTCCCCCTACTTTGTCCAAACAACGGACCTATTGGCACCAGACTTAGCATTACTACTTCTATCTCAATAGCTTGCCTGTTTTTACAGCAGCTTCTCTGTTCCGCTGTACATCTCTGTGGTGTTGATGACCAAGGCCCCATGTCCGGGATGCTTGGTGGGATTCCATCCCTTCATCCAATCAAACATTGCCCCAGAGGTATGGTACTCCACATCCCCCTTGACCTGGTAGGACTTGCCTTCCTTGGTGATGAACAGGACAGTAGCCTTGCTGTTGGCATCAATATTCTGCTTGGTCTTGGAAAAGTAGTTGTTTGCTATGACAATGCGATTGTCATCACTCAGGCCTACACAGGTTGCATAGATGCTGTTGGGCATTCCCTTACTATCAACGGTGGACACCACGACAGCGCCATCTCTCTGAAGCCAAGCTTGTTTCACTGCATCACTCATGTTTAAATCTCCCTTTCGTATACTATTGCATCCATTGTAAACCTTTGAGGTATTGTTGCAAGGGAAATGAGAGAAAAAGATGCAGAGGGTACAAGGTCTTTGCCTTGTGATCACTCAAGCACAGGAGTCTCAATTTTTTAACCACTCGGCTGAGAAATCCCAGTTCTCTTAAGGGGCTGGGATGAATCAGAGCAGATTTTGTATGTATGTTCGTAGTACTTCTGTGGGGGCATCGCCTACAGAACAAGCAAAGTAACCATTAAAGCTAGTCTTCTGTTACTGAAATTTCCTGCAGGAGCTCCTAACTAAGAAACTACTATTGCAATGATGCTCTGAAGTCATTGTTTTCCCACACCATTTTGGTCCTTCAATGCACATAGCACCAAAAGCTGAAAGGTATTGGGGTACTTTGGTAGCGATAAGTCGTGGCAAGTAGGTCTTGGTACTCATAAAGATTCTCCTTTATCGTATTTCATACTATCCCGACACGACTGATTGGGCAAACTCAAAGACCCTAAAGTGAAGGTATCCTTCAGCAATCCAGGAATTCATCATCTTACCGATAGGATCTCTTATAGATTTGCAGGCAATCCTTATCACTGAGCTCTACCGGATCAACCAAGAAAAGCCCTGCCATATTGGCCCTGGCGTTCCGCACCATCTTGGGAAGGTCCTCTTCGGTGATGCCATAGTCGGACATCTTCAGCTGATCGACACCACAGGCTCTCTGCAGGGATAGCAGGGCTGTGACAAAATCCATAGCCTCTGAGGCATCTGTTTTCCCCAGTGCCTTTGCCATGGCGATCATCCTCTCATCACAGACTTTGCTCTTGGCAATGTGGGTGTAGTAGGCCTCGCTGATCATCAACAGCCCTGCCCCATGGGGAAGGGCCGGATAGTAGGCACTCATGGCGTGTTCCAGAGAGTGCTCAGAGATACACCCTGAAGTTGACTCCACCATCCCGGCGAGGGTATTTGCCAGCGAGACATCCTCACGGGCCTGCAGATTTTTTCCATCAGCGACAGCCAGGGCGAGGCTTTTGCCGATGAGGCGGATCGCCTCCAGGCTATACATGTCACTGAGCGTATTCGCAGTGGTGTTGATATACCCCTCAGTACTGTGGAACAGGGCATCAAAGCCCTGGTAGGCAGTAAGTGCTGGAGGAACACTCACCGTAAGCAAGGGGTCCACTATACTCAGCACGGGGAAGGTCCCTTCATACCCCATCCCTATCTTTTCGTTGGTCTCCTCCTTGGAGATGACCAGCCAGGGGTCCGCTTCAGTACCCGTGCCGGCTGTGGTTGTGATGGCCACGATGGGCAAGGGCCAGATGGGTATGGGTTTGCCTGCGCCACTGCCTCCCCCTACGTAGTTCCAGAGGTCCCCCTCATTGGTGGCCATGATGGCGATGCCCTTTGCAGAGTCGATGGTACTTCCCCCTCCCAGGCCAATGACGAAGTCACACTTCTCATCCCTGCAAAGCTTGGCTCCTTGCATCACATGGTCCTTGATGGGGTTGGGAAGTATCTTGTCAAAGAGGACAAAACTTACCCCAGCCTTCTGAAGCTGCTTCTCCAGTTGTGCAAGATAACCATTATCCCGGGTAGACCGCCCCGATGAGATGACGATGAGGGCCCGTTTCCCAGGCAGCTGTTCCTGATACAACCGATCGAGCGAACCATTTCCAAAAACTATTCTTGTGGGTATGTGATAGGTGAACTGCATGCGAGCCTCCATGGAACGTGTTGGCCAAAGTATACATACAACAAAGGCCGATACGCAAGGAAATGAACTCAACCATCGACAAGAACCCTCATTGAGGAAAGCTGGTCTCTGTGCATATCCCCCAAAGCTCAAACTCCGCCAAACCAGAAAAAAGGCATCCCTAAGATTTGGAATGCCTTTTCTCTGATTTGGAGTCCCCTCTTTGTTCGTACTATGCATCAAGAGGATGTGTTCTCGTGCATGAAATCAACCCTTGACAGCACCCATGGTGATGCCACTGGCAAAATTCTTTTGGAATAGGAGAAATATGGTAACAATGGGCAGGGCCCCAAGGGCGGCTCCTGCCATGATGACGCCGTAGTTGGTCGCCATCTCAGCCTGCAAGGTGGCAACACCCAAAGCTATGGTAAGCTTCGACCGGCTTTGCAACATGACCAGCTGGAGGAAGTAATCGTTCCAGGTGGCTATGAAGGTAAAGATTGCCAACGCACCATAGGCCGGCTTTATGATGGGGGTGACAATGCGCACGAAAGTCATCCACTCATTGCTTCCATCGATACGGGCGGCATCGAGAATTTCCGAGGGTATGGTCTGGCAGTACTGCTTCATCAGGAACACCCCAAAAGGCCATCCGACAGCAGGCAGGATCACAGCCCAGGCGCTGTTGTAGAGCCCTGTGGAGTTCATGATGCGTACAAGTGGCACCAGGACAACCTGCTTGGGCAGGGCCATTGCGGCTACAATGAGGCCAAAGACAATCGCCTGTCCGGTAAATTGCTTCTTAGCAAGGACATAGCCAGCCATGGCAGCAGTGATCAGCACCAACACCATGGACATCACGGACATGAATACGCTGTTGAAGAACCACTTCCCCGCCGGGTTGATGAAGAGTTCGGTAAAGTTGGCCCATGTCGGGTCCAGAGGAAACCACTGGGGAGGCATCTGGATGGCGACCTTCTGCATCTTGAAGGCCCCGGTGATGATCCAATAGAATGGGAAGATGAACAGCAGTGAGACCAGGAGCAAAAGTATCATCATCACCGTCTTATAGATGGATTTCTTATTTTCAATCATTGTATACCCTCATCAATAGTCCATATCGGACTTGATAAACTTGAACTGCAGAAAGCTGAAGAACCCGATGATCAGGGCCAGGACCATACCCATGGCATTCGCATATCCATACCTGAAAAGGGAGAATGCATTGGTATAGAGATAGTACATGATGGTACTGGTCGAATAGACAGGACCTCCTGAAGTCAGCAGCTGGATCAGGGCAAAGCACTGGAAGCTGTTGATGGTGGTTATCACCACAACATAGAGGGTTGTCGGCATGATGGACGGCCACTTGATCTGCCAGAAGACGCGGAACTTGCCTGCCCCATCAACTTCGGCAGCTTCCAGGATCGAAGAATCAATATTTGCCAAGGCGGAGATGTACAGCACTATGGGCTGGCCGATGCTGGTGGTGAAAAGGATTGCAATGATACACCAGATGGCGGTTTTCTTATCCCCAAGCCAGTCCATATTCTTTTCAATGACCCCCATGTTCACAAACACGTAATTGAGGATGCCTGCATACTTGTCAAAGATCCATTTCCACACGACCACGACAGCCACCGTACCGGTGACAACAGGAAGGTAGAAGATCCCCCTGAAGGTAGAGGTGACCCATGGACTCTTGTCGTAGATGAGCGAACTCACCCAGATGGAGAAAATCGCCACCGTAGGCACAGAGACGGCAACAAGGAAAAAGGTATTGCGAAAGGAGCGCAAAAACTTCGTATCCCTAAGCAACTCGCTATAATTCCTCAGGCCGATGAAGTCAAAGGAACTCATGGTATAGTTGAAGAAACTGGTAAACAGCCCCATCCCCATCGGGACGATGACAAAACCAAGGAAGAATAGCATCATGGGCAGGAGAAACAGATAGGAAGTCCTGTCCGTCTGCCTTTGTACAGCATGGCTTACACCATACTTGTTTGTCTTTAATCTCATACATAATCCTATTGGGAACAGAGAATTCCTCCCCAAGTACTATCCTGGGGAGGAGTTCAACTATCGTTTAGATATTGGCGTTAGCATTCTTGTCGTAGTCTGCAAGAGCCTTCTCAGGGGTCTTTTCACCAGTGAATACATTCTGAAGCATGTTCCACCACTCAGTCCTCATTGCTGCGAAACCAGGCATGGTGTTGTAGTAGCCACCATAGTACTTGTTCCAGGAGGAGAGCAGCTTGTACTCAACATTTCCAGGATAGAGGTCGCCAAAGGAGGATCGAACAGGGAAAGCACCGGTCTGCACAACGTTCTTCGGACCCCAAGCAGGATCATCACAAATAAACGTCACCAGCTTCTTGGCAGCCTCAGCCCTAGCCATATCCTTGTTGTCAAAGATACCAAAGCCATTTACCAGGTACTCAAGAGAAGGCACTCCATCGTTACTGGGGAAGGGAATGGAAACTTGGGTATACTCCTTGCTTGCATAGTTCTTGGCATTGGAGGTACCCCAGCAGATGGAGGCAGCTATCTGCTGCTGTGCAAAGAGCTGAAGTTCTTCTGCTGCTGCGATGCTCAAGCCGGCATCAATTGCACCCTTGTCGACAAGGGTCTTGAGAAGCTTGACAGCCTTGACACCTTCAGGAGTGTTCATGGTATAGCGTGAACCGTCTGAGATGACTGCACCATAGAGGTTGCTTACCAAAGCACGGGTCCCCTGGTCTCCACCCTGTCCACCACAGTAGACGGAGATGCCACTCTTGCCATACGCGCCAAGGGCTTCCATGGCCTTGATGAAGTTATCAGTGGTCCAAGTGCGGTCGCCTGTAAGGTTAACATACTGAAGGGCACCGGCTTTTTCCCACATCTCCTTGTTGATCCCCATATAGAAGGGAGAAACACTGAGAGGGTACATCCAGGCGGTCTTTCCATCGGTACAAGCGGCAAGCAGTTCGGCATTGCCCACATCCTTCTTGTAGGAGTCGGTAAAGAGGTCATCGAGAGAGACCATCTTGCCATTTCTTCCGTACTCGATGAGTCTTCCCGGAGCATCAAAGATAACGTCTGGTGCGGTACCGCCTTCAATGGCCGCAACGATCTTCTGAGGGCCGCTTCCAAAGTCAATGGTCTCAAGCTTGACCTTGATATCAGGGTTGGCAGCTTCAAATGCCTTGATGATACCCGCTTCATAGGTACCTACAGGCTGCCCTGCATCCTGACCGAATGTGGGGAATGCCCACCACGTGATGGTCACTTTGCCATCAGAGGGAGCGGCTTCCTTTGTACCAGCGGCAAACAACGGCATTGCCAGCATAAGAAGGGTAAGAGCAACAATAACAATCTTTTTCATAATTCTCTCCTTTACCAATAAAACATTCTCATTTATTTAGTATTACTTGTATACTAGTTTTGGTTTTCCGTTTTGTCAAGATAAATCTGAAATTTCGTAATCTATCATACAAAAAGGGTATATTATATATATTTTTGATATATTTCCATGAATACAGCCAAATTAATCCTATAATTAAAACCTAAACACCTTTCTCATTATACAAAAAAAATGTTTTGATTGACCTTCTTGTATTCTAGTTTTACAATAGAACTGAAGCAAGACTCCACACGGGAAGAGCGAGATACCCCTTGCGATGGCACAATACCCTACCCTGTCACCGCACCTAGGAAGCTGACTCTAGCCCTACAAACATCCTCTGCCTTGGGAGGTAACGAACTAACAGTAGTATGGAGAAGATGAACAGTTCATCACCGTACGTATGATTTATGCACGATAAACTTGAGCTTACTGGTAATAACCAATAGAATAGGGACGAAATGGCAACAAAAACAATAGTGATTGAACAGATCTACAACGACATCAGAAACAAAATCCTGACAAATGAATTTGCACCGGGGAGCAAGCTTTCTGAAAACTCCCTCTCCAATGACTACAACTGCTCAAGGACTCCTGTCAGGGAAGCGATCAAACGCTTGGAGCAGGATGGGTTTGTCATGGTCCTCCCCCACAGCGGCTCCTATGTGAAAGAGATGACGATTGCCGAATATCAGTATCTTGCAGAGATACGCTCATATCTTGAAAGCCTTGCCTTCAGGCTCAATTGTGAAAAGAAGACAGACATACAGCCTTTTGCTGATATCCTGGACAAGATGGATGAGTGTGACATGGTCAACGATGTCCTAACCTTCAGCAACCTGCATTTCCAGTTCCATCTTGCTATGGTGGAAGCCTCTGGAAATGAGACGCTCTACACAACCTTCAGGAGACTGAACCTCAACTCCAACAGCCTGCTGTTCTATCAACAGCTTACAGAGAAGGGAAAACTGTCCACCCAAGAAGAGCACCGTAAAATCCTCTCCTTTTTGGCTGACCAGGATATGGTCAAAGGCGAGAGGTTCATGTTCGCCCATCTCTGGCGCAAGCGCAACAAGTTCAAGAAACATAGGGACTCTGAATAGCATTTCAGAGAACCACCCTTAAGATAGGAAATACGAAACACCACCCACACATGACCAAGGACCGCCTCACTACGTGTGGCAGCCCTTGAATATGTGATAGTTTCAGCTTTAGCCTATATGGTGTAATTAACCATGCTGCCTCCCATTACATGAGTGAAGGAAGGAACATGCTTATAGGAGACCAGAAGGAGACGAGCATCAGCATGATGACCATCATGACCCAGAACGGCATGACAGCCTTCGTAGCCTTCTCGATCGATATCTTTCCTATTGAACAGCCGACAAACAGGGCGGAGCCCACCGGAGGGGTGGTAAGCCCGATGGCCAGGTTCAAGATCAGCATGATGCCGAACTGGATGGGATCCATCCCCAGATAATCAACCATAACCGGGAACAGGATTGGTGTGGTTATGATGATCAGAGGGGCCATGTCCATGATGCTTCCCAGCACCAACAGCATGACGTTTACCAGCAAGATGAGGATGATCCTATTGTCAGTAATGGCAAGCAGGCCGGTAGTTACCGCCTGCGGGATGCGCAAGAATGCCATCAGGTAGCCAAAGGAGCTTGCAGCTGCAATGAGGCTCATCACCATGGCAAGCGTCTTCAGCGAGTTGCGCAGGATGGAATTCATCTGCCTGATAGGAATCTCACGATAGACAAAGAACGTGATGATAAATGAGTACACAGCAGCAACTGCAGCAGACTCCGTGGCGGTAAAGACACCTGAAATGACTCCACCCATAATGATGAGGATGGTGAAAAGTCCGAAGAAGGCATCCCGGGCAAGCTTGAGGGTCTTCCTCCAGCCAAAGCCTTCCTGCTTGGGGTAGTTGCGCTTGAACGCAATGATGGCCGTGGGGATCATCAGCAACAGGCCGAGTCCAACTCCGGGGATCAGGCCTCCGAGGAAGAGCTTGCCTACCGAGACGCCACCACCTGCTGCCATGGCGAATATGATCATGTTGTGGCTAGGAGGAATAAGAATTCCTTCACAAGCACTGGTGACCGTAACAGCAACGGCAAAGTCAGCGTCATAGCCATCCTCAACCATCATGGGGATAAGCATAGCCCCGATGGAGGAGACGTCGGCGACGGCAGAGCCGGAGATGCCTCCGAAGAACATGGAGGCAAGGATGTTCACCTGGGCAAGGCCTCCACGAACGCGCCCGACAAGGGCGTTGGCAAAGCCGACGAGCCTGCGCGAGATTCCACCCTGGCTCATGATCTCACCTGAGAGGATGAAGAACGGGATGGCCAAAAGGGAGAAGGAGTTCACCCCGCTGACCAGGCGCTGCACGATGGACATCAGCGGAATGTTCAGAAAAATAGCAGTGAAGACTGAGGAGAGGAACAAGGAGAAGGTGATGGGGAACTTCATGACAAGCATGAAGACAAACGAACCGATCAGGATAAAGGAACCCATGCTTGCATTCATTTGGCCTTACCTCCCTGTATTTTTTTTATGTCCTCATACAGATGAATAATCGCATAGAGAACAATGAAAACTCCTGCGATAGGCAGGACGACATAGTTGATGGAATTGGGTATGTTGGTAGCCGGCAGGGTGGATCTTGCACCGTTGAGGGTGAGTTTCCAGCCGTAGTAGATCATAATGGCGCCAATGATGACCACCAGCACATCACGAATACAATCCAGCACCCCGAAAAAAACCTTGGGAAGCTTCTTGGGAAGGATGTCCACATTGATGTGCAGGCTTTCCTTGACCCCGAGGGCCATGGCTATAAAGGTGAACCAGATGACGATGACTAGCGAAATCTCTTCTGACCAGTGGATACCGGAACTGAATCCGTACCGTAACACGACATTAAGGAATACGAGGACTACCATCGCAACCAACAACACCATGGCCAGCTTGAGAACCCAAACAAAAACGGAGTCGAGAACTTTCTTCAATTGCTCCATGGGAACCTCCTAGTTGGATAGTTAGCAGATGAAAAGGCGTGGGGTTGTAAAAACCCCACGCGATACAAGGTTAGAATTGCTTATTTAACAGCCTTGATCTTGGCAACCCACTCTCTCTGGGCAGCGTTGAGCTGACTCTCGTAGAGGGGGGCCATCGCGGCGGCAAACTCGGCCTGGTTGTTGATCTTGTTGATCTTCGAACCGGCTGCGCGGA
>Ga0265295_1001060_pt1 | contig 51077 bp, 53 predicted proteins | sample Munlansysbiofilm_FD_192503 | JGI IMG/M metagenome (GOLD analysis project Ga0265295, IMG submission 192503) | Leachate microbial communities from a municipal landfill in Southern Ontario, Canada - Methane capture system biofilm | ecosystem: Engineered > Solid waste > Landfill > Unclassified ... | reverse complement strand
TCGCCATCCCTTTTTCTATGCCCCACCCTTAAGGAGCTTTAAGTCATCCTGAATAAATCTGTGCTGGACCTGATTGACTTTGAAGTTTACAGTCTTAAATGCAAACTGGAATATCATCCCTCCAAACAGGGCCATAATAAGTGTACCGATCCCAAATTTCCCGCCGAGGATTATCCCAACTGTTACAACTATTACTTCAATTGCACTCTTTATAACTCGTACTGATTTTCCAGTCCTTCTGGTAAGTACAACCATCAAACCATCCCTGGGTCCTGCGCCCATACCACCGGAAATATAAATAAAGCAGCCATAACCTTCAATGAGTACACCTAGAAGCAGCATTATCAGACTTGGCATAAAGGAGTCAAAAACCGGCACCAGGTTGTTGAGCATCAATATATCAATAAACGTTCCAATCAAGAGCATATTCATTATTGTAGCCCATCCAATGGTTTGTCCCAGGACTACATCAAGGCCAATAATAAAGAGCCCGGTGATTATGTTTGCTCTCCCCAAGGTTATCCCAAATGTCTTTGACAACCCTTGGTGAAAAACGTCCCACGGCGATACGCCCAAATTTGCATTGACCGTCATTACAATTCCAAGAGCAAATAGAAACAGTCCAAAGACCACTCTTGCAATCTGTTTTGGTTTGTATATCATATCTAACCCTTCTTTTCTCTTATTTAAGCTCCAACTCCACCGGACAGTGATCCGAGCCCATTATTTGGTCGTGGATAGCTGCATTAATGAGCCTATCCCTAAGTCCTTCAGATGCGAGGAAATAATCTATCCTCCATCCCGCATTTCTTTCTCTTGCTTTGGTTATATATGACCACCAGGTGTATGCTCCCTCCAGATCCGGATAAAAATATCTAAAGGTATCTATAAATCCGCTTTCCAACAGCTCAGTCATCTTGGCTCTCTCCTCATCGGTAAAGCCTGCGCTCTTCCTGTTGGTTTCAGGATTCTTTAGGTCGATCTCCTTGTGAGCTACGTTAAGGTCACCACATACAATTACCGGTTTGGTTTTTTCTAGAGATTTAAGGTACTTCCGGAAATCGTCCTCCCATATCATTCTATAATCAAGCCTCTCCAAACCTGTTTTGGAATTCGGTGTGTACACATTGACAAGGAAAAAATCCTCGTACTCCAGAGTTATGACTCTTCCTTCCTTGTCATGCTCCTCGATCCCTATTCCATAGGAATCACTGAGAGGCTTGGTTTTTGAAAATATGGCGGTGCCTGAATACCCTTTTTTCTCAGCTGCATTCCAATATTGATGATAACCCTCAAGCTCCAGCTCTATCTGGCCAATTTGCATCTTAGTCTCCTGAAGGCAGAAAATATCAGCATCAAGCTCCTTGAAATAATCCATAAAGCCTTTGTTAAGGTTAGCCCTTATCCCGTTCACATTCCAGGAAATCATCCTCATTTTATCACCTGTCCTTTATCAATATTCATCGAGAAATGAGTACTTTTCTCCATCCTTCTCCCATCCAAGCACTCCATCCATGTTTACATTTTGAGCTGCTCTGAAAATCGATATGTCAACATTGTCAAAATCCTTCTTCATACTCTCTATCAAGGCTTTTATCTCATATCTTTTGTTGCCTATCCTCTTTGCTGCAACCATGCAGGCGCAATTAAGCGGCCATATACCGCTGTTCTGGATAAATCTCTCGATATATTTCTCCTCGATGAGATACAGTGGTCTGATTAGCTCCATATCATCAAAGTTTTGGGCTTTGAGCTTTGGCATCATAGTTTTGAAGCTGCCTGCACAAAGCAGATTAAGCATCGTAGTCTCGATCACGTCATTAAAATGGTGCCCTAGTGCCAACTTATTGCAGTTGAGCTCCTTTGCCTTACCGTAAAGTGCACCTCTTCTCATCCTTGCACACATATAGCAAGGGTAGTCATTGGCGATCCTGTCGGCGACCTGAAAGATATTAGCTTCATATATATGAACCGGAATTCCCAAATAGCTGCAATTCTCCTCAAGAAGCTTTCTTATGTCCGGGTGATAGCCTGGGTCCATTGCAATATACTCTACCTCAAAATTTTGCTTGCCATTTTTCTTAAGCTCTTGAAACAGCTTCGCCATTAACAGGCTGTCCTTTCCCCCTGAGATTGCGACGGCGATCCTGTCTCCATCCTGAATAAGCTGATACTCCTTTATCGCTTTTATGAATTTTGTCCATACATGCTTTCTATATGTTTTTATAATACTCCTCTCAATATACTCGAGAGGCTTTCTTTCGTTGAAGGGAACCAGCACCTCACAGCCTTCACCAGCTATTCCCTTAATCAAATCCTCCATCTGATCAAACCTTCCTAATTACTATAGTGAAAAGGAGAGGGTGGCCTCTCCGTTAAACGTTGAACCTGAAGTTTATTATATCTCCGTCCTGAACGATGTACTCCTTGCCTTCCAGGGTCACAAGACCTTTTTCCTTGGCCTTATGCATGGAACCGTATTCTTTAAGGTCTTTAAACCTGCATACCTCAGCGCGGATAAAGCCCTTCTCTATGTCAGAGTGGATCTTCCCTGCAGCATTTTTAGCTATTGTACCCTTCCTTATTGGCCATGCTCTGACTTCGTCCTCACCAGCAGTGAGGAAGGATACAAGTCCCAGGTAATCATAGGCAGTTTTTGATAATAAATCGATTCCAGACTCCTTGATCCCAAGCTCCTCAATAAACAAGAGCCTGTCTTCATCCTCCAATTTATTTATCTCGAGCTCAGTTTTTACGCATATTTCTATAAGAGGTGTTCCTCTTTCATCAGCAAGAGCTTTTATTGCGTCTTTGCCAGGATAGGTACCGGAGGTAAGCTGGTCCTCATCAATGTTTACAACCATTATCATCGGTTGCTCGGAGAGAAAAGAGAATGTTCTTAGGAGTTCTCTTTCATGATCCTCCAATTGAATATTGTGTAAAAGAAGCCCTTCCTCAAGCCCATCCCTGCATTTTTTTAGAACCTCGAGCTCCTCAAGGTTCTCCTTTGTAACCTTCTTGGAGGTCTCGATCCTTCCGATCCTGTTTTCAATTACTGCCAGATCTGCGAATAGAAGCTCCATATTTATAGTCTCGACATCTCTCATGGGGTCCACGGAACCGTCTGTATGGAGTACATGCTCATTATCAAATGCTCTGATAACATGCACCAAAACATCAGTTTTCCTGATATTCTCAAGGAACTGGTTCCCCACACCTTTACCTGAGGATGATCCCCGAACCAGCCCGGGTACGTCGATTACCTCAATAGTTGCATGGGTGGTCTTCTTCGGCTTATACATCTCTTTAAGAAAATCAAGTCTTTCATCCGGTATCTTAGCTATTCCAATATTTGCCTCAATCTTACCTGTAGAAAACTCAGAAACCTCGATTTCTGATCCTGTCAGCAGATTGAACAATGAAGTCTTGCCTGTTGACGGCAGTCCTATCAATCCAATTTTCATATCAGTGCTCCTTTTCGATTAAAAGTATCCCTTGAAAAATTGTATCAATAAAGCCGACAAAGTGCAATAAGTATAATCCCCCCTAAAATCCAGGGGGGACTTTCTATAATGGGAATTCCATAATTACTTTGAACTGGTCACTATCAATAACAACTCTTAAACGGCCTCCAAGGTTTCTTGTAAAGCTCTCAGCGATCGACAGACCTAACCCGCTCCCTTCACCGCTTCTTGCTTCATCTCCTCTATAAAATCTCCGGAAGATTTCCTCCTCGGTGAAGCTCATTTCATACGCAGATGTGTTGATCACTGTTACTCTATCATCTATTCCATTATTTTCAAGCTTCACGTAAACCCTGGTGTCCTTTAGTGAATACTTCAATGCGTTATCGATTATATTCTGTAAAACTCCGTACAACTTATTACCGTCTGAGGTTATTACCACGGCTTCCTCAGGCAACTCTGTTCTTATCTGAATGCCGGATGTCTCAATAATATCAGACATCTCTCCCAGAGTCTGCTGAATGAGCTTCCTAATATCTATCTCCTCCAGCTCAAGCTTTAAGTCCCTACTTGTGCTTTTGGCAAGCTCAAACAAATCAGATACTATGCTTTTTAGTCTGTTTGATTTATCGGAAAGGATACCAACGTATTCCTTTGCTTGGTCCGATAGCCCGTCCTCTCTTTTCAAAAGATCGACGTAGCTTATGATAGATGTTATCAATATAAAAATATACACTCTTCCAGCTCCACAATCAAACCCATAAAAAAAGACCAGTCCCAAGACTAGTCTTCAAGCTCTCTCATCTGATTCAATACGTCCATCATCTGATCGTAGGTGAGCATGCCGGGTATGGAGCCCAGTATTACACCTTCCTTATCTATAAAATAGGTGGTAGGCATCCCACGCACCAAATAAAGAGACCCCATCATGCCTTCCTCATCAAGTACTACGGGGAAGGTCAGGCCGTTTTCTTCGATGTAAGGCTTTACTTCATCGAGCTTCTCCATTACATTTACCCCAAGAACTACCATGTCGTCATTCTCATCGTATACTCTTTGGAGATCAGGCATTTCCATATCACAGAAGCTACACCATGTCGCCCAAAAATTCAGATACACATGCTTTCCTCTGAAATCACTAAGGCTAACCTCTTCACCTTCCAAATTGAGAAGAGTAAAATCCGGTGCAATATTCCCAACCCCTGTTCCGACAGGCCTTGCCACCTCCGGATCGTCCACTGATTCCGGTTCTCCGGCTCCAACTGCTCCAAGGTCTGCTGGTGATTCACTCTCTGCAGGCTGAGAGATTGGGGGTTCTTGAGGTTCAACCTCTGCGTTGTCACCCTTCCCTGAATAATTGAGGAAGAATAGGGCTGCACCAAGTATAGCCACAACGGCTATTGCCAATATGATCACATTTCTTCTATTCACGTTTTACCTCCTCACAGTAACAATTTACTTATATCTATCATCTTGTTGAAGAAAATGAGAATTCCAAATATAACAAGTATGATTCCACTGATATAAGGCATATACTTCATAAAGCCCTCTGCCTTCTCCAGCAACCTTGTGAAAACATTTATAAATAAGGCTGTAAGCATGAACGGAATAGCCATACCGATCGAATAAATCAAGAGCAGCAGCACACCCTTAGATATTGTACCTGTTGAACCGGCGTAAACGAGTATTGACGCAAGCACTGGACCAAAACAAGGGGTCCAGCCAGCAGCAAATGCCATACCCATAAGTATCGAGCTAAACCAGTTGGTTATCTTCTTTGGAGATTTTACCCTCTTATCCGAGCTTAGAAATCCCAGCTTCAAAACTCCCATCATGTTTAAACCAAATGCGATAATAAGTAGTCCGCTTATTCTCAGGAATAGCTGCTTGTTTTGGATGAAGAATCTTCCTAAAAAACTGGCAGAGGTTCCCATTATCATGAATATTATAGTAAATCCGATAACAAAGCCAAGCGTCCTTGTAACTGCGAGAATTTTTCTCCTCGACAGATCCTCCTCAAAATCAGCCCCTGACACATACATTATATATGCAGGAATCATCGGAAGAAGGCAGGGTGAGAAAAACGAAAGTATACCAGCTCCAAGAGCTATTGGATAAGATACATCTGCATTTATCATATTCTCCTCCATGATCATGATTTATAGCTTATTATACCCCATTAGGGTATTTTTGTACACATTTATTATTCACTCACCGGATCGATAGCTACTTTTTTCCATTCACCTCCAAGGAATATCCCGTAAGTCAGTACCCCGGATATCACAGAAGATATGCTGATTGCTATCCAGACACCGGTCGAATCCAGTCCAAAAAGAATGGCCAGGATGTAAGCCAGGATAAGCCTTATGACTACCCAGCTAAAGAAAGTAACCTGAAAGGGCTTCTTGGTAAATCCTGCACCCTGCATTGTCCTTGAGGTAATTATCGCTACCGCATGGAATGGTTCAGAAGCGGCAATTATGGCAAGATACGTTCTTCCTACAGATATTACCTGTTCATTCGGTGCATCCAGGAAGAAGCTGATGAAAGGTCTGGCAAATATTACAAATAGTACGGAAATGAAAAACATTGTACCTGCTCCAAGAACTGCCGTTGCCTTTCCGCTTTTTTCAGCCCTTTCATGCTTCCCAGCTCCAAGATTCATGCCTGATAAGGTCGCTGCAGCAGTACCAATGGCTAGTCCAGGCATAAGCGCATATTGATTGAGATTTGTACCTATGACAAATGCAGGGACGGCAGCTGCGGCATCTGCTGTTCGAGCAAGTATTGCAAAAAGCACAAAGGTGCTTGCATTTCTTGACAGTCCCTGCAGGGCAGCAGGGGTTCCAATCCGTACGATCTGACCGGCAGCACTCCAAACCGGCTTTAGCATGTCTTTAGGGTATACCTTGACTACAAACCTGCCGCTAAGAAGGGCTCCCCATCCCAACGCTGCCCCTGTGATCCTTGAAAGTGCTGTTCCTATAGCCGCTCCAGCCACACCCATTGCGGGAAAACCGAGCATCCCGAAAATAAATATGAAGTTACCGCCTATATTGACCAGGTTCATTATTATATCAATCACCAATGGTGTTTTTGTATCTCCTGCCCCCTGGAAAATCGACTTGGCCATGAAATGAAGCAGGAAAAATGGAATGGCGATGAAAAAGACAGTCATATAATCAATGGCAAGCTCCAGCACTGATTCTTCTACCCCGAGCAGCCTTAAGCTTATCTCATTGGTCAATAGACCTACGGGCATTATGAAGACTCCAAGCATCAGCGATAATAAAAATGCCTGCCCGGCACTTCTGCTGGCATTCCGTTCATCTCCTCTTCCTATGAACCTGGAAACCATTGCAGTTGTGCCAGTTGAGATCCCCATTACCAAAACCATAAGTATCATTACGATATTCCTGCTTGTACCCACAGCCGAAATTGCATCCACACCAAGGGTACCGACCATCTTGATGTCTACAGTTCCTACAGAAACCTGCAGCAAAGACTGAAGTATCACAGGCCATGCAAGGTAAATTGCACTTTTATATAAGCTTTCGCTTGTAGTCAGATATTCTTTTTTCTTGTTGTATGCTGAGCTGCTCATTAAACTCCTCCCCATCCAGTCCATTGTACCATTGTCGGAATATAATGGCTATATTTGTAAATTCATTAACAATATTTCGTTAACAAAAAAGAAGCTCCTCGCCGAGGAACTCCCCTTTATATATAGCTTGGATACTATATCCTCCTATAGCTCAAACCTCACTATCAATGCAGGATCTAGTACTCTGAATGTAAAGGACTCAGAAACATGGAATCTAACCTTCTCGCTTGTATGAGACTGGTAACCGATAGTGTAATCCTTGCCAACTGTAAGCTCCAGGTTCTCATTATTATACGGAAGCAGATAAGCACCTTCAACTACATGGCTTAAAATTATCTTACCCTGGATAAGGCTTTCGATCCTTTTATTCAAAGGATATCCTCCATCGTTGGAAAGTATCCTTTTATAAGCTTCCTTCCCTACCACAAGAGTGTAAGATCCTCCTGCGAATCCCTCTCTAAGAGCTATCACCCCGCTGGTTACAGCTTCCAGTATTGAAGTACCGTCGATTCCAAAAGCTATGGGCTTAGCTGAAGCTGAAGCCTTAAGACCGTCTATACCAGCCTTCTTCAGTCCATTATAGATTGCATTTTCCTCAAATAGAGCCATTTTCTCAAGAGCATCCTCCAGCGGACCAAAATCTATGTCCTTAGCGCCTCTTGAAATGTTGTCAAGCTCCCATCTGCTCATTTCGAACTCTACTCTTGCCTCGGTCAGGGGCAATACCTTATAGGTAGCAAACTCAACTTCCTTGGACTTGGAAACCTCCCCAAGCCTTCCCTCAGTTATAACATTATAGTCCAGTCCCTTTGGACCATTTACCTTAACCACTTTTCTGGCAGATAGATATGATTTCAATACCTCTGCTGCTCTGGAATCAATCTCTCCCCATGCTTCCTTTGTTATTGGAGCCAAATCTCTGTAAAGCATATATTCTACCTCCTATTTAAGATCTCCGATGCTTAGTCCCTTATCCTCAGGTGCACTGTCTACTTCCCCTTCTTCAAGGTCAATGATCGAGCCCTCAGAGAATAAATACGTCTTAAGCTCCTCATCCCACTTGTCCATGTTCCTTCTCAGCCACTCAAGGGTCATAACTGCATGCTCGATCTCCTCGTCCCTGTTATGAGCCATGATACCTTTAAGCTCCGGATCATTTGTTGCAGCAACTCTCTGGTTGTACCAGTCTACAGCCTCAAGCTCCTCCTTAAGGCTCATGATCGCCCTTGTAATATCCATCGTTTTGTCGTCCAGCCTTTCTACAGGCTCGTGGTATTGAGTCATAATTTCGTCCTCCTTTTATTGGTTTACATATTTTAGTTTACCCCGAGGGGGTTTCTAATAAACACGAGCAAAAACTAAAGCCTTCGGAAGGATTCATCCTTAAAACCTTCATCCTCAATTGCTCTTTTCAGCTGACTTATAAGCTTATCCCTGTCCATGTTAAGAGTTCCCTTGAGAGCCACGTAATTAGAGGCATGATTGCTTCTGAAAACCAGGCCATCGCAATCAAGCTCCTGGAGGAGCGACAATGTCTCCCTGGCTGCCTCATCTGGCGTCAGTAACTGGAAGCTTCCTTCCTGGACTGAAGCCCAAAGCTCAGTGCCCTGCTCCACCATAAGTGTCAAAAGTCCAAGGTAGTGAGGCCTTATTTCATTTACTGCAGAAGCTGTCATCAAGGCATGCTCTCTCCACCTTTCCTTCCCTCCGAGTCCAGATATGGCAGTTATGGAAAGTTTGATCCCTGAAGCCTTTAACCTTTTGCCAGCCGAAATAATACCTTCCCTTGTATCTCCCTTCCTTACTCTCAGGAGTATCTCAGGATCGCCTGACTCAAGCCCGAGGTACGCGATCCCAAGACCTGCCTCATAAAGCGAAATCAATTCATCATCAGTCTTTGAATGTATGCTCTTTGGTGAAGCATATATCCCTATCCTCTCCAATTTATGAAAAGAAGCTCTGATCTCTGACAGTAGATACTTCAAATCCTCAGTTCTTATCATAAGAGCGTCTCCATCTGCAATAAATACTCTCCTTATATCCGGATAGAGCTCCCGAACCTTATGGATCTCATCCTCAAGCTCCTGCACAGATCTTATTCTGAAGCTTTTATCCTTGTACATATTGCAGAAGGTACACCTGTTGTGGGAACAGCCTATGGTAGCCTGAAGTATCCAGCTTCCTGCCTCGGAAGGCGGTCTGTACACTACTTCTTCATATATCAATCAAATCTCTCCTTTATGAAGGCCAGTACCTCCTCAGCATGTCCTTCTGCCTTTACCTTTCTGTATTCCTTAATAAGCTCACCATTCTCATTGAATATAAAGGTTGATCTCTCTGTTCCCATATATTCCTTGCCATACAGCTTCTTTGGAACGATCACCTGGAAAAGCTCATGGACCTCTCCTGTTTCATCACTCAATAAAAGAAAATTCAGGTCATTCTTATCTCTGAACCTGGCGTGGGATTTGAGATCATCCTTACTGATACCAATAATTGCAGTATTAACCGCCTCAAACTCTTGCTTCAGGTCCCTGAAGCCAATAGCTTCTACGGTTCAGCCTGAGGTATTGTCCTTTGGGTAAAAGTATACGATAACTCTCTTCCCCAGATAATCTTTGAGAGAAACCTCGGATCCATCAGTTTCCTTTAGTGTAAAACTATACTTTATCATCAAATCTCCTCCCAAAATTATCTCATATTATCATTTTCATCTTGTGGATCCTTCTATCCTTGCCAACCAGTGAATTCACATCGCCTACTACCACTGCACCCATTTTTTCATAGAAAAGCCTTGCTTCAGGAGCTGATACGAGCACAAATTCAATGATGCCTCTATTCCGGCAAAATTCCACCAGATGATCCCAAAGCTCCCTTCCCAGTCCCTTCCCTATATAAGCAGGGTCCAGGTAAAAGTATTCAAGAGTTACCTCATCATCGCTCTCTATGATACTGTAAAAGCCAGCAAGCTTTCCATCCTCCTCCATTACGAAGGTTGGATGATTTCTGATGTAATCCTCTGTAAGACTATATATCTGACGATATGCGTCCAAAAACCTCTTATCATAGCCCCAGTATGCCTCAGACATCACTGCAAGCTCAGTAAGCACTTTATTTTCTTTTACTTCCGCTCGTCTAATCAACATTCATATCCCCCCTTCAAGGTAATGTATACCCATAAGAGGTTCAATGACCCAAATTTTGTCAGGCTTCATTCTTTCCTGAAATATCTGAAGATAGATGCTCCTTCGTTCTTTAGACGCTTTTTTCTGTCATTGTAATCAGGAAGTATAGCCTCCACCCTCTTCCAAAACTCCATGGAATGATCCATATGGATCAGGTGGCAAAGCTCATGGATTACAATATAATCAAAAAGCTCCATGGGGAGCATCGAGCACCGAAGGTTAAAACTTAGGTTTCCCCTTGAGGAGCAGCTTGCCCACCTTGTCTTTTGATCCCTAACGGTTATCCCTTCAGGTTTTATCCCAATGGATCTCCAATATAGGTCGATTCTTTCAATAGCTATTCCCCTTGTATTAGCTCTGTAGAAATCAACCATTGCGTCCTTGAGCTTATCCCTGCTCCAATCTCTGGATCCTATTAAAAGCTCTCCTTTTGAAATCCTGGTTTTATTGATCCTGTCTTTATCGTGATCAAATGGTCTGATCGCCAAATCAGTGCCAAGAAAAGGTACAGTTCCTCCAAATTCAATAGGTGATGGCTTTTCCTGACCTTCTATTTCCCTAAGCTTATTGAGTATCCATTTTTCCTTGGCACCCAGAGCTTCTTTGATTACACTAAAGCTGGTGCCCTTTGGTGCCAGAACCCTTATTCTTCCGGATTCTTCAAGCTTAATGCCTAAGGTCTTCCTGTTTCTGTACTCTATCTCGATCCTGAATCCTTCCAATATCTATCAACTCCTGTCAAGCTTGTTCTTAAAACCTTCAATAGAGGACGGCTAAACAGCCATCCTCAAATATCTAACTTATTATTCGGATTTATGTATCTTCCTCTGCCGTCAGTCTTCCTTCCATACTGGATGGCATTTTGTGGACATCTATGCAGACATGCCAGGCAGTGGATGCATCTTTCCTCAGTCCACTCAGGCCGCTTCATATTCATGGTTATTGTCCCTGATGGACAGATTTTTTCACATACTCCACATCCCCGTTGCAAGCCTCTGTGAAATTAAAGCCCTTGGTCTTTCTGCCCATTCGATAAAAGGTGTAAGCTATCAAGCTGTATTTTCTGCTGTCGGGGTTTCTGGATATCATAAATCAGGATGTAATTATCCGGCATGTCTACTGCAAATATGTAAACCAGCTTAAGCTCCCTCTCTTCTAAAAGATTTTTGAAAATCCCAAGTGCATTTCCCGTGGTTCCCCCACAGGTCAGGACTAAATATGAACCCTTACTTAGAGTACCCTCAAATTTTATTCTTCCAATAAACTCTTCGACGATGCTTGGTATTCCAAAATAGTAGACAGGGAAAATGAACTCTTCTATTTTCGTTGGGTATAATAAGATTATACACGAAATAAGGTGATTATAGGAACGGTGATAAATCATGTTTTCATACGAGAGCAGAGTCCAAAAGGATCTCGAGAGATGGAAAAAAGAAATGCGAAAGCCTCCTTCACTGCTTGAGAGGGCTTCCAAGGGAACACAGAAGGCAGTGACCAGGATGTTCCCGGAAAAATACCATGAGATTATAACTGATGCTATCAAGAGCATCACAACAACAGTACTCTTGGGGACCGGCTTTATATCCTCCAAACCATTGTATGGCCTTCCTCTTGAAGAAAGAGAACGAAGAGTAAGAGACAAGGGCAAGATCTATGCAACGACCGCTGCCGTAGAGGGTGCCGCTACAGGAGCAGGTGGTTTTGTTGCCTCACTTGCCGACTTCCCTTTACTCCTTGGTATCAAAATGAAATTTCTTTATGAGGTTGCAGCCATCTACGGCTTCGACACCTCAAGCTATGAAGAGAGACTTTACCTCCTCCATATATTCCAGCTTGCTTTCTCCAGCAAGGCCCATGTCAATGAAATATTTGAGAAAATGGAGTCCTGGGATAACTATGTATCCTCTCTCCCTAAGGAGTTAGACGATTTCAACTGGAGAAGCTTTCAACAGGAATACAGGGATTACCTGGACCTTGCGAAGCTTATGCAAATGATGCCTGTGGTTGGAGCAGTTGTAGGGATCTATGTAAACAACAAGCTATTGAAAAAGCTTACGGAGACTGCTATGAATTCCTACAGGATGAGAGTTTTAAAATAAATACAGAGCCTTGCGGCTCTGTGAATTAGTCTTTTGTCCAGTTTTTTCTCTTTTCCTTGTGCGCTTTATACCTTGATTCACCTTCGTCATAAAGCCTTTGCTCCTCCTCTGTTTCGATGATAAGCCTCGGTACCTCAGTTGGAAGACCGTTCTCATCAAGAGCCACCATTGTAAAGTAAGCTGTAAGAGCCATTCTGGAGGGTTCACTTTTTTTTAGGTCCTCGACCATAACTGTCACAAGGATATCCATGGATTGTTTACCAACATATGTGAGCTATCCATGACACGTGACCAGGTTGCCTACTCTTATCGGTAGAAGAAACTCCAGCTCATCGACCCTTGCCGTAACAGTGCTCATCCTGGAGTGCCTCCTGGCAACTATCCCTGCGCAGGTATCCATCATCTTCATGATCTCTCCTCCGTGAACTCCTCCATTGACATTGGCTTGGTCCGGCTGCATCATATTTCCTATGCTCACGCGCGATTGCGCCACAGTTTTAGCCTTCATATATTCACCTCAAAACTTTATTGTAAGAGCTTGGTTAATTAATTAACATTGCCCTGCCATCCAATAACCTATTATAACACAGTTTGTCAAGAGATGAATGAAGTAAGAAAATTAAGTTGCAACTATTGCTTCACTTTCCTGAACACCAGCATATTGTAAAGTCTATCCGTATTATAACCCTGGTCTATGACTTTGTTTATCTGAACAAAACCCAGATTTTCAAGAAGCCTCGTGGAGCTTTCATTCCCCTCCTCCGTACAGGCCTCGATCCAATCCATTCCAATAGTCCTGAAGCAGTAGTCTATAACTGCCTGCAGGGACTCAACCATATACCCCTTGCCCTGCATATGGGGAACTGTCCCATATCCAAGCTCAGCTCCATTACGGGATTCAGTAAAATTCCAGACACTTACGCTGCCGATTATCTTATGAGTCTCCTTTGACTGAATACCCCAGAGAAGCCACTTACCTTCATTTATTCCCTTATCCATCCTTTCAAGGTATTCCTTCGTATCCTTTAGGGAAGTATCGGGCATTGTGTCTGTATATTCATGCATATCAGGGTCCTTCCTCATGTTGAAAAGATCATTAAGATCCTCCTCAGTGAGCCTTCTAAGGACCAACCTTGCTGTTTCCATCAATGGAAATTCAGTGAACCGGGTAGACATAGCATACCACTCCCTCAACCTCTTTGAAGCCCTCTCTGTCATATATCTTTCGGGCACCCTCATTGTCCGCATTTACTGATAGGACAGTCCTTGAAAAGCCTGATCTCTTTGCGAATCTTATAGCCTCTCTGAGAAGCACTCTTCCAAGTCCCCTGCCCTGATATTCGGGAAGAACTGCAACTGAACCAATATTCATTATTGGCTTCCCGTCATACTCATCTCTTGTACCTCTTACGATCCCCACAGCCTTTCCATTGTGAGTAAGCATGATCATGCCACCCTCAAGATAGTCATTCCTAGCAGCAAATGATCTTACCATTTCAGGACTTATAGGCGTCTCATTGCCTTTAACTGTTGCGAAACGGATATTTCTAACACTGCACCATTCATCTATATCTCGCTCAGGGTCAAATGACTTCAAAGCAAAGCCTTCAGGCAGCTCCTCCTTCTTGACCGGGTCATCCTCTCTGACCATGAGATAGGTATATCGTTCCCTGCAAAAACCCAACTTCTCCATTCTGGCCATCAGCTTATCGTTATAGGTTGGAACAAAAATATACACATTATCCAAATCCAGCGCATGGATCAATATCCGATGGAATATGCCGTCGTATATCCCTTTGCTGTCCTTTTCTGAATAAAGTATCCTGAACCTAGCCCGGTTTCCTTTTCTGTTGTACTCGTCGATTATCAATGATGCAGCAGCGACAACCTTGCTTCCCTCAAGATAAAGGAAGGTGGGATTTTCTGGATTGGGTTCAAATGTGCTAAGGTCCTCCTCATATAAATAGGAATCATCAACCTTGCTTCTGTTTCTTTTGCAAAACTCCTTAAAGCTCTGAAGGTTCTCACTATTGAGATCTACAATTCTGCCTTCTGCTTCCACTATACATCCCTGCCTTTCTTATCAAGTTTGTAGTACCTCATTGAATGTGTCTCTACAAATCCTGCTGACTTGTAAAGGCTGAGTGCATTATCATTCTCAGCATCCACCTGCAGGAATATCTTGTCTGCACCTAGCTCCTTAAGTTTTTCAACAGAGGCTATAAGGAGCTCCCTGCCAAAGCCTTTACCTCTCTCCTCAGGAACGACTCCAAGTCCATATATGCCACCCTCTCCATTTGCAATGTGAAGATGAGTCTTTCCTATTGGTTTACCGTCAAACTGGGCGATGAATATATGAAATCCTCTCCTGAGCTCCTCTTCTATATCCAACGGTTCCTGTTCATCTATGCCTTCGTTGAAGTATATGGCATTCTGTCTCGAGATCTCATCAGAGTCCTCCTTGACTGCAGTTCTTAGTACAAGTCCTTTGCCAGCTCTGGAAGCTTCGTTATAAAGCATATCTGACAAGGTCATATCATATTCGGTGTGATCGTATTTTGCTCCTGTGGACTCGATAAAGCTTATCCCTGAATTAGATCTTGAATCCGACAACAGAAGCATGATGCCGGGCTTTATTTTCTGCCATTGATCGACAGCAAGTGAAAATAATGCTTTGAAAACTCCCTGCTTCCTGTATTCGGGGTGTACCATGCCGTTTACCTCAAGTGCACTCCCTCCAAAGTCATTTATACCGAGATAGCCTACAAGCATTTCGTCAATATAGTAAAGGAATTCATTGGCCTTATCGACTAAATGATCCTCTGCTGTGCTTGTAGCAGCAAGCTTATAGTCAAGCTCAAGCTTAAGGTGGATACCTTCATGCTCGAGACATAGCTTCTCTAGTTTTTTGATCTCCCTGCAGGAATCCGCATCAATCCATTTTCTAATAAGTATTTTTTGGTGCTTCATCATCAATTGTCTTCATCTTCCGTAAGATTGTACTCACTGTTGTTTCTATCCAATATGAAATAATGACAACATCCGCCAAGGTTCTCGAAAACCAGCTGTGAAAGCTCCTCAATAGCAGATTCCAGGTCCTTTAATCTTGATGAATCAGGTATCTCGATACATAGAAAGGCATTCTTTGTATCCTCTGTCAGCATAGTTCTTTCAGCCTCTCTCCAGTTCCAGCACCTGCACACTGCTCCTTCATCATCCAAATAAGCTACCTCTCCCGGATATGGGGGAGAGCTTTCCCGATCTCCCAATGGAATGAAGTGCTCTTCCCCCAAAGCTAATCCAAGCCTCAGGTCACCCTTAAACTTGTCTATATCCTCCCCACCACAAGGAAGTCCGTATTTGAGGGATACTGAGTTGTACAGATCGACAAGCGGATTGATACACCTAAGCTGATTCCCTCCAACTACCCTTTTAAGCAGGGCTTCAACAGATGATCTGGCCCCTTTCTTTGTTTTGAATTTCGTAAAAGCCTCTCTCCATATCTTTATCTCGGGCTTTTCTGTCAGATTCCCATCCCCAAGTCTCGACATTGCCTTCATCTCCGCAGATCTGAGAGTATCTTCGAAAAAGGCTTTATCACTGTATGTATTTTCCACACCCTTGCAAACTGCTACTCCAATTCTTGCATCAGGGAATATATCCCAAAATCCATCCTCTATCACAAACTTCATTTATAAACTCCCCCTCTGTTAAAGCTATCCTTAAAATCAAGCTACCATTATTCTACCCATATGGAAAAACACCAATTCATAGTAATCACAAAGAATTGGTGTTTTCTTCTAATTTATTCTTAATATCTTGTCCATCGGTTTACCCTTTGCAAGCTCGTCAACAAGCTTATCAAGGTATCTTATCTCTTTCATCAGAGGCTCATCTATTTCCTCTACCCTGACACCGCATATGACACCCTTTATTTGTGACCTTAAGGGGTTCATTGCTGGAGCCTCCCTGAAGAATGTTTCAAAATCTGACTGCCTCTCAAGCTGCCTTTCAAACTCCTCTTTACTATACCCTGTAAGCCACAGTATGATCAGGTCAACCTCTTCCTTTGTTCGGCCTTTCTTTTCAGCCTTTGCAATGTACATTGGATATACCTTGGCAAAGCTCATTTTGTAGATCTTGTCATTGTTTTTCATACTGGACCCCCTTTGCTACTTGTGATAAGGCTCGTTTTTAATTATTCTGAAGGCTCGATATATCTGCTCAAGAAGTATCATTCTCATCATTTGATGAGGAAAGGTCATCCTGGAAAATGATAGCTTCATCTGACTTCTTGCCAAAATCTCATCAGACAGTCCCAAGGAGCCTCCTATTACAAAGACTATATGTGAAGTCCCTCTCACCATAAGATCTGAGATCTTTTCAGAAAGCTCCTCTGAGGAAAGCTGCTTCCCATCGATCGATAGTGCAATAACTAATGCCTGATCAGGTATCTTTGAAAGGAGTCTCTCGCCCTCTCTTCTCTTGGCTTCCTCCATCTCTTTGTAAGACATGGTCTCAGGAGTCTTCTCATCCTCCACCTCCAGGATCCTTAGGCTGCAGTACCTTCCAAGCCTTTTCGAGTACTCCATTATCCCCTCAGCCAGATACTTTTCTTTTATTTTACCAACTACTGCAATATCTATATTCATTGCCTTCACCTTCCAAAAAAGCCTCCCACAGGAGGCTTTTTTAATTATATGCTTCTTACTGCATCCAGAGCCTTGTCGTAGTCAGGGTGCTTACCAACCTGGTCAACATACTCAACGTATTTAACATTATTCTCTCCGTCAAGTACGACGATCCCCCTTGAAAGTAGTCGTACCTCCTCCATAAGGAAACCATATTTAAGACCAAAATCAAGATCTCTGTGATCAGATACAGTTATTACCTTGTCAATTCCATTTGCACTGCAAAACCTCTTCTGAGCAAAGGGGAGATCTACAGAAACCGTTATGATTGCAACGTCCTCAAGCTCAGCTGCTTCCTCGTTAAACCTTATGGTCTGAAGTTCACAGACTCCTGTATCAAGAGATGGGACTACTGAAATTATTTTTTTCTTATCTCCTGCATCCTTAAGACTGAAAGAGCTCATGTCTCCCTTTAGCCCCGTGAAATCAGGAGCCTTGTCTCCAACCCTGATCTCCTTACCTACTAATGTCATGGGGTTTCCTCCCATAGTCACTACTCCTGTCCTCTTATCCATATTATCTATCTCCTTTAAATTATAATCCTGGTCCCATTTCTATGGGTTCTTGGGATAGATACCCGAAGCAGGTATATTTATTCACATTTGTCGTTCTCTTCAATGCACTTTCTAACCTTATCCATTAGCTTAAAATTTGTGAAATCATAGCTCAAAGGTGTCAATGTGGCAAAACCCTTAGAAAGGAATAGTCTATCAGTGTCCTCTTCAAGAACTGTATCCTTTCTTCCTATTACCTTGAGTGTCTTCTCGCCATTTCCATTGCTTTCAGTCATATAGTAGTCATATATAGGACCTCCTATCCTGCAAACCTTAATAGGCTCTTCAGGATCATGAAGATCAAATGGAGTGTTAAGATTTAGCACCATTGGCGTGTCGATCTTTTCGATCTCCAGCTTATCTATCAGCTTAACAGCATACTTTGCTGCGATCTCATAGTTTATGTCACCCTTGCACCATTCAGCGGAAACCGCGATGCTCGGTACACCATAGAGATTAGCCTCAATTGCAGCTGAAACAGTACCCGAGTACAGGATATCCATCCCGGAGTTTAGACCCATATTTATTCCTGACAGTACTATGTCTACATCACCATCTGTCAAAAGCTCCATTCCCACCCTGACGCAGTCAGCTGGCGTTCCGGAAATGCTGTAGGCTGGTGCATCTATACCGTCCAGCTTAACCTCCTTAATGACTATTGGCTTGTGTAGAGTGATGGCGTGGCTTTGTGCGCTCCTTTGGGTCTCAGGAGCTATGATTATTATTTCGTGTTTATCGATTAAATGCTTTGCAAGCGTATGGATCCCAGGTGCCATGATACCGTCATCATTTGCCAATAATATCTTCATCTGCTTCCTCCTAAAATTCCTTGAAAGTCACTGGTACCTTGCTGATATTCCCGTCTCTGTTTATAGTCAATGTCGCTTTACTTCCAATTCTGTAGTTATATAGAATCTTTCGAAGATTCGACATGCTTGTTACCTCGTAGTTGTCAACAGCAATGATAACATCCATCGGCTTAAGGCCAGCGACATGTGCAGGAGAGTTCTCGATGATCTCTATGACGACCACTCCTGTAGGTGCTTTGATGTCAACATTCATCTGCCTTTCATATACTGCAACCTCGCTCCCTGTAAATCCAATATATACGTTCCTGAAGTTTCCGGACTCAACTATCTCTTCGATAACCGGCTTTACAAGATTGATCGGTATTGAAAATCCAAGTCCTTCCCCTGACTGAGTCTTGGCTGTATTTATGCCTATTACCTGACCAGTCGCATTGAGAAGCGGCCCTCCGCTGTTTCCAGGATTTATTGAGGCGTCTGTTTGTATGAGGTCCTCCATTACAGAGTATCTGTTTATCTGTATAGACCTGTGTAGACCACTGATTACACCTGCTGTTACTGTCCTTTGAAAATCAAGGCCAAGGGGATTTCCTATGGCGATTGCCATCTGTCCTACCTCTACCAAATCGGAGTCTCCAAGCTCAGCCACAGGAAGATTACTTGCATTCACCTTTACAACTGCCAGATCCAGAGTAGCATCGTACCACAATAATCTTCCCTCAAGAGAATCTCCATTTTCAAATAACACGTTGATCTCCTGGGCATTCCCGTCTCCTATGACATGGGAATTAGTCAATATATAGCCATCGCTGTGCACGATCACACCTGAACCCACGCCTTCCACCGGAGTAGTCCAGAGAAAGTCACGCTGCAGCTGGATCGTTGTTATCCCCACGACTGTGCTAACGGATTTTTTTGCTACGGCTGCAACTACATTGCTTTCATCGATAGGTTTAATAGTTATTGTATTTACTGCTGAAGGAGTATTGACTTGATAAATCTCAGGAACCGGGATCAATTTCCCGTAAAGATACTTTGGAGCAATATACGCACTTCCCAATCCCCCCAGTAATCCCGCGATTATTGCCACAATAATATATGAAACTAAGCTTCTTCTCTTGCGTGGGGGCTGGTAATAGGATCCATAGTTGTAGTTGTCCATGTTATTCCTCCTTAATCAATTATATAGAACTCGCTTATGCCATCTCTTCTTGTAAGAGAAAGCCTTATATCATTATCAACATCGAATCCCTGACTCAAAAGACTTGTTCTCACTGTGTCAAAGGCCAGCTTTGGAATATTGTTGTCCTGACTAAGATGTGCCAGCAGCACGACCTCACTTTCTCCCTTCAGGACATCCCCCAATACCGATGCCGCATCGTCATTGGACAGATGGCCATAAGGACTTAATATCCTCTGCTTCAGTGGCCAGGGATATGAGCCCTCCTTAAGCATCCTTATGTCATGGTTGGATTCCATGAAAAATAGATGGGAGTTCCGGATCTTGGCTTTCATGGAATCATTGACCAATCCAGTATCCGTCAGAAAGCTAAGCTTTTTATCCCCGTTAAACAGAATATAGCCTACTGGTTCAAGAGCATCATGATTTACATTGAAAGGATGTATCAATACATCCTTTATTTCTATGTTCTTGTTGGATATAAATACCCTGGTATTTTCGGTCTTGACCTGTTTTACTATAGGCTCCATGCCCATCCAGGTCTTTTCGTTGGCAAATACTGGGATGCCGTAACGTCTGGAAAGAATTCCAACTCCCTTGGAATGGTCTATATGCTCGTGAGTTACCAGTATCCCATCAAGAGTTCTTGGGTCCACATCAATCTCCTTAAGCAACTGTTCAATTCTTTTCCCGCTGAATCCTGCGTCTATTATAAGTCTTGTCGACTTTGTCTCAATATATTGGCAATTGCCGCTGCTGCCGCTGGAAAGCGAGCAGAATTTAACAGCCATGGTAAGTCCTCCTCAAGTGAAGCCTCAAACATTCTCTCAGCTCACAAGTTCTGAGAGAATGTCTGATAGCTTAGAATTGCATATTTTATTCTGAATCGAGGACAAGCTTTGTTCCATCCTCAAACTGTATCCTCCATCCAGGTACTGCATTTCCTTGGGTTGCCTGCTGGTAACCATCGTAATTGTCCTGCTTTTCCGGATCAAAATAATAGCAAAGGGAGATGTCAGTCACTGTTTTTCCATGTGCCTGTTCTATGCTTAGCAGCTCAAGAATAGCCTTTTCAGCAGGGATCAGCGTAAGATCGCTTTGCTGGATTTCAACCGTATTAAGCCAGGTCCTTTCCATCTTTTTTACAGTGTCCCCTGTGATGAGAAATGATGTATTCCCAACCTCAATATAGGAGTTTTCCAGCATCTTGGAATATTCCAGCCTGTAGCCACCTATTTCCTCTTGATGATACGTAAGCTTCATATCCGCTGAGCTGTATCCTCTTTCCTGGAGGAATTTTTTTGCTGTATTTTCAGCTGATTCAAGTGTTATAGTCGTGGTTTCCAATGGCATCCTTTCACTGTTCTCGTATATCAATAGCTTGCCGTTCTTGATTGTAACAGACTCGTAACCCCTGTAAATCTCTTCTATTTCCTCATCCTTAAGCTCCCTGAATCCCTTCCCGTCAAAATATCTTAAATTAATATCATATGGCTCATTTCGTTCAAATTCAACAGTAATGCTCATGAGACTCTCCGGTGCCTCCGGAAGCTCCGACTTAAGTGTAATGTCTCTTCTTTGGAGCAGTTCCTCAACCTGAATTTCTGCAGCTACTCTATTTGAGGCATGTGATTCCAGAGAATCAGTAATAACAAAATACCCAAGGATCGCATTGGCAAAGAGCAATGCTACTATTAAAATCGTCTTGGCCTTAGACCAATCCATCGCTCATCACCTTACCTTTCAAATACAAGTGTTCCCGTATATGCGTTAAAGGCATATAGCCTTCCGTAAGCCCTTATCTGCCAAATCTCAATAAGTCTCTCATCCTGGTCCTTGAGATTTGGATCGTAGTAGGAAATCGTTACGTCTTCTATTGAACCTAAAACCTCTCTAAGAAGCTGATCCCCTAATGATTCCTTGGTATTCCCTGAGTATTGGAGATATTTCCTCTCAAGAAATGCATAGTTCTGATCTATTACATCAAAGGATGATAATATCCTCCTACTTGAAAATGTTTGAGCAAATTCATTGTCGACCTCCATCCTGAACAGCTGCTTATAGCTTCTGACCTGGTTGTTGAAAACCTCAATTTCAGCATACTCAGGTATTTCCCTGTTACCCAAGAGCACAGGAAGTCCCCTTATTCTATACCTGAAGGTGAGTCTGTACCCTACACTATCCTCATCCTCTATCTCAGTTGTGCTTGCAAGGTACATCCCACTGGCTGTAAAGGCCTTTCTATCGATGAAATCTGCTGCTGTAACCAGACTCAGATATAGGTTCCTGTCCTCGACCTTGTCCTGAAGCGAACTGAAGTACTCAACCGTTCCATTGGAGTTGAATTTAAGTACTTGATTGTTGTAGATATATATATTGGATCCGTTGCTCTCTGTTATTTGTCTAATATAGTCTATCCTTTGCTCAAGAAATCTCTCAGCAAACTGATCCTTCTGCTCTTGAGTCATTAATGGAATCGAATTGCTTACATAAACTACAGGAAGACTTTGGTTTATCTCATAGGGTATATATATCCCTTGCTTAGCTGTGTCAAATATATCTGACATTGAATAGTAATAATCGTAACCCTTCTGGTCCTCTATTGAATTCATCTCCTGAATGATCTGTGAAAAATCTATGGAAGTATCCCTGACCTTCAGAGCTTTGCCTTCCCCTGAAAATACAAAAAAAGGATCCCCGGTACCCAAGCTGACAGTTATACTCTCAATGTAGGGTATGGCATCCGTTATGCTATTTGGTTCATTTACATTCCATGCTTTGGCTGCAATATAGGTGCTCAGCTTCTCAGGCATGTAGAACACGATCGCTCTTTCTGCCGATGTAGTGTCGTAGCCCTGCTCCAGCTCCTCCATCCTTAAGGTAGATGAGCTCAAAACCTTGGCAGCTGCGTCTCTGGAGGAATTCCAAAGGCCGTATTTATTGGCGTCATACATCATCGTCATAGAATCCTGTCCGAAGATTATAAGGTATTTGTTGGGAATGATCATGTCGGACAACAGATATGATGAGGAGTAGGAAGCCTCAGGCTGAAAAAATCCAGTAACGCTGGTCGGAAACTGGATCCATAGTTTTTGAGTCATATACAAACTTGACCCTACCAAAAGAAAAAGGAGAATGGTTTTTAGCCTCTCCTTCATTTGAACCGCTCCTTGTATTATCTAGTTGATCAAAGGGATTGTTCTGAATACTGAGTCCCTTGTGTAGGTCGGTCTTACTTCCGTCCTTCTTAAATCGTAGGTATATACAATAAATTCGCTTTTTTCCAAGCCTTCAACTCCAAAATCTATAACTATCTTATTGATGCCTCTTACAAGATCCAGCTGCTTTTGAAAGAATCCCATGTTGCCCGATGTAGCTGTTTCAGTCACCAATAGGATATAATCCTGTTCCGATGGCAGTCTCTCGAGATTGAAGGATCTTCTCGTCAAATCTGTAGTTCCGAAGATATCTATGGTAATCTCTGTTCCAGAAGGTGCTTTCCCATTGATCAACACAACTCTTTCTGAGGAGGAATAGATTGTTTTGTCAGGCTTTATGATTTGGTACAGTGCAGCAATCTCAGGAGCAACTACAACTTGTTCAGTTTCCTGAATCGGTGCTACAGCCCCTGTCGCATGACCAACCTTGACGAATCCAAATATTGCGATCGCCAAAATCAAACTTACAAGAATCTTTTTCATCATACTCTCAACCCCCTTTACCATAAATTCTATCATAGGGATTATACCTTTAAATTATTACAGGAATATTACAGAGTAATTAAGATTAAATTACGCAGAGGGTAATATTACCTCAACAGTAGTGCCACTTCCATATTTACTCTTAAGAATTATTTCGCCATTATGAGCTTCAATTATCTCCTTTGCAATGGAAAGGCCTAAGCCGGTCCCTCCAAGATCCCTGCTTCTACCCTTTTCTACCCTGTAAAATCTTTCAAATATCCTGATAAGGTCCTCCTCAGGTATCCCTATGCCATTGTCGGATACCTTTATCCTTACCTTATCAGCCTCATTGGTGGTATTTATGGATATAACTCCTCCGGATTCGGTATATTTGATGGCATTGGAAATAATATTTATAAAAACTTGCTCAATGCCGTCCTTGTCACCCATTACGACAGGAAGAGGTTCTGCAAAGCTCATGCTGATCCTCTGACCCTTATCTCTGGCAAGTACCTCCAGCTTGTAAATAATATCCTGAAGCAGCTGATTGATAAAAAGCTCTGTCCGAACCCATTTTGTTTTCTTGTAATCAATATTTGACAACTGAAGAAGGTCTCTGACTAGTCTGGCCATCCTGTCGCATTCGCTGTCTATAACAGAGAGGAATCTCTTCTGTACCTCCAGCTCGACCCCTTCATCCATCAGTGTCTCAGTATAGCTCTTTATAGTCGTTATAGGAGTCTTCAGCTCATGGGAAACATTAGCCACAAATTCCTTTCTCATACTCTCAAGCTTGTGCTCCTGAGTTATATCCTGGAATACCATAATTATCCCGGCTATGTCGTCTCTCTCATCCCTATATGGGGCATACTTAACTTTGTATACTCCGTCAATAGTCTCATATATCTTCTCTCCGTCGAGAGTCTCAGGCTTACTGTAATCTATATTTCCAAGATCAAGATATGAAAGGTCCAGCTCAATACCTGAGTGTACGCTTTCCTCGTCAAGCTCCATCAGCTTCTGACCAATTGGATTTGCGTGAATAAGTCTGCCATCCCTGTCGACTGCTATGACTCCCTCTGCCATGTAGCTGAAAATTGTATCCAGCTTGCTTCGTTCAAGGTCCATCTCCCCGATAGTAAGCTTAAGCTTGGTAGTCAGCTGATTGAACATTCCTGCCAACTGCCCTATTTCATCGTCACTTTTTACCTCGACGAACTGATCGAAATCACCCAGTGACATCTCCTCAGCCTTTTTGGTAACGTCTCTGATCGGCTCAGTGATGCTGCTGGCAATTAAAAATCCAAGTATGATCGTTATAAGGAGTGCTATCAAGGTTGCATTTGTAAGGATCACCTTTGAATCATCAACAGTACGGGCAATATTTGATAGATCTGCTGTCATATAAAGTACACCTGTGATCCTGCCCAGACTTGACAATACAGGGTAGGTCTTGTGCATGAAGTCCTTTCCTGCAGCCTCATCCCTGATTATAAGCTCTCCCTTATCACCATTAAAAGCACTCAGAATAAGACCCTGATCCATATTCTTATATGAAAGGGCATTCTGCCCCATCAATCCTCCAGCTTGTTTAAGTGAGGAAGCAAGTATCGTAGGAACCTCCTCGTCGTAAATAACGTAAAGGGTCTCCCCGGCACCAAGTCTCCATTCCTCTATGGTGTTTTGGATCCCTTGGCGGTTTTCCAGCCAGTTTTCACCTGCGATATCACTAGATGTCGATACGATGGTCTCAAGCTGCTGTTCCATTGATATGGAGATATTTCCCAGCTGCTGATTCTCAAGGCTGTTTACAATGAACACTCCTATGATCACCATAGCAATAAATACCAACAGGAAATAGACCACGATGAATTTCCATCTAATGCTTGAAAACATCCTAGCCCCTCCCGAAGTAATAGCCTACTCCCCGTTTGGTGAGTATATATTTAAAGTCTCCTGAATCATCCTCAATTTTTTCTCTAAGTCGCCTTACTGTTACATCTACCGTCCTTATATCGCCATAATACTCATAGCCCCAAACCTTTTCAAGAAGCTGCTCTCTAGTGAATACCTGCTCTGCGCTTAAGGCTAAAAACTTTAATAGCTCGAACTCCCTCAAGGTTAAGTCCACAACGTTGCCATTCTTTCTAACCTCATACCTGCTTAAATCTATCTCCAAATCCTGAGATTTGATTTCTGCGGCTCCGTTTCCTGCAGTTAAGTCATAGTCCATCCTTCTGAGGTTTGCCTTGACCCTGGCTATTAGCTCTCTCATGCTGAAGGGCTTGACCATGTAATCATCGGCACCAAGCTCAAGACCTAAGACCTTATCCACTTCTTCCTCCTTTGCAGTCAGAACTATTACTGGAAATTTAAACGTCGGTCTAATCTCCTTTAGAACCTGAAATCCATCCTTCTTTGGCATCATGATATCAAGTAAAAGCAGATGCGGTTCCTTGACCTTGATCTTCTCAAGGCCTTCCTCTCCGTCAAAGGCAAGCTCAACCTCAAAGCCTTCTTTCTCAAGATTGTACTTAATGATATCCCCTATTGCTTTTTCATCGTCCACGATCAGAATTCGGTTGTTCATGGCAATCACTCCACAATTGTCTATTTAGTATCTAAATTATCTCTTAATATCCCAAATAAGTCAATCACAATAGCCTCTGGTGCCGTCAAAAGCAGTAAAATCAAAATATTCCCCTTGCAATTTGAAACTCCTTATATTATAATTTCTCTATCAAAAGGGAGTAGCTTAATAAATGACAGTCGTCAATACGGTCAAACCCGGTTGTCAAACTACTTAAAGTAGTAAGCAAGACTTTTGTTTGTGTATACCACGGGCAAGAGTCTTTTTTATTTGCTTTCAGGGTATACAATAATAAGACTTATGAGAAAGAAGGGGTAGTATGGAATGGTATCAACAAAGTCCTGAGGAGGTTGCACAGAGCTTGGATACGAGCTTGACAACAGGACTTTCCTCGGGGAGTGCTCAATCTAAACTGGAAACCTTTGGTCCAAATGAGCTGAAGGAGCAGGAGGGTAAAAGCTTTCTCCAAAAGCTGATTGCTCAATTTTCAGATTTTCTGATCTTGATACTTATTGCAGCGGCACTTATTTCTGTTTTCGTAGGTGAAGCTAAAGATGCAATCGTAATAATGTCCATAGTAATTATAAATGCACTCCTTGGTCTCTACCAGGAGGGTAAGGCTGAAAAGGCTCTGGAGGCTTTAAAGAAAATGGCATCCCCAACAGCCAAGGTCTTGAGGGATGGGAATCCTCAAGAGATTTCCTCAAGTCAGTTAGTCCCTGGCGATCTTGTCATACTGGAGACAGGTGATATAATCCCTGCAGACATTAGACTTGTGGAGAGCTCAAACTTGAAGGTCGAGGAAGCGTCCCTTACCGGAGAATCGGTTCCCGTTGAAAAAAGAGCTCAGGAAACTTATTCGGAGGAAGTCTCTCTTGGAGACAGACATAATATGGCTTACATGAGTACCATTATAACCTATGGCCGGGGTAGGGGAATCGTAGTTGAAACGGCTGAAGGTACTGAAATCGGTAAGATCGCAGCAATGATCCAGACCTTTGAGGAAGAGCCGACTCCACTTCAGAGGAAGCTTAATCAATTGGGTAAGGTTCTTGGCATGACTACGATAGCTGTTTGTGTGGCAGTATTTGGGATAGGTCTGCTTCAGGGCAGAGAGATCCTTGAGATGTTCATGGTTTCCATCAGCCTTGCAGTCGCCGCAATACCTGAGGGCTTGCCAGCTATCGTTACTATAGTGCTCGCCATAGGTATGAACAAGATGGTTGAAAGAAATGCAATAGTTAAAAAGCTATTGGCAGTGGAGACATTGGGTGCAACCTCTGTCATCTGTACGGATAAGACAGGAACCCTGACTCAGAACGAGATGACCGTTGTAAAGGTCCTTGCAGACAATAAGCTGATAGAGGTAGAGGGTACCGGTTATGAGCCTGTTGGAGATTTTAAGCTTGAAGGAAGCACTATAACTACTAAGGAATCCAGCGGCTTGAAGCTGCTATTGACTATAGCTGCCTTGGCAAATGATGCTAAGCTGGATAACTCATCCGGCATGTATAAGATAATTGGCGACCCCACGGAAGGTGCATTGATTACTTTGGCTGGAAAGGCAGGTATAGACTCTGCTGAGCTCAACCACATGTATAAGAGGATAGAAGAGATACCTTTCGACTCCGAAAGAAAGATGATGACTACTTTCCATGATATGCCCAACGATGAGGGCGTTTCATCCTTTACCAAAGGAGCACCTGATATAATAATCGACAGATGTAACAGGATAATTCTTGACGGAAAGGTTAGTGAATTTACACCAGAGTTGAAGTCAGAGGTATTAAGAGTCAATTCTGAACTTTCCAGAGCTGCATTGAGGGTTTTAGCTTTTGCCTTCAAGGAATATCCTTCTCTTCCAACAGATCCTTCACCTGACGAGAATGAATCTGATATGATATTTGTAGGACTCACAGGTATGATAGATCCACCAAGACCCGAAGCCAGAGATGCTATTGCACTTTGTAAGAAGGCAGGAGTCAATGCAATAATGATCACTGGTGACTACAAGGAAACTGCTTTTGCAATAGCCAAGGACCTTGGGATGGCAGATACCGAGGACCAGGCAATAATGGGAGAAAAGATTGACGGAATGAGTGACGAAGAGCTTAAGGAGGTAGTTAAGAATACTAAGGTATTCGCTCGGGTATCACCTGAACACAAGGTCAGGATAGTTTCAGCACTTAGAGCAAATGGCGATATAGCAGCCATGACCGGTGACGGCGTTAATGACGCTCTTGCGATAAAGAAGGCTGATATTGGTGTATCTATGGGGATCACAGGTACAGACGTCGCCAAGAATACAGCTGATATGATTCTTACAGACGATAACTTCGCAAGTATAGTTGCAGCAGTTGAAGAGGGAAGGATAATTTTCAGCAACATTAAGAAATTCGTTTACTTCCTGCTGTCATGCAACATAGGAGAAATCCTGCTGGTTTTCACAAGCATTCTGATGAATCTTCCGGTCCCATTGCTGCCTATACAGCTTTTATGGTTAAACCTCGTTACTGACAGCTTCCCTGCACTGGCGCTTGGCGTTGAGAAGGGTGAGCCTGACATAATGAACCAGCCTCCAAGAAATCCTGATGAGGCGATCCTGGACAGGAGAATGCTTGTCGGTGTAACCTTCCAGGCTATAGCAGTGGCTGCAGCGTCGCTTTCAGCATACCTCCTGGCCCTTAGAATGTATGGTCTTGAAAATATTGAGGAAGCCAGAACGATTACCTTTGCAACATTGATCGTAGCAGAGCTCTTAAGAGCTTACTCCAGCAGATCACAGAAATTTACTCTTGTAAAGATAGGAATATTCTCCAATAAATCAATGGTATATGCAACACTTGGAGCATTTTTGCTACTGCTTGCAGTAATCTATATCCCATTTATGAACGGGATATTCTATACCTTCCCGCTGAGTTTTGTAGATTGGGAAATAGTACTTTCCTTTGCCTTCATACCCCTGGTAGTAGGTGAACTGACAAAGGTAGTTATGGCTAAGATTTCGAAGTAATATAAAAACGAACATTAAAAAAGGAAGTCCGATTATTTTGGACTTCCTTTATATTTACCTGAAAATGTAGCTGTATGGGTTTTTATGGCTCCCGTTGATCAACACCTCAAAGTGCAGATGGGACCCTGTAGATCTTCCAGTACTGCCCATTGTAGCTATCTGCTGCCCTCTATATACCCGGTCCCCTGACTTTACAAGAAGCTTGCTATTATGAGCATATCTTGTCACATATCCATTCTCGTGATTTATTTCTATCAAGTAGCCATAACTACCCTTGTACCCTGCAAAGGTTACCTTTCCTCCGTCTGCCGCATATACTGCTGTCCCCTTACTGTTAGCCAGATCAATTCCCTTGTGCATGGTTCCGTTTCTCATACCATATGGGGATGATACCCTGCCTCTGGTCGGCATTACAAAGGATCCTACAGCTGCTGTCTTTGGAAGTTCTTTGGTACCCTGTGCGACTACCTCAGTCTTTGGTTCCTCAAGTATATTCTTCTCGATAATAACTTCATCAACCAAAATTCCGTTATGTCTTATTTCCTCTGCCAATACATCTGCCTTACCTTTGACTCCCTTTACGATGATCTTCTTTTGGTTCTTGTACATTGAGTCATCATTTTCGACCTTGGTCTCAAAATCTATGTCTGCTATATATTTAACCTCTTCATGAGTTACAACTGTCAAAAGCGGTACTGGCACGAACAGCTTGACTTCGTCCCCGGGCTTAAGCTTAGTCGACGATAGCTCTGGGTTTGCGCTTTCAAGGGCCTCCACTGTTGTACCGTACATCCTGGCGATTATCCAATAGCTCTCTCCTACCTCAACAACATGCGTTCTCATGGCTTCTTTGCCGGCCATAATTGCTTCGATAGCCTTTTCCGGGTCTGAAAGACTCCCAAAGCTTGTTTCTATTGGCTCGATTTCAACCTTTTCCAGGAAACCTACCTCTTTGATCACAACATCACGAACCTGTTCATCTGCCGGTGATGATGCAGTTGTTGCTGATGTCGCCGTTGAAGCCGCTCCATCCAGGAGCTTCACAATGTCTCCAGGCTTTAGTCTGTCCGGGTTTAGCTCTGGGTTTGCCTTCATAAGCTCCATTGCAGATAAGTCATATTTTTTTGCAATCGTCCAGAAATTTTCTCCTGATTGAATAGTATGAGTTGCAGGCTCCTTTTGTGGCTCGGGTTCAGCAGTCTGTACTGCTTCTATTGCTGGTTCCTCGTCTACAACTGCCGGCAAATAAGGCTTTTTGATAGCATCAAGAATATAATCGACTTCCTCTTTTGACTTGAATACTCCAAGTCTCTCACCGTCTATGTCCAGGCTAAAGCCTGTTACCTGCACGCTGATCCTGGTTTGAATATTTGATTTAAGCTCACCATACCCGGTAAGTTCCTCGTCCTTTGCGTGAGTTGGCTGAAATGCCAACTCTTTGTCTAATACAACTCCCATATCATATGTACTGGATAGTCTCTCCTCGATATCGCCATAGGCTTTTAGCGCCTCTTCCTCTGTCCTGACGATCCCTATTGCTTCATCTCCAAGATAAACCTCAAATGCCCTTGTTTTAGACTCGTTTGCGGAATAGCTGGCAAAACCGATCCCTACTATCGAGGCAACTACAACAAAAGCCGTAAGTCCTCTCACAATTCTATTTTTAAAAGAAAAAAGTCCTTTAATTCTCTCAAAGTTAAGTGTTGAAGAGCCGTGCTTCATCCAATAATCTCCTCCAAACCTTACCTTATTGATGCCTAGGTAATTTATTTTGTAACCGAATTGTAACATTCACGAAATCATTATACCAATGCTTAGCAAATAATACAACTTTTTAATGCACTCTCCAACAACTTCTATTTGCTCTTGGAATTGGACATTAAACAACCCCTTACAATAGTATTTGCAAGGGGTGCAAAGTTGTCAAATATTTACATTTAAATTCATGGACAATTGTTACAAAAAATTTATAATTTAACAAATGACTGTAAGCCTTTCATCAGCCAGCTTGAACTCCACTTCCTCATCCTTTATTTCAAATAACTCTCCGTCAATATTCAATAAATAGCTTCCTTCTGCCCTTACTACGATCTTTTTAGCTGTATGGAACTCAACGTACTTGTCGTACTTAACGTGATCTCCCTTAAAAATAGTTGGAAACAAAGTAAGTATCCTCAGGTTGCTGATATCCTTGACTACACATACATCCAGCAGACCGTCGTCTACCTTAGCCATGGGCAAGATCATCATACCGCCCCCATAATACCTTCCATTCCCAACAGCAACCAGTGTGGCCTTCCTTTCAATGTGCTTTCCATCTACCTCAAAAACCATCCTTCTGCTCCTGTAAACGATCAGAGCGGTTATTACTCCAAGTATATATGCGGCCTTGCCTTTTACAAACCTCTTTATTCTATCAGTATGTCTTACGACCTCTGAGTCAAATCCAAGGCTGGATATATTGAAAAAGAATTTATCCTTGGCCTTTCCAAGATCAATTTCCCTGGTCCTGCATTGTATGAGCTTTTTCAGGGCTTCATCGAGATTCTCTTCTATCCCCAGTGACTTGCCGAGGTCATTGCCAGTCCCTCCCGGTAATATTCCCATTATGCCTTTGCCCCGGCTTAGTATTCCACGTGCTACCTCATTTGCAGTTCCATCCCCTCCAACCGCAACACAAATATCACAATCAGGGTTATCCTCGACTATCGTTGTGGCTTCACCCGGTCTGGTTGACGTCATCATCTTGTACATCAAACCATACTCATCCATTGTAGCCTTGATATGATCTACATAACCCAAAGCCTTGCCTCCTCCGGCAACCGGATTAACTAAAAAGAGATATTTGGACATTTTCCCCTCCTCTGGAAAAGGAATCCAAAGGCTTCTCCCCTCTTACAGCTCTCTCTATGGCCATTCTCTCCTCAGGAGATATTGGGATGCTGGATTTCCCGTTTTTTACCTGCTTGGCAAAGCTAACGGATTTTTCTCTTCCATATATACTTGTAATTACAAAACCATTGTTGTATGCATCCAAAAGTGCTATGGAAAAACTAAGGTCACTTCCTATGTCCTCAAATGCATTGTATCGTATGAATCCAATTTTTTGCAGCGCGAAAGTAAGCTTTGTCTCGATTGAGAGAATGTTGCTTTCTATAAGGTTTACATCCCTGTTTAGATTTGATATGTCTCTGTTAAGCTGAATGATCAGGTCCTCAAAACTTACCCCTTCCAGATCCCTTGTAAGTTCATAGTACCTATTCCTCTGCTTTCTTAGACTAACATATGTTACAGCCAATAATCCCGCCAAAATCACAAAACAGACTGCGAGAATCAATAGTATCATACTTCCATTATTTTCCATATATTCAAGCAATACAGTCATTATTCCACCCTCTATATTTGTCTGGATATCTCCCTAAGTGCCTTAATAGCATGCTCGATCTCTGTGTGATCGTTAAAAATCCCGAAGCTGAATCTTACTGCTCCTTGCTCGGTAGTACCTATGGTTTCATGCGCCAACGGAGCACAATGAAGACCAGGTCGTGCCAGGATCCCATATTCCTCACTTAGTATATATGCAAGATGTGATGAGTCCATATCCCTAAGATTGAAGGCGGCTACTCCAAGCTGTTCAATGGTATTTTCAGGTCCATAAATCTTGATCCCTTCGATATTTTTAGATTCCTCTAAAAAGTGCTGTAATAGATCCTCTTCATGCTTCCTGATCTTCATTATCCCAGTCTCTTTTATGAACTGTATCCCTTCACCCAATGCAGCTATCCCTGGTGCATTGGGAGTTCCGCTTTCCAGCATATCAGGCATGATTTCTGGCTGGATCATCGAATAGGATGCACTTCCCGTGCCTCCGTATGTCAAGGGCTCCAACGATATTCCCTTCCTAACATAAATCCCTCCTGTCCCCTGAGGTCCAAACAAGCCTTTATGCCCTGGAAACGCAAGAATATCTATGTTGTCCCTGACCACGTCTATTGAAACCACACCTGCTGATTGGGCAGCATCAACCAAAAATGGAATACCCTTCGACCTTGCAAGCATCCCCACTTCAGTAATTGGCATGATCGTTCCCAGTAAGTTAGACATATGTGTCATCACTATTAAAGCAGTGTTCTGTTTTATTGCAGCTTCAATGCCTTCTTTTGCCAGCCTGCCCTTTTCATCTGCCCAGACTATTGTATGCTCTACTCCATATCTTTCCAATGCCTTTATTGGCCTTAAGACCGAATTGTGCTCCATTGAAGTAGTCACTACATGGTCACCTGGCTTTAATATTCCCTGAATACCTATATTAAGGCTCTCGGTGCAATTGAAGGTGAAGGCTATGTCCAGAGGATCCCCAATTCCAAACAACTCAGAAAGCAGCTGCCTTGTATTAAAAATCTCCCTCCCGGCTCTCAGGGCGAGCTTATGGCCTGATCTCCCGGGATTTGCTCCATATTCCATCATCGCTTCAAGCATTTTGTCATATACTTTTTGAGGCTTTGGAAAGCTGGTTGCTGCATTATCAAAATAGTACATATTATCCCCTTCTTTTACTTATAACAGCCTCTTATAAACTATCGCAAGCATTTCTTCCTTTAATCTCTTTCCTTCCTCCATCAATGCATCCAGCTTGCTCTCGATCTGAGCCTTATATTCCTGGTCCTTTATGCTCTTGAGATTGATTATGACGTTAAAAAGCGCTCCCTCAAGGCCAGTGTATGCCAGAAGGGTACCTACACCCACGTCTGTGATAGCATTTACATTGCCATAGTTTGCAAAAACATCCTGAAGTCTTAGTATTTCAAGGCATTTTTCAGCACATCTTAAGGGTACCTCCATCGCCTTTTTATAGCCTTCCTGAATTGCGTTGGTCCTGAGTTTTTTCTCCTCATCAGTTTCCTTTGGAAGCTTAAATGCCCTCATGACATCATCAAAAGCTGTCGAATCCTCATCAACTATAAGGATAAGCTCCTCAATTAGTTTGTCTATCCTTTGAAAGGCTTCCTCCATATTAACTTTCTGTTCTTGTAGAACTCCGTCATAAACCTTTTTCCCTATTGTAAGATTGCCAACCATGTTGGTAAGTGCTCCTCCCAGGCTCCCTGCAAGAGCGGCAACACTGCCCCCGCCAGGAGTTGGACTCTCACTTGAAACGCTTCTAACATAATCTTTGACAGTCAATTCTATCAACATTGCATGCACCTCCGTGCTATTTCAAAATTTCATTATCCCCTCAAGTACTATTACAGCTGAACCCCCTACCTTGACCTTGAACCCCGCTTCCCCCTTGCTTATAAAACAAGCTATCTGGCTAGGTCTGTTCATATATTGCCCCTGTCTTACAAGAAGTCTTTCACCCTTAAGAATGTTGTTTGACTTCAAGTAATAGATCAATGCACCATTTGACGTACCTGTGGCAGCCTCTTCAGGTATTCCCACTGCCGGGGCAAAGTTCCTTGCAACTGCCTCATCTTCAAGGTCCTTGTCCAGTGCAAATGCATGAACGCCTGTTACTCCCAGTCTGTTGCTTAGTGCAGTCAATGCCTGATTATCGACACTTATGTCCTTAAGCACTGTTTCGTTTCTTACAGGCATTATTATATCCGGAAGACCAGTCGATACAATCTCCGGTACTGCACTTGTTCCATCGACTCCTATATCCTCGACCTTTATACCCATGGCATCTGCCAGTTCATTTATTTCATCCACCTTGCCGATTGCCCTTGGAGTCTCCTGCTCCATTACAATGTATTGGGGCTCATAGCCTGAGAATGCGATGTCTACCGTAAGTGGTCCAAGCCTGGTTTCGATTCTTGCCTTTTTAGTGCCCTTTTCTATAGCTTTAATGTATCCTTTCTTCGCAAGGGTAAATATTCCCGCTATCGTCGCATGCCCGCAAAGATCCACCTCGCATAAAGGCGTGAAGTATCTTACCATGAAGTAACAATCCTCAATCTGCCTTATAAAAACAGTCTCTGAAAGATTCATCTCATTGGCAATTCGCTGCATATCGTCGTCCTTAAGACCTTTTGATTTGGTCACAACTCCCGCAGGATTTCCTCCGAATGGAGTATTTGTAAAAGCATCCACCTGAAATATATTTATTTCCATAGTGTTCTCCTTTCGAAATGTTCCACGTGGAACATTAGCCTACAATCAAGTCAATAAGCCGTTCCAGATCGTCATCATCATAGTATTCTATTTCGATCCTGCCCGACTTCCTTCCGTGGTTTAGGGTAACCTTGGTTCCCAGCGCCCCCATCAGCTTTTCCTCTAACTCGATCATAAACAGTTCTTTTACCTTTTTATTCCTTTTAGATCTCTTTTTTGAAACCTTGGCCTTCTCCTCGGCCTCTCTGACATTCATGCCCAGCTCAATAATTCTATTAGCAGCCTCAAGCTGATCCTCGTGATTCTTAATGGCCAATAATGCCTTGCCATGACCTCCGGTCAGCTTTCCTTCATATATATATCCTATTATTCGTTCATCGAGATTCAAGAGTCTAATGCTGTTGCTAATATATGATCTGCTCTTCCCCACAGCCTTTGCCAGCTCTTCCTGCTTCAGGCTGTACTCGCTCATAAGTCTTTTATATGCCTCTGCCTCTTCAATAGGGTTTAAATTTTCCCTTTGGACATTCTCAATAAGAGAAATTTTGGCAGCCGTTTCCTCATCTATTTCTCTAACAATTGAGGGGATCCTTTCAAGACCTGCTGCCTTGGCTGCCCTCCATCGCCTTTCACCAGCTATTATTTCATATCGATCGTCTTTTCTTCTCAAAATAATTGGCTGTATAACTCCGTTTTCCTTTATGGAAGCCTTTAGATCGTTCAGAGCGTCTTCGTCAAAGATTTTTCTCGGTTGATCCGACTTTGGAATTATTCTTGAGATCTCGATTTCCTCTACCGCCTCTGAAGGGTTCAGCTTCACATCACTGATAAGCTCCTCAGCCTTTTCCTTATCCTGAATCAATGCAGACAGGCCCTTGCCCAGTCCCCTTTTTTTAGCGTTCATTTGATCCTCTCCCTTCAAATTACTGTCTCGCGATCAATCCTGAAGGAATAAAAATTCCTCTGCTAACTCCATATAGCTGTCAGCGCCTTTGGATTTATTGTCATAGTCCATAATAGACAATCCATAAGATGGAGCTTCAGCAAGTCTTACATTTCTGGGAATAATGCTGGTATAAACCTTCCCTTTGAAAAAAGCCTTTACCTCCTCAACAACCTGAATGGACAGATTGGTCCTTCCATCAAACATGCTCAGTACCACACCTTCTACCTCCAGGCCTGAGTTGTAGCTCTTTTTAACTAGTTCGATAGTCTGGAACAGCTGGCTGACTCCTTCAAGTGCATAATATTCGCATTGTATCGGTATTATGACGCTATCCGAAGCAATCAAGCCTATAACACTTAATATTCCAAGAGACGGAGGACAATCGATAAATATGAAATCAAACTCGCCCTTAATTTCACCGATTATATCCTTAAGTACAGTCTCCCATCCTTCCTTTCTTGCAAGCTCTATCTCTAGCCCTGCTAACTGATTGTTGGATGGTATGATCTTCACATTCTCTGCTGAAGTATCATAAATTCCCTCTACTATTGAAGCTTCATTACTAAGGATATCGTATATGATGACTTCCGCATCGTTTTTGTCGATCCCCAATCCACTGGATGAATTACCCTGAGGGTCAATGTCTATAAGAAGTACTTTCTTCCCCAGTTTTCCCAGACCCGCAGCAAGGTTGATACTGGTTGTAGTTTTTCCTACACCGCCCTTTTGATTAAAGATAGCTATTACTTTTCCCATTCCAACACTCCTCCCGGCAAAATAGCCCTCTTTTTTACACTCTGTCGATAGCACAACGAAGGAAGCTTTATATGCAAGTCATTAATTACCTTGTTAGATATATAATAGCATATCCTGAACTCTTTTGAATAAAAAAAGTTCCACGCAAATACATCTATTAGATGTTTCACGTGGAACATTTGTCCAAATCCCAGTGTTTCCAATCGTTTCATGGCTACTTAATTGGTGATTTTCTTGGCTTTCCTCCGCCTCTGGGATACTTTGGAGATGTCTTTGTCAATTTCTTTATCATTACCAGGGTGTGCTCTATGTCTGTCTCAGGGAACATAACCTCTATGACATCCTCAACTGATCCTCCCAGAGTTGATATTGCCTTTCCTGCAAGCTTGACCTCATCCATTGCGGATGGACCTTTCATAGCAATAAACCAGCCTCCCGGTTTAACAAAGGGTAAACAGTACTCACTCAGTGTATCAAGAGAGGCTACCGCTCTTGATATGCAAATATCGAAGGTCTCCCTGTACTCAGGATTCAAAGCCAATTCTTCAGCTCGTCCGTGAATTGCAGTTATTCCATTTAGACCAAGCTCTGCAATTACAAGGTTTAAGAAACTGATCCTCTTGTTTAGACTGTCCATAAGAGTAACATGAAGCTCCGGGTTCCAAATCTTAAGTGGGATTCCCGGAAATCCTGCGCCTGTCCCTATGTCGATTATTTTCTTACTACCATCAAATACCCCTGTCAGCGTAGGGGAGAGGCTGTCAGCAAAATGCTTGATATCCATCTCATCGTTGTCAGTTATAGTAGTAAGGTTTATCCTTTGATTCCATTCAAGTATCATTTCCTTGTACTTCAGGAATTCTTTGAAATTTTCTTCGCTTAATCCTATCCCCATTTCACCAGCTGTGCGCCTCAACACTTCGATGCCTGTCACCTTAAGACTCACTCCTTCTACGCTGTTCCAGATGGATCAGCAGAACATTTATATCAGCAGGGGTAACTCCGGATATCCTCGAGGCCTGACCCACTGAATCCGGTTTTATCTTTTCCAGTTTTTGCATGGCCTCATTACTCAGTCCCCTGACTAATTTGTATTCAATATCCTCTGGGATACTCTTGTTTTCAAGCTTCTTGAACTGCTCGATCTGGATCATCTGCTTCTTGATATACCCTTCATACTTAATCTCAGTTTCAACCAGAAGTCTTACCTCCTTTGGAAGGTACTGCCTGCCAATATCGAATGGAATTAAAGATTCATAGGTAAGCTCAGGCCTTTTTATAAGATCGTACAATGTCCAGGCAGTCTTTAAAGGTGTGGACCCCATGCTTTCAAGTATTTTGTTGACCTCCTCGGTAGGAGTAATTATTATCTTTGATAGTCTTGTAAGCTCATCTCTCATAAGCTTTTCCTTCTCGAGCATTTTTTTGTATCTTTCCTCGCTTACCAGGCCAAGCTCGTAGCCTCTTTTTGTTAGTCTAAGATCAGCGTTGTCTTGTCTTAAAGTCAATCTGTATTCAGCCCTTGATGTCATCATTCTATAAGGCTCATCAGTGCCTTTTGTTACAAGGTCATCTATCAAAACTCCTATATAAGCCTCTGATCTATCCAGAACGAATGGCTCCAAGCCCTTTATATTGCAAGCTGCATTTATACCAGCAATCAAACCTTGAGCTGCAGCCTCCTCATATCCGGAGGATCCATTGATCTGACCTGCAAAGAAAAGGTTCTGAATATCCTTGTGCTCCAGTGTCCTCTTAAGTATCGTGGGATCGATTGAATCGTATTCTATGGCATAAGCTGTCCTCATGAATTTAACGTTCTCAAGACCTTTTATCTTCCTGTACATTTCAACCTGGACTTCCTCTGGAAGGGATGAACTGACGCCTTGAACATACATCTCTTTTGTAGTTAATCCCTCAGGCTCTATAAAGACCTGATGCTTGTTCCTGTCTGAAAATCTGACGACCTTATCCTCTATGGAAGGGCAGTACCTTGGTCCGACGCCCTCTATATAACCTGCAAACATAGGGGATCTGTCGAGATTGGCCCTAATTATATCATGGGTGGCCTCAGTCGTATAGGTAAGATAGCAGGGCACCTGTTTTATATCAAAAACCTTGTCAGCGTTAAGAAACGAGAAGGGTACTACTTCATCATCACCTGGCTGGACCTCCATAACGGAGTAATCAATACTATCCCTGTGGACTCTGGCAGGAGTGCCGGTCTTTAGCCTTCTAAGCTGGAAGCCTTTTCTTTTAAGCGAGTCAGATAATAGGAGAGAGGGAAACATACCGTCTGGACCGGATTGGTAGTTTACCTCGCCAATATAGACCATTCCACCCAGATATGTTCCTGTTGCAATGACCACAGCCCTCGCCAGATAGACTCCGCCTGTCCTTGTGACCACGCCTCTTGCCCTATTGTCCTCAAACAGAATATCCGTCGCCTCTGCCTGCCTCAGGGTAAGGTTTGGTTCATCCTCAAGGATCTTCTTCATTTCCATATGGTATTTTTTCTTATCCGCCTGTACCCTGAGAGAGTGGACAGCAGGACCCTTTGAAAGGTTCAACATCCTGCTCTGGATAAATGAACGGTCGATGTTTAAGGCCATTTCTCCTCCAAGTGCATCTATCTCCCTTACAAGGTGTCCTTTTCCGGTACCCCCGATATTGGGATTACAGGACAGGGCAACTATCCCGTCAAGGCTTATGGTAAGAATTACAGTATTTAGACCCATCCTTGCAGCTGCAAGCGCTGCCTCAACTCCGGCATGACCTGCTCCTATGACTGCGACATCGTATTCACCTGCAATATAGTTCTTTGCTTCTCTCATAAAAATCATCCTTAATGGTAAGATTGTTGTTAGCTCTTAGCTCTTTGTCCATTCTCAATTGTCAATTGTCAATCGTCAATTGTAATTTATTTCCCAATACAGAACTCCCTGAATATCCTGTCAAGTACATCCTCGCCAATGCTTTCCCCTGTGATTTCTCCCAGATTTTCCCAGCAACTCCTTAGATCTACCTCCAAACAATCAAGAGGAACCTGTTTTTTCAAATCCTCAATTACTGAATGGATATTATCACTTGCCTGCTCAAGAAGATTCTTATGTCGTATATTGCTGATGATCATATCTGACTCAATAGTAATATCTCCCTGATAGAACATCCTTCTGATGCTATCCTCGAGCTCATCAATGCCTACTCCTTTGGTCATAGATGTTGTGATGATCTCCTTCCCCGAGAATATTTCTGCAAAATAGCCCTCATCGTACAGTTTAGGAAGGTCTGTTTTATTCAAGAGAACTATGGTTTGCTTGTCCTTAATAAGATCGATGATATGATAATCATCCTCTGAGAGTTCACCTGAAATATCAAAAATTGCAATTATCAAATCAGCTTTTTCCAGCATTTCCTTGGCTCTGTCCACGCCTAATTTCTCTACAACATCCTCTGTATGCCGTATCCCAGCGGTATCCATTATCTTAAGAGGGATACCATCTATGTTTATATATTCCTCTATTACATCCCTTGTAGTACCCGGGATGTCTGTTACTATAGCACGATTCTCCCTAAGCACTGCATTAAGTAGTGAAGATTTGCCTACGTTTGGTTTGCCAAGTATGACTGTATTCAATCCGTCTCTGAGGATCTTTCCTCTGCCTGAGGTAGAGAGGAGTCTGCCAATTCGGCTCATTACCTTTTCTCCGCTTTCAATCAGCTCTTCATAGGTCACTTCCTGAATATCCTCTTCAGGAAAATCTATCGATACCTCGATATGTGCGATCATCGAGAGGAGGATTTCGCGTATTCCCTCGATTTCCTTACTCAATCCACCCTCTAACTGTTTAAGTGAGACCTCGTAGCTTTTCTCAGTTTTTGCCTTTATTACATCAATTACTGCCTCTGCCTGGGAAAGGTCCAGTCTTCCGTTCAGGAACGCCCTTTTGGTGAATTCACCCGGTTCAGCAAGCCTCGCGCCCCTCCTCAAGAGAAGCTCAAGTGTTTTCTTTACGGGAATTATGCCGCCATGACAATATATTTCAACCATATTTTCCCTTGTATAGGTAAAAGGCTCCTTCATGAATACTACCAGAACCTCATCGATTATATCATCGCCATCAACCACATGACCGTAAAGAAGCTTCTTATTCTCAAGTACCTCCTCAAAGGAGCTATTAATTCTTTTAAATACTGACTTTCCTATTTCAATTGAGTTTTTACCTGACATTCTAACAATACCAATGCCTGCCTCACCAACGGCAGTTGAAATTGCAGCTATCGTCTCAGACATATTTTCACCCCATTTTACACCATGGTATCAAACCTGTAGCTTTATTTTATAACATCAACGCTGTATGTCAAACCAAAAAACAAAAGCCCTATATAGGGCTCTTGCTGAACTATTCCCGGTATCGGGCATTTATCACTTGTTTATGATTACAACTCTTCTGTACGGCTCAGTTCCTTCACTGTAGGTCGATACTCCGCTTACATTTTGAAGAGCGGAGTGGATGATCCTTCTCTCATATGGATTCATTGGCTCAAGCTTGACAGGTCTCTTGCTGTATAGGGCTTTATCTGCCATTTTCTTGGCAAGCTTTTTGAGTGTTTCTTCTCTTTTTTGCCTGTATCCCTCAGTATCAAGAACAACCTTCAAATACTCGTCTCTGTCCTTATTGACGGCAAGACTGAGAAGGTATTGAAGTGAATCAAGTGTATTTCCTCTTTTACCTATCAGTATACCCATATCTGATGAGGAAATATGATTAATATCCACATGCAGAGTATCTCCCTTCAAAACAACATCCTGAAGGGCTACTATCCCCATACCCTTGAGAACGTTCTCGAGAAACTTGTCTGCAATCTCCTCCGGATCATTCTTCAATGTAACCTTTATCTTTGCTTCCTTAGTACCAATTATCCCGAATAAGCCCTTGGAGGGTTCCTCTATGATCTCAACCTCGACGTCCTTTTCTGTTGCATTAAGCTCAACCAAAGCTTCTTTTAAAGCTTCTTCAACCGTTTTAGAGGTCTTCACAACAAATTTCATATCATTTGGCCCCCTTGATCGACAACGTTGATCTGTTCGAAATAACTTGCTGAACTATAGTAAAGATATTGCTAACGACCCAATACAATGCAAGGCCAGCTGGGAAGCTGCGTGCAGCCATAAAAATCATAACAGGAAGCATGTAGTTCATTATTCTTTGAGTTGCCATTGCCTGCGGGTCCTTATTTCCTTGTCCCATGGTCAAGCTCTGGATATATGTCGTCACAGCAGAGAGGAGTGGAAGACCCCACAAATATATGTCCGGGTTTTCAAGATCGGTTATCCATAAGAAATTCTTCGCCATACTCTCATACAATCCTGGCTCTGTAAAAGCATATGTTGCAGGCTCTCTGAATACTGCAAAAAACGCAAATATGATAGGTAATTGCACCAAAAGGATCAGACATCCGGATGCCGGATTATACTTATGCTTCTTATAAAGCTCCTGCATCTTTACCTGCATTGTTTGTGGATCATTTTTATATTTTGTTTGGATCTCCTTCATCAAGGGTTGAATTTCACCCATCTTTTTAGTAGATCTTGTCTGCTGAAGATTTATAGGCAACAGCATCAGCTTAAAAATTATCGTAGTTAATATTATGGCTATCGCATAGAATGAAATCTGAGCCGGTTCACTCCCAAAAGAGGATGAAACAAAGCTGTAAACTAACTTCAGGATCGACCCCATAATATTACCCAAAAAACCAATCATCGACTAACCCCCTCATTTTAGCGGATCATATCCTCCCTCATGAAACGGATGGCATTTAAGGATCCTTTTTGCTGATAAAAAGCTCCCCTTAAAAAAACCATACTTCGTGTAAGCCTGCAGGGAGTACTCCGAGCAGGTAGGATAAAATCTGCAATTTTTCCCAGTAAGAATATATCTTGAGATATATCTTTGGTAGAATCTGATCAATAAAATAGCAATCCTTGTCATCAATTCACCTTCTCGGCCATGCCGGAAATCCGGTAAATGTGCTTAATAGCGCTTTCCAATTCAGCAAAACTAAGGTCAACGGCATTTTTTTTTGGTATGAAGATCAGGTCGTAGCCCTTCTTAAGATTAGGAAGATAAATTCTGTTTACTTCCTTGATCCTTCTTTTAAGCTTGTTTCTTACAACAGCGTTTCCAATCTTTCTTGTAATAGAAACACCTATCCTCACCTTATCAGTGCCATTTCTTCTGACATACATAATAAGATTTCGATTCCAATAGTTTTTGCCGGATTTGTAGACCTTCTTAAACTCCATATTCTTTCTAAGTCTGTTTTCTTTTTTCACAGGCATTCCACCTTAAAATGACCTTTAATAAAAGGCCACTATCAAGCGGCCTTATGCAGAAAGTTTCTTTCTTCCTCTTCTTCTTCTAGCTTTTAATATCTCCCTACCTGATCTGGTCTTCATCCTTTTTCTGAAGCCATGTTCCTTGCTTCTTTGTCTTTTCTTTGGTTGATAAGTTCTTTTCACCCGACACACCCCCTTCAATAATCATACATCTATATCACCAATATAGAGCTTGCAATATGGAACGCATAAAACACTACTATAAATTATATGTATCAGCCCCGCAGCTGTCAAGTTTTTAAATTTACTGAAAATCCACAAAACACCTGTTCTTAAACTGTTAGTATTGTGGATAAATTTATTGAATAAAGGCTCCCATTTTGGTAAGATAATATAGAATGTTGATAAATTAGAAAACTGGTGGATAACTTAAAGTTATACACAATGTGTGGATAGTTTGTGTATAACATTTAACTAATCTATAGTTTTTATATTAAGGTTTCGTAATTTGTTTAAGTTTTTATCCACAATTCTACCTAAATCCAGTTGTGGAAAAAGAAAATACTTAAACATTTTTTTACTGAATCAACAGTAAGTTGATAATTTTATCCACAAATTCTATTAAGTTATCATTTTATTTCCACATATGTGGACAATTCAATTTCTGTTGAAAACATTGTTGATAATTTCCTGAGGAGGTAGCAGTATGGACACTAATTTAGACCAGATTTGGGAAAGCGTCCTGGGACTGATCAAGGTAGAGCTAACTGAGGTAAGCTTTAACACCTGGCTAAAATCAATTGAGCCAATAAGTCTGGAGGATGACGAGATAATACTCGGAGCACCCAACGACTTTACAAAAGGAATACTTGAAGGCAGATACTTCAACCTTATAAAAAATGCCATCAAGCAAGTCACAGGTAAAAATTACCAGATCAGATTTATAATACCCGGTGAGCAGGTCAAGCAAACTCAATCTCAACCGGAAAAAGAAACAACAAAGGCTATGAGCAAATCCCAGTTGAACCCGAAGTACACCTTCAGTACATTCGTGACCGGTAAGAGCAATGATTTTGCCCATGCTGCTTCAGTTGCGGTTGCAGAGGCACCTGCCCAGGCATATAATCCTCTATTCATATATGGAGGGGTAGGTCTTGGCAAGACACATCTTATGCATGCCATTGGACATTATATATTAAGCCAGAATCCGGATTCAAAGGTAGTATATGTATCCAGTGAGAAGTTTACCAACGAGCTTATAAATTCTATCAGAGAGTATAGGAATGAAGAGTTCAGGAATAAATACAGGAATGTAGATGTGCTCCTTGTGGACGACATACAGTTTATCGCAGGAAAGGAAGGTACTCAGGAGGAATTCTTTCATACCTTCAATGCACTTCATGAGGCGAATAAGCAGATCATAATTTCAAGCGATAGACCTCCCAGGGATATACCCACTCTGGAGGACCGATTGAGATCGAGATTTGAGTGGGGCCTGACAACTGACATCCAGGCACCTGACCTGGAGACAAGGATGGCTATCTTAAGAAAGAAAGCGACTCTGGAAAACCTTGAGATCCCCGATGAGGTTGTACTACTTATAGCAAATACGATCCACTCAAATATTAGAGAGCTTGAAGGAGCATTGATAAAGGTAGTGGCTTACTCATCCCTTACAAACAGAGCTATATCCGAGGAGCTTGCTGAGGAGGCACTAAAGGATATTATATCGAATCACAAGCCAGTGGAGATAACGGTAGACCTTATTAAGGACAAGGTTTCGAAGAGATTCAATATAAGAATAGATGAATTCAGTTCCAAGAAGAGAACCCGAGCAATAGCCTATCCGAGACAGGTTGCAATGTATCTTACAAGAGAACTAACCGATCTTTCTCTTCCAAAGATAGGAGATGAATTTGGAGGAAGGGATCATACCACTGTCATACATGCCTGCGAGAAAATAAGCAATGATATGATCAGGGACAATCTATTTAAAAAGAAGATAGAAGATATAATAGATGATCTTAAAAAATGATATTTCTGTGGAAAATAAAAAACTTCTCCATGACTTATCCACATGTTGTTAAATCCGGCAAATCAATAATTTGGTTTGAAATATAAGGTTATCCACATAATCACAACACCTACTACTATTACTACTATAGTTTTTGATTCTAATATTCTATACGAGGGAGGAAAAAACATGAAATTCAGAGTTGAGCAAAGGGACCTGTCAAAGCACATAGGTATAGCTCAGAGAGGTATTTCTTCAAGATCAACCCTTCAAATCCTTGATGGCATACTCTTTGAAGCAAAGGATCATAGTCTGAAATTAACAGCCACAGATCTTGAGATAAGTATAGAAACCTTTGTCGATGCAGTTGTTGGGGAGAAGGGAAAGATAGTTCTTAATTCGAGGATAATCGGAGATATCGTTAGAAAGCTTCCTGATGACACTATCGCATTTGAAGTAAAGGATAATCAAGTGAATATAAAATGCCAAAATGCCGAGTTCAATATAATAGGAAATTCGGGTGACGATTATCCTGATCTTCCTATAATAATTGAAGAAAATCAATTCAGCATTACCAGAGATCTTTTCAAGTCAGCCATAAGACAAACCGTATTCGCGACTACTCAGGACGAAACAAGACCTTCGCTTACTGGAGTTTTAATGGAGCTTGATGGAGGAAATATCTCCTGTGTATCACTTGACGGATACAGACTTGCCCTTAGAAAAATAACAACCTCATCACTTATTAAGGAAAAAATAATAATACCAGGCAGAGCATTAAATGAACTGAACAAGATCATTGAGGACAAGGAAGAGGAAATGGTTGTAAGTATATCACATGGTCAGGCAATTTTTAACCTTGGAGATACCATAATGTATACTAAGCTTTTGGAAGGTCAATTCTTCAACTACAAGGACATTATGAGAGCTGAGCATAAAACTGAAGTAAGGGTAAGTAGAAGAAGCTTCCAAAGCGGACTTGAAAGAGCATCACTTTTAGCCAAGGAAGAAAAAGCAAACCTTATCAAGATATCAGTTTCAGATGGTCAGATAGCTATAAAATCAAATTCTGAGATGGGAGATGTATTTGAATCAGTAAATGCAAATCAGAAGGGTGAAGACTTAAATATTGCATTCAATTCAAGATATATTCTTGAAGGAATTAAGATAATGGATTGTGAAGAGATAGTCCTGAAGTTCGTCGGCAGTCTGAATCCTTGCATAATAAATGGCGTGGATGATGACAGCTATACTTACCTTGTGCTGCCGGTAAGGCTTGCACAGGATGATTTTTAGGAGATTATATTATGGAAGAAATTCAAATTACCACAGACTACATCAAGTTGGATCAGTTTCTAAAGCTTTGTGGAGCAGCACAAACTGGAGGACAAGCAAAGGAAATGATTGCAGACGGAATAGTAAAGGTAAACGATGTGGTTGCATATGAAAGAGGTAAGAAGCTCAGGAAAAACGATAGGATCGTAATTGCTGATGAATATCACTTCACATTGGTTTAGTCCTGCAGCTTGATTGGGAGTGTATTGATTGATTATAAAGGGCATCAGGCTAATTAACTTCAGAAACTACAGCAGCATGTCCGCAAGCTTTGGCAGCGGAGTAAACATTCTTGTGGGGAAAAATGCCCAGGGGAAGACAAATCTTCTTGAAGCTATTTATATGTGTTCAACAGGCAGATCCTTCAGAACCCTTAGAGATAAGGAAATTATAAGCTTTGGCAAGAAGGAAGCTTATATAGGTGCTGAGCTTAGTATAGGTGAACTTGAAAAGTTCACTGAAATTAAACTTGAATCAGATAAACCAAAGCGTATCAGGATGAACAAGGTAGAATTGAAAAGCTATAAGGAGCTAAATACAGGCTTGAAGGTAGTAGTATTTTTTCCTGATGATCTTAAGCTGGTAAAAGAAGGTCCGGGAAACAGGAGAAATTATCTGGATTCGAGTATATCACAGCTCAAGCCGGTTTATCATCATAACCTAAGCAGATATTATAAAGCTTTGATACAGAGAAATAACCTGCTAAAGTCGAGAAGGCCGTTAAGCGAACTATCAGAGCTGCTTGAGGTTTTTGATGTCCAGCTGGCTAAGTTAGGTACTCTTATTTCCATGGAAAGGGAGCAATATATTAAAAGGATAAAAAAGGAAGCAAGAGATATCCATTTTCAAATAACATCAGGCAAAGAGGAGCTTGATATAAAATATAATACAAATGTACCAGAAGGAGATTCACTTCTTGTTATAGAGGGAAAATATCTGGATCAACTTCGAAGGGGAAGAGCTAAGGATATAGAAATAGGAAGTACATCGTTAGGTCCCCATAGAGATGATTTTAGTCCCTCAATCAATGGTAAGGACCTTAGGATATTTGGTTCACAGGGTCAGCAAAGGACTCTTGTGCTGACACTTAAGCTGTCAGAGGTAAAGATACTTAAAAAGGAAACAGGATATTATCCGGTATTACTCTTAGACGATGTATATTCTGAGCTTGACGAGGACAGGAGAGGTTTTTTAACCGGATTATTCAGTGAAACTCAAACATTTATTACAGTTACCGATGCAGTAGAAACAGACAGTCTGAAGGCTTTTGACAAAACAATTTTCCATGTGAGAGAAGGTTATCTGTACGATGGAAATAAAACGTGGAGGGAAGTAAATGGCGATTGAAATAAACGGCAATGGAAATGGAAATGAAAGACATTATACAGCCAATGAGATCCAGGTATTGACAGGTCTTGAGCCAGTCAGAAAGAGACCTGGAATGTACATTGGAAGCACCGGGCCCAGAGGTCTTCACCACCTTGTTTATGAGGTAGTCGACAACAGTGTGGATGAGGCTCTTGCTGGTATATGCGATACAATAAACGTTATAATATACGAAGATAACTCAGTTTCCGTTGAAGATAACGGAAGCGGGATCCCTGTTGAGATCCATCCTCAAACTGGAAAATCAACTGTTGAGACAGTTTTGACAATTCTACATGCCGGAGGAAAATTCAATAACTCGGCTTATAAGGTATCCGGAGGTCTTCATGGAGTAGGGGTATCCGTAGTAAATGCTCTTTCAGAGTGGCTTGTAGCAAAGGTAAAGAGAGAGGGCAAGGAATACAGACAATCCTTTGCAAGAGGTGCAGCTACTTCTGAATTGGAATGTATTGGAAATGCAGAGGGAACCGGAACAACTATACACTTTAAGGCAGACGACCAGATATTTGAAACAACAGTATTTGACTCTGCAACTCTTGAATACAGATTTAGAGAAATGGCATTCCTTAATAAGGGTATAAAAATTTCCCTAGAAGACAAGAGGTCCGGAGTTAAGAAGGAATTTCATTATTTAGGAGGAATAAAATCCTTCGTCGAATATATTAATAAGAACAAGAATCCACTTCATAAGGATGTAATATATTTTGAGCAGGAAAGAGATCTTACTACTGTAGAGCTTGCAATACAGTATACAGACGGTTATACAGAGAACGTATTTACATTTGCAAACAATATTAATACAGCAGAAGGTGGTTCACATCTCTCTGGTCTCAGGACTGCCCTTACAAGATCAATAAATGATTATGCAAGGAAATACGGCTTCCTTAAAGAAAAGGATGACAACCTTTCAGGAGAGGATGTAAGAGAGGGTATGACTGCGATCCTTTCAGTCAAGCTTCCAGAACCACAGTTTGAGGGCCAAACCAAAGGTAAGCTTGGAAATAGTGAAACAAGGGGAATAGTCGAGTCGTTAACCGCGGAATTCTTGAATAATTACTTTGAAGAGAATCCAAAGGTATCAAAAATAGTCCTGGATAAGGCAATAAGCTCCCAAAGAGCGAGAGAGGCAGCCAGAAAGGCAAGGGACCTTACAAGAAAGAGAAGCATATTGGATAACACCACACTTCCTGGAAAGCTTGCGGATTGTCAGTCCAGCGATATCAAGGAAACTGAGATATTCATTGTAGAGGGTGATTCTGCGGGAGGTAGTGCAAAGCAGGGTAGACACAAGAGATTCCAGGCAATTCTACCTCTTAGAGGAAAGATAATGAACGTTGAGAAGGCAAGGCTGGATAAGATACTTGGCTATAATGAGATAAAGGCAATGATAACAGCCTTTGGAACTGGTATAGGCGAGGATTTTAATCTGGAGAAGCTTAGATACGGCAAGATAATAATAATGACGGATGCTGACGTAGATGGAGCTCATATTAGAACACTTATGCTTACGTTTTTCTACAGATACATGAGAGAGCTTATTGACAACGGACACGTATATATAGCTCAACCTCCTTTATATAAGGTAAGTAAGAACAGGAAGGAATACTACTGTTATAGCGATAGAGAGCTTGAGAAGCTTTTTGACGAGATAGGAAGAAGCGGAAATCCTGTGATCCAAAGATACAAAGGTCTTGGAGAGATGAATGCAGAGCAGCTTTACGACACAACTATGGATCCTGAGAGGAGGACCCTGCTGAGAGTGAGCGTAGAGGATGCAGTTGCTGCTGATGATATATTCACAACACTAATGGGTGATAAGGTTGACCCAAGAAGAGAGTTTATTGAAGAGAATGCTAAGTATGTTAAGAATCTTGACATCTAGGAGGCCAAAATGGATAACGAAAGAGATAAGCTAGTAGAAATAAAAATTGAAGATGAAATGAGAAACTCTTATCTGGATTATGCCATGAGTGTCATCGTAAGCCGTGCTCTCCCTGATGTAAGAGATGGGCTTAAGCCTGTACACAGAAGGATCCTATATGCAATGGACGAGCTGGGAATGACACCTGACAAGCAATACAGAAAGTCAGCCAGGGTAGTCGGAGACGTACTAGGTAAGTACCATCCGCATGGAGACAGCTCAGTTTATGGAGCAATGGTAAGATTGGCTCAGGATTTTAATACAAGGTATCTGCTTGTGGATGGACATGGAAACTTCGGCAGCGTCGACGGAGATGGAGCAGCAGCAATGCGTTATACCGAGGCCAGAATGACGAAGCTGGCTACAGAGATGTTAAGAGATATCAACAAGGATACTGTAAGCTTCAGACCTAACTTTGACGAGACTCTTCAGGAACCGACAGTGCTTCCAAGCAGGTTTCCGAACCTTCTTGTCAATGGATCCTCAGGAATAGCTGTAGGTATGGCTACAAATATACCACCTCATAATTTAAGAGAGGTGATTGATGGGCTTGCCCTTTTAATTGACGATCCAGAAAGTTCAGTTGATGATCTGATGAAGGTAATAAAGGGGCCGGATTTTCCCACCGGCGGGATCATCATGGGCAAAGACGGAATAAGGAAGGCCTTCAGATCCGGAAGAGGCAAGGTAACCCTAAGAGCGGTTGCTGAGATAGAGGAATCCTCCAGAGGTAAGCACAGCATTATAGTGTCAGAGATACCATATCAGGTAAACAAATCAAATTTGATCGAGAAAATTGCAGAATATGTAAGAGATAAAAAGCTGGAAGGCATTTCAGACCTGAGAGACGAGTCCGACAGGGAAGGCATGAGGATAGTAATCGAGATAAAGAGGGATGCTAATCCTAAGGTTGTCCTCAATAATCTTTTCAAGCATACCCAGCTGCAAACTACCTTTGGAATAATAAACCTTGCACTGGTAAATGGAGAGCCAAAGGTATTGAACCTTAAGGAAATGCTCTATTATTATCTTGAGCACCAAAAGGACATTATAATCAAGAGAACTAAATACGACCTGAATAAAGCCGAGGAAAGAGCCCATATAGTTGAGGGCTTAAAGATCGCCTTGGATAATATCGATGAGATAATCAAGATAATCAGGGGATCAGGTGACGACCAGGAAGCAAGAGATTCATTGATGAGCAGGTTTGCCCTTTCAGATAAACAGGCTCAGGCAATTCTCGATATGAGACTTAAGAGACTTACCGGCCTTGAAAGGGATAAGCTGGAGGAGGAATACGAGGCTCTGATCAAGGAAATAAACAGACTAAGAGAGATCCTTGCAAGTGAAAGGCTTGTTATGAATATAATCAAGGAAGAGCTGCTTGAAATAAAGG
>Ga0265295_1001059_pt1 | contig 51082 bp, 43 predicted proteins | sample Munlansysbiofilm_FD_192503 | JGI IMG/M metagenome (GOLD analysis project Ga0265295, IMG submission 192503) | Leachate microbial communities from a municipal landfill in Southern Ontario, Canada - Methane capture system biofilm | ecosystem: Engineered > Solid waste > Landfill > Unclassified ... | reverse complement strand
CGATGACGATGCGTGGCCCCCGGGCGGCGAGGTCCACGATCCATTCCTTGATCTCGGCGGTGCTCACCGCGGGGTTGTACGGACGGTCGAGGAGTAGGGCCGCCTCGGTGAGGTTGGGGGTGATCACGTCCGCGGCCCGGATCAACCGTCGCATTTCATCTACCATTTCCCCTGGCAAGGGGCCGTAGAGGCTTCCGTCGTCGCCAAGCACCGGATCCACCACCACCCATCGGGCTCCAGCCCGGAAATAGGCGATAAATTCCTCCACGATGGCCACCTGGCGGGGCGAGCCGAGGAAACCGCTGTAGATGGCGTCGAACTCCAGGCCCAGCGTTTTCCAGTGGTCGATGATGCCCGCCAAGTGGTCGGTGAGGTCCACAAAGTAGTAATCGGGAAACTTGCTGTGGGTGGAAAGGACCGCCGTGGGCAGGGGACAGACCTGAATCCCCATGGTGGACAGAATCGGCATGACCACGGTGAGCGAGGCCCGGCCGAAGCCGGAGAGGTCGTGGATGGCGGCGACGCGTTGAACGGATGTGCGCATGGGGATTCTGTTTTCGTTGCTGGTTTGGGGTGATCTGACGTGGGGGCGATCGGTCGGGCGCCCCCACAGTGCCCGATTCAGATGGGCAACAGGTGTCCGTAGTGCAATTGATGATTCACGATTTGCCGTTTGACGGTCGTTATATCTCGTTTTTCACGGATCAGGTAGCGGTAAATCCCCGCGTTGGTGATGTCCCCCACCAGCACCGCCCCCACCAAGTGTTTGCCGTCGGTATCGAAGACCAGTTTGCGGTAGGCCTCGGCCGAGGCGTGGCGGTGAATTTCGAGATCCACCCCCTCCGTGTGCACCGTTCCCATGGCGACAAAGGGCATGTCCGCCACCTGGGTGGCGTTCAGGATACCGAAGGTGCCGGTGTAAGCCGTGGGCAGGCCGGCCATGTTGAATCCGGCGCAGCGGCCCATCTCCACCGCGTTGGTCCACAGGGCGGTCATGATGGGCCGTCCGCTCACCGGCTCATGGGTCACGGCCACATCGCCAGCCGCAAAGGTGTTCGGCTGATTGCAGGCCGTAAAGCGGTCGGCCACGATTCCTTCGCCGATGCGAATTCCTGAACCGGCCAGAAAATCCACGTTGGGCCGGACCCCCTTGCCGATGCAGACCATTTGGCAGGCGATCTCGTCGCCGTTGTCCAGACCCACGGCGCAGACCCCGGATTCATCCCCAACGATTTGGCGGGCCGCGGTGCCGGTGCGGATCTCAAGACCCGCCCGGTCCAGGGCGTGGCGGATCAACAGGGCGTCTGAGGGGTCCATGAGCTGGCTGAGGACTTCCGGTGAAAAGACCACCAGGGTGACCCGTATCCCGCGTTCCAGAAGGGCAAAAGCGGCTTTGAGGTTGAGCAGGCCACCCCCGAGCATCACGGCCCGACGGGTGGCCTCGGCCCGTTTGGCCATGCGGCGGGCATCGGCCAGGGTGCGCAGGGCAAAGACCCCCTCGGTGTCGGTGCCCTTGATTTCCGGGGGCAGGAACGGCCGGCTGCCCGTGGCAAAGAGAACCTTGCCGTAACCGAGCTGGCGGCCGTCGGCCAGGGTGACGCGTTGCCCTTTGCAGTCCACCGCCGTCACCCGGGCCTCGGTCCACACCTGGATATCTCGCCCGGTGTATGGGCCGCTGCCGGCCAGTGTCATTTCCCTGGCCTGCTTGCGGCCCGATACCAAATAGGGAATCAAGGGCCGGAAATACGGGGCATCCGCCTCTTCGGAGAGCACCGTGATTCCCGCGGCCGGATCGCGTTCCCGGATGGCCTGGGCCGCGGCCATGCCCGCGGCGCTGCCGCCCACGATGACATAGGCTTCGGCGCTGTCCATGGCGTCAGCTCCCTTTCCCCTTGACCATTTCCCCGGAGGCGTGACGGCGCACGTCCGCCGCGTAGGCCGGCACGGTTTGGTACACCAGGGCACCGGTGGGGCAGGCGGCCACGCAGGCCGGAATGTCCCGGTCCGGGCAGCGGTCGCAGCGGTAGGCCTTGTGACGCTCCAGGTCCCGGCCGATCATGCCGTAGGGGCAAACCATCACGCAGGTCCAGCAGCCGATGCACTTGTCGGTGTCGGTGATGACCACGCCGTCGTCGGTCCGCCGGATGGCCCCGCTGATGCATGCGTGCATGCAGGGGGCATCCTCGCAGTGGCGGCAGACCATGGGCACCTTGTGGGCGGGCGCGGCCCATTCCACATAGATACGGCTTTTGGGACGCGGCGTTTCCGCCACGGCCCCGAAGAGGGTCTTGGAAGTGGAGTGGGCCACCGCACAAGCGATGGTGCAGGTGCGACACCCCACGCATCGGTCGGTTAGGACGAAGATTTCCTTGGGCTGTGTCATGAGCCGGCTCCTTTTCAAACCCGCAAGCATCCGGCCATCCGGCCGGACGCAGGATGTGTTGGCGGCCGTTAAATCCCCAGGGCGGCGCGCTTCTTGTCGATGTGGGCGATCATGAGGGCCGCTCCTTTGACGGGATCGGTTTCCACGGCGAACACGGCGCCCACCACGTCCTCGGCGCCCCGGGTGAGCACATCGGTGACCACCGGGCCCCCCAGCACCGGGGGAACGGTCCCCAGAACGGTGAAGATTCCCGAAGAGACCACATAGGCGCCGATGCTCACGGCCTTTTCACTCATCCATTCCGGCGCGGCGCCGGCCACGGGCAGATCCGAGATGTCCACCCCCAGGGCGTTGGCCACGGCGGCGCAGGTGGCCAGGATGCGGCTGATATCCACGCAGGAGCCCATGTGTAGCACCGGCGGCACACCCAGCGCCTGGCAGACGCCCCGCAGCCCTTCGCCGGCGTCTGCGGCCGCCTCGGGAAGCATCAGGCCCACCTTGGCGCAGGCGATGGCGTTGCATCCCGTGGTGACCACCAGCACGTTGTTCTTGATCAGCTCGCGCACCAGGGCCACGTGGCCATGGTCGTGCTTGATCTTGGGGTTGTTGCACCCCACCACGCCGGCAATACCGCGCACGGCCCCGGATTTGATGGCCTCCAGCAGCGGGTCGAGGGTGCCGCCGAGGGCCTTGATCACCGCCTCGGTGGAAAACCCCACCATGCACTCGGTTTTTTCGTCCGGAATGCAGACCTTGTCCTGTACCCGGCGCGGATAGTTCTCCACCGCCACCTTGACGATCTGTTTGGCGATGTCCAGGGCCTTTTCCTCGTTGAACTGGATGTGGATGGCGCCAGGGAATTTGGCCTTGTAGGAGGTGGAGATGAAGCGGGTGTGGAAGCATTCGCAGAGGCTGCCCAGGGACGGCATGATGCACTGGACATCCACGATCATCGCCTCCACGGCCCCGGTGATCACCGCCAGCTCCTGCTGGAGGAAGTTGCCGGCCAGGGGGATGCCGTGACGCATGATGATCTCGTTGCCGGTGCAGCACATGCCCACCACGTTGATCCCCTTGGCGCCCAGGGACTTGGCCTTGGCCACCAGTTCCGGGTCGGCGGCGGCGGCCAGGATCATCTCGGAGAGCACCGGTTCGTGGCCGTGGGCCACGATGTTCACCTCATCTGCCTTGAGCACGCCGAGGTTGGCCACGGAGCGCACCGGCGTCGGTGTGCCGAAGAGCACATCGGAGATTTCGGTGGCGATCATGGAGCCGCCCCAGCCGTCGGCGATGGAGGCTTTGAGCCCCTGGAGGATCAGGTTGACCGGATCGTTATCCACCCCGATGTGGGTGCGGTGCATGATCTCCACGATTTCCCGGTCGATGCCCCGGGGGTCGATGCCCATTTTCTGCCATTGGGCCACCCGTTTGGCGGGCGCCCGGCGGGTGAACTGCACGAAGCCTTCCTGGCGGCCGAATTCGGCATAGACCGCCTTGGCCAGATCCAGGGCGATTTCCTCCTTGGTGCGGTTTTCCGTGGCAATCCCGTACTCCTTGGCCAGGGTTGCCAGCTTGGCTTCATCCTTGATTTCGTAGCCGCCGCCCTTGCCCTCGGCGGTCAAAAGCAGCGTGTGGGCCAGATCCCGGCCATGGTCCGAATGGGCCGCAGCCCCGCCGGCGATCATGCGGATCAGGTTGCGCGCCACGATAATGTCCGCCGTGGCGCCGCAGATCCCCCGCTGGGGCCCCTGGTCCTCGAAGGGGCTGATGCGGCAGGGGCCCATGTTGCAGTTGCGGCAGCAGACCCCCAGTTCACCGAAACCGCATTCGGGCAGCATTTTTTCGTAGCGGTCCCAGACGGTTTCCAGCCCCAGTTCCCGAGCACGGGCCAGCATCTGGTGGACGGTGGGATCGATGCTTTTTTCCAGGATGTCGTCCGTTACAGCCATGGGTTCGCCCTCCTTGAGCGGATTGATGAATGGCGTAAAAAACAAAAAACGCCACCTTGCCCCGAAATCCGGGGCGAAATGGCGTCGCATCATGCAATGGTGAGGTGATCCTCCATCACTTGCCGCTTTCCGTGGATCCGGAAAAGTCCCACGGTGTTTTTGCGTTTCGGCGGGAAACGATGTCGCGGTTGGTTATGATCTTATTATGCTCAAATCCTTCTTTCAGAAAATGTCGCGCCCCGCATCAAGAAAAAATTCCCGGCGGCAGGCCGTTGGTTTCAGGCAGGCGACGATGGGCCGATGCGGGGCGGCCGGTTCACGGCGTCCCGCATCGGCGTCATGGGTCTTTCGTCAACGGGCCCTGGAGCAGACAGGCCCCGGGGATGCTACATTTCGGTGACGGTGATGGCGTCCTGTTCGCAGACTTCGATGCAGCTTTCGCAGCCCACGCAGTTCTCCTCGTTCACCGGTACCGATTTGTCGTTCTGCATCTCGTAGACGTCTTCCGGGCAGATATCCACGCATTCCCCGCAGCCGATGCACTTCTCACTGTCCACTTCCACATGAAAACTCATTTTTTCTCCTCCGTGATCTGTTTGTGAGTTGAGTTGATTCCGCTTATCGGTCCTGCCGGTACACCGGTTCAGTCCCATTGCCCATACCGCCGTTTCTTAAAGCAAGCTGGATATCAATAGTCAAGTCCCGTTTGCAGGGGGCAGCGTGGTAACGGCCTCGACGACGGTCGGATAGATGCCCTCGACGATGCGTTGGTAGCCGGCGGCGTTGGGGTGAATCCCGTCGGACAGGTTGTAGCGACGATCCCCGGCCACGCCTTCGAGGAAAAACGGGATCAGGCGCGCGCCGGTGGCCGCGGCCACCGCCGGGTAGACGGCGGCGAAATTTTCCGTGTAGTCCGCGCCGAGGTTGCCCGCCATCTTCATTCCGCCGATGATCGTCACCACCCCACGGGTCTGCAACCGGCGGACCATGACCAGCAGGTTCTCCTCCACCACCTTCGGATCGATGCCCCGCAGGCCGTCGTTGGCGCCGGTGGTCAGGAGGACGATATCCGGTTTGAGCCGGTCCAGGACCCAGTCCAGACGAGAGCGGGCCCCGCTGCTCGTCTCACCGCTGATGCCGGCATTGATCACTTGCCAGCGATGGCCGTCGGCGTGCAGCCGTGCCTGAAGCAGGGCGGGATAAGCCTCGGTTTCGTCCACACCGTAGCCTGCCGTGAGGCTGTCGCCCATGGCCACGATGATTCCCGCTGTTGGTTTAACCGCGCCAGGGGCTGCCGCCGACGGCGTTGCCGCCGGGCGGGGATCATCGGAGCAGGCGGTGAGGGCCAGGGCAAAAAACAGAACCCGGCCAAGATGGCGCATACTCATGATGTGGATCCTCCAAATGGATGGCCTTGAAAAGATGATCCGTCCCATCGGACCGAACGGTGGGAGCTGACAGACAAAAGCTCCGCTGCCCCATCACAGGCCCTGGTCCTGACGCCGCAGAAAACTTTCCGGCTTTTGGTTCAAGATTCCCCGGGCCGCCAGCATGCCAACGACCTGCACCAGGACGACGACGCTCAAGATCAGCGCCAGTCCGGCGCCCGGATACGGATGGTAGTCGATTTCCAGGACTCGCCGGCAGACGAGCCAGGCGGCGGACTGGGCCGCCGCCACGGCCAGCGACCCGCTCAACAGGCCGATGAACAGGTTTTCCAGGGCGAAGACCTGGACCACGAACCGTCGGGGTGCACCGAGGATCTTGAAGTAGACGGTTTCACGGATCCGGGCGGCCCGGGTGGCCAGCACCGCGCTGACGATGATCAGCAGACCGGCCACCACGGCAAAAGCGCTGAAAAAACGCACGATGGTACTGAGTCGGCGGAGGATGCGACCGAAAATCCGGGCCGTGGCGGAGACGTCGATGGCACTGATATTGGCGAAACCCTCGGCGACGCGGTTTTGCAGCCCGTGGATGTCATCCAGCGGCACCCGCAAGGCGGCAAAGTGGGTGTGAGGGGCCGCGGCGAGGTCTTTCTCCTGAAAGACGAAATAAAAGAAGGGGCTGAGGGAATCACGGGTCCGCGCCCGGATGCTGGATACCACCGCCTCCAGCGCTACGCCCTGGATCCGGAAGGCGATGCGGTCTCCGATCTGGAAGGGATGCAGGCGCCTGACCCGTTGGAGCACCGACACCTGCACCACGTCCGGGGGCCAGTCGGAGCGGAACATGGCTCGGCCGGTGGTGAGGATTTCGTCCGGCAAGAGGGCCTCGCGGTAGGTGAGATTGAAGGTGCGCGCCAGGTTGTCCCGCCGGCGCTGGTGCTCGGCCTCGCGGTCGATGGTTCTCCCGTTGATCGATGCGATGCGGGCGCGCACCACGGGGAAAAACTCGGCCTCGGGCCCCAGCAGGGTCGCTACGGCGTCTCGTTGGGACGGCTGGATATCGAGGAGAAAAAGGTTGGGCGCGTCTTCCGGGTAGCTCTGGATGAAGGTGGCATCCAGGTTGCGCTCCACCAGCATGATGGCCAGGATCACGGTGAGGGCGGCGCTCAGGGTGACGATGGTGGCGGCGGTGGCGTTACGCGGCCGGAACAGCCCACGAACGGCCTGGCGCAGGACCAGGCGACGGGCCGGCAACCGGCGCAATCCGGCCAGGATCACCCGGGTGAGCAAGGCCAGCAGCCCGATGAGCAGGCCGGTGCCGACCACAAACCACCCGCCGATGCGCCCGTCCCCGATCTGCCAGAGGATCATGGCGGCAAAGAAGATGCCCACCACGGCCAAGGCCAGCAGGTAGGCCGGCCCGCGGCGCGTGCCCGTGTCGCTGATTTTCAAGGCCGCCGCCGGCCGCACCTCCCGCAGGCGATACAGGGGCAGAAAGGCGAAAAGCCCCACCACCGCCACCCCGAGAACGGCGCCCTCCACCAGAGCGGAAAGGGTCGGCGCGGCCCCGAGACCCTGGGGAATCAGTCCGGCGAAGAGACCTGGCAGCAGCCATTGCAGCCACATGCCGCCGGCGAGACCGCCGGCGGTACCGACCATGGCCATGAGCAGCACCACCGCCAGATAATGGATCGTGATGAAACGGTGGGGGGCGCCCACGGTGCGCATGATGGCGATGGTGGGCGCCTGGTCCCTCAGCAGGGCCGCCAGGGCGCTCTGGATGCCGACGCCGGCCAGCAACAGGGTAAAAACTCCCACCAATCCGAGAAAAAACAGGAGATTGTCAAAGAACCGCGTCACCCTGGAATCCGCGCTGCGGGCCGGTTCCACGAATTCCTGGCCCGGGAGGAGGGCTTTCTGGAGACGTTGAACCACCGCGGCTTCCATTTCAGGCGCCGCCAGGCGGATGCGGTAGCTGTGTCGGACCCGGCTGCCAGGGCCGACAAGATCGAGGGCTTGCAGATCGGCCGCGGCCACCATGACCCGGGGACCCAGGGCAAAAAAATCCACCGGCCGGTCCGGTTCGTCCAGGAGGGTATCGGCGATGGTAAGCCGGGCCCGGCCCACCTGGAGGGTATCGCCCACATCAAGGCCAAGGCGCTCCAGGAGCGTCGGCGCCACCACCGTCTGCCCGGAACGCAGCTTCCGGGCGAGGGGTTGGCCGGAGCCGAGAACCACCTCGCCGTAAAAAGGATAGGCCGGCGGGACCACCTTAACCTGGGTCAGCAGGGTGTCGCCGTTTTGCGGTGTCCGCACCAGGGAGTAGAATTCATAAATGCGCGCGGCCTGGATGGCGCCTTGATCCGTTAGGCGGGTGATTTCCCGTTGAAGGCCGTCGGAGAAGGGGATGCTGGCCTGCGCCAGCACGTCGCCGGCGTGAAGCCGACGGGCATCGTGGATCATGGCCCGGCGGACGCTTTCGGCAAACCCGGCCAACGCCACCAGGGTCACCAGCGACAGGACGGTGCACAGCACGAAGATGACCGCCTGGCGCCGTGACTGCCAGATCACTCGGGTGACAAAGCGTCTATGCAGCATGGGGGCGCTCACGATGCAGGCGGCCGTCCACCAGCTTCAGGACCCGGTCAGCCGTGGCGGCGATGTCCGGGTTGTGGGTGACCAGCACCAGGGCGGCACCGCGTTCCTGCTGAAATTCGCGCAGCAGCGCCAGGATGACCTGGCCGCTCACCGAGTCGAGATTGCCGGTGGGCTCGTCGGCGAAGATGATGGCCGGGGCGTTGATCAGGGCCCGGCAGATGGCGATGCGCTGTTTTTCGCCGCCGGAGAGCTGATGGGGGAAACTGTCGCGGCGGTCTTCAAGCCCCACCCGCTTCAGCAAGACGGCGGCCTTTTCCGCCGCCGCGGCGTCGCCGCGAAGCTCGGCGGGAAACATCACGTTCTCGATGGCGGTGAGCGCCGGCACCAGGTGGTAGGCCTGAAACACGAAACCGATGGTGGTATTGCGGATGGGGGCCAGCTCGTCCTCGTCGAGGTCGGTGATGTCGCGACCGTCGATGCGGATGCGGCCGTTGCCGGGTTTTTCCAGCCCCGACAGCAGGCTGAGCAGGGTCGATTTGCCGCTGCCGCTGGCCCCCTGGATCACGAGAAATTCCCCCGCCGCCACGGAAAGGGAGACCGTGTCAAGGACCCGAATCTCCCGGCCGCCGATGCGGTAGGTGTGGGTGAGGTGTTGCGCGTCGAGGATACTCATCGATTCACCGTCTTCGGTTGGGGGCAATTGGCACGGTTTTCACCATAATCACCAAACCGCCGGGGGTAAAGCGGATCCATATTGCAGGGGCATTGATAAAACTGTCAAAGCGGTTAGAATGACGCCGTCTGGACTCATGCCAAGAGGGAACACCGATGAAGATTCAACAGTTCCGGTACGCCTCGGACAACCTGGCCTACCTGGTATACGAAGGTCGGGATGCGGTGGCCATCGATGCGGGGGCCGTGGACGAGATCCTGGCTTTTGCCGAGGCGCGAAAGCTGGCGATCCGTTCGGTGGCCAATACCCATACGCATGCCGATCACACCGTCGGCAACCGGCGTTTGCTGGAGGCCACCGGCGCCGAGTTTCTCGACTGCCGCCGTGTGCCCCACGGCCGACATCTGCCCGTGGGCGGCGGCGGGATCACGATTTACCGGACGCCGGGCCACATGCCCGATTGCGTCACCTTCCAGGCGGAAGGCGCCCTGATCACCGGTGACACCCTGTTCAACGGCACGGTGGGCAACTGCTTTTCAGGCGACCTCAAGTCCTTCTTCGAGTCCATCCGTTTCCTGATGGGGTTCGATCCCGCCACCCTGATTTTTGCCGGCCACGATTACGTCCGGGAATCCATGGCCTTCGCCCGGTCCATCGAGCCGGACAACCCGGCCATCGAGGGCTACCTTGCCAATTACGATCCCCTCCACGTGGTCTCGGCGCTAGGCGATGAGTTTGCCGTCAATCCCTTTTTGCGCTTCAACGATCCGGCCATGATCCGTATCCTGGAGGCAAGGGGGCTGCCCACCGCCACCGAATTTGAGCGCTGGCAATCCTTGATGGAAGTCTATTGACCCGTCGGCTCGAGCCCTCGGGCGCGACGGCAACGGTGCACTTGTTGGAGGAAAAACATGACCGACCACGCTTTTTATCTGGTGGAAAAAGAGGCGCCCCTGGCCTGGATCTGGCTGAACCGGCCCGCGAAGAAAAACGCCATGAACCCGCCGGCCTGGCACGAGCTGCCGGCCATCATGGCCGAACTGGACGCCGACGATGCCATTCGGGCCGTGGTGATTGCCGCCAAGGGACCGGCATTTTGCGCCGGCATCGACCTGGTGGCCATGGCCGCGGAATTGCCCGAGCTCATGGACAAGGCACAAACGGGCGGGGTCAAGCGGCGATTGAGGCACAAGATCGCGCCGCTTCAGGAAACCATGACCTGCATCGAACGCTGTCGCAAGCCGGTGATCTGCGCCGTCCACGGGTACTGCGTGGGTGCCGGCCTCGACATGGCCACGGCTTGCGACATTCGTTTGTGCAGCGCCGACGCCGTGTTTTCCCTGCGCGAAGCCGCCGTGGGGTTCGTGGCCGATGTGGGCGTGCTCCAGCGCCTGCCGCTGATCGTGGGGCAGGGGATGGCCCGGGAGCTGGCCTTCACCGCGGCCAATTTTGACGCGCGCCGAGCCAGGGAAATCCTTCTGGTCAACGCGGTCTTCGACGATGTGGCGAGCCTTCTGGCCGGCGCGCGGGACTTGGCGTTGCGGATCGCCGGCAACAGCCCGCTGGCGGTTCAGGCCACCAAGGACGTCCTCAACTACGGGGTGGGCAAATCGGTGGACGACGGTCTGCGCTACGTGGCTGCCATGAGCGCCAACATCATCCCCTCCGAGGATCTTTTCGAAGCGATGACGGCTTTCGCGGAAAAGCGCAAACCCAATTTTAGCGGGAAATAAGTATTCTCACCGCAGACGGGAGTGCACCGGTGCGGGGTTGCAACCCTCCGCACCTTGGAAAAACGGGGCCCCTCCGCCTTCCGGAAGAGACGAACCATTCATGGCCACCGGAGGTCGCCATGAATGGTTGCGTTTGTCCGCGGTTGATTTTTCGCTCTGGCGCTATTGGGCCGGCAGTTGGCAACTGTCGGCCGCGACCGCCTTCTTGGTTTCCACGTAATGGGCGGCGGCCAGGGCCGCCACGGCGCCATCGGCGGCGGCGGTGACGATCTGACGAGCGTACTTTTCCCGCAGGTCCCCCACGGCAAAGATACCGGGAATGGCCGTTTCGCACTTGGTGTCGGTGAGCACGTAGCCCTGGGCGTTGAGTTTGACCCCGGCGGGCACCACGGCGTTGTTGGGCTGGAAACCGATGAAGATGAAGACCCCGTCCACCGGCAAATCGCGGGTTTCTCCGGTCTGGGTGTCCTTGAGGGTGACCCGCTCCACGCCGCCCGATTCGGCGTGAATCTGCACCGGTACACTGTTCCAGACAATTTCGATGTTACAGTCGTTCATGGCACGCTGTTGCAGGATGCGACTGGCCCTCAGCTCGTCCCGGCGATGGACGATGTACACCTTTTGGGTCAACTTGGCCAGGTAGAGGGATTCCTCCACGGCACTGTCGCCGCCGCCCACCACCATCACCGTTTTGCCCCGGAAAAAGAAACCGTCGCAGACGGCGCAGTAGGATACCCCCTTGCCGTAGAATTCACTTTCGCCAGGGATGTTGAGCTGGCGTGGACTTCCGCCGGTGCTCAGGATGATGGCGTGGGCAACGATGCTCTCGCCGCTGTCCAGACGCACCGTGTGGCCGTCCAGACCCGGTTCGATGGCCACCACTTCCTGATGGCGAACTTCCAGACCGTAGGATTCGGCGTGATTGGCCATGTTCATGGACAACTCCGCACCGCCGATGCGCTCCGTGCCGGGCCAGTTCTCCACTTCATCGGAAAGCATGATCTGCCCTCCCGCCGGTCCCTTCTCCACCAGTACGGTCTTTAAGGCGGCCCGCATGGCATAGATGCCGGCGGTGAGGCCTCCCGGTCCACCGCCCACGATAATCAGATCGTACACTTCCGCTTCACTCATGATTTTGCGTCCTCATCGATGACTGGGTAAAACAAATCCTGGATTTCCGGCCTTCCGTTTCAGGTGATTACAGAGCAACTACATTCCAAAAGGATACACCCGTTATTCGTCTTCCTGGTTGCGGATGGCCCGGCGCAGCTCTTCGCCCAGGCTGCCCATGGGCTTGGGGGTCTCGGCACTGTAAGTTTGCCAGTTGCCCCCCCCTTCGTCCCCGGTGTCCGGCGCCAGGGTGATCTTGCGTTCCTGGGAATGGATTTCCTCCACCACCACGGTCAGCTTGTCCCCGGGACGCAGGCCTTCCATCCGGCCGGCGTCGGGTGCCGTCACCATGCGTGATTTGGGCATCAGTCCGGTGATGCCCGGCGCCAGTTGGATGAACCAGCCGAAACGCTCCTTCTTTTCCAGGGTTCCTTCGACGCGCTGGCCCACGGGAAAATTTTTCTCGATATCGGCCCACGGGTCACCCTGAGCTTCGCGCATGCTCAGCGACATGCGCCGTTTTTCCGGGTCGATCCCTTTTATGCGCACGGTGACCCGGTCACCGGGCGCCGCCACCTCAGTGGGATCGGTGATCCGCCGCAGGTAGCTCATCTCGCTGATGTGCACCAGGCCTTCGATGCCCGGAGCGATTTCCACGAAGGCGCCGAACTTGGCACAGCGCGTCACCTTGCCCTCCACCGTGTCGTGTGCCTTGAACTTATCAGTCACCGTACGCCAGGGATCGCCGCCCACCTGTTTCATCGACAGGGAGATGCGTTTCTGGCCCGGCTTCTTGTCCGGCTCGATGGAAAGGATCTTCACCGTCACCGGCTGACCCACCGTCACGAAGGTCTCGGGGTTTTCCACCCGGGACCAGCTCATCTCCGAAACATGCACCAGACCGTCGGCGCCCGGCGCCAGTTGGACGAAAGCCCCGAAGGGGGCCACCCGGACCACGGTGCCCTCGCAGACGCTGCCCACCGAAACGGTGGCCAAAAATGCATTGCGCGTTTTTTCCTGCTCCTTTTCCAGCAGCCGCCGGCGGGAGAGGACGATGTTGCGTCCCCCCTTTTCCACCCGGGACACCATGAAGTTAAAATTCTGCCCCACGTATTCGGGCGGTTCCTTGGCCGGGGGCAGGTCGATCTGGCTGATGGGGCAAAAGGCCCGACGATGCAGCACTTCGATGACAAATCCCCCCTTGCAGGGCTCCACCACCTTGCCTTCCACCGGGATTTCATTCGCCAGGGCTTCGTGGAGCATGTTGAGACCACCAATGCCGGTGATGGCTTTGGACAGGCGCACCTCGCTCTCGTCCATGGCCACCACGAACAAGGTGACGGTGTCCCCCTCCTTGAAGGGAAGCTCGCCGTTTTCATCCAGCAGTTCGGCCTTTTCCACCGCCCCGTCGATTTTCGTGCCGGTATCGACGAATACCGTGTCGGCGCCAATGGCGATGATGCGCCCCTCCACCTGGTCGCCGACTCTCAGATCGTCGTTGCGATCGGCGCTGTAGCTTTCCAGCATCGCGGCAAAGTCTTCGTTTTCGGCCTGGTCGTCGTGTTCATTGTCCATCGGTGCGTTCATGGGGTCCTCTCTTCAGGCGGGTGCCTCCGACGCCGGTTTTTCATCGCGCGGTGCCGGGTCTGGGTGGAGATGGCGGGCGGTGCGTTCCCTGAGGGCCGCCATCAGCTTGCGTGTGTTTTCACCGGGGCGCCCCGTCCCGATGATCTGGTCGTCGATTTGGACCACCGGGACCAAACCCTTGTTGGTGCCGGTGATAAACACCTCCGAGGCGCGGAACAGGTCTTCGGTCTGGATATCACGAATCTCCACGGGAAACAAAGGCGCGGCCAATTCGAGGATCACCCGCCGGGTGATGCCGGGAAGGATCTCCTGCCCGGGGGTGACCAGGGTTTGGCCGTTGAAGATGAAAAGATTGCTGGTGGTTCCCTCAGGGACCCGGCCGTCCCCGGTGACGTAGAGGGCCTCCATGGCCCCCTGGCGCCGGGCCGCCTCCAGGGCCATGGTGGCCGGGATGTAGTTGATGCTTTTGGCGCCGATGATGGGACGCTCGGTGATCCGCGTGATGACCTTGACGCCGTCGCGGTACCATCGGGCCGGCAGCTCGGGCAAGGGGGAGACCAGCACCAAAAGGCGGGGCTTGTTTTCGGGAGTGGTGAAATCGGCGCTGGGGCCGCCGGTGACCACGATGCGAATATTGGATTCGGAAAACGCGTTACGCGTCAGCGCCTCGGTCACCACGTTGGCTATTTGTTCCCGGGACCAAGAGAGGTGGAGGCCGATCTGGCGCGCCGAGTTTTCCAGCCGTTCCAGGTGGGCGTCCAGGAAAAAGGGCCTTCCGCCGTAGGTGCGCAGCAGTTCAAAGACGGCAAATCCGCGCAGGATGGCCAGATCGTTGACCGGTAGACAGGCGGTTTCGGCGGGGACGAATTCACCGTTGATATAGTAGGTGGCCAAGAAATCCTCGATTGTCGTTGGTCTGCGCCCATACCGAGTGGACAGGGGCGGCGCTTCTTATAGTCGTTTGCCGGTCGCGAAACAAGTCAAAACCCGATTGTTCTGAATTTTCGGGAACTTTAAGGGGCCATCGACCGGCTGTCAACGATGGAAAAACGCAACCGCAACCCGGAGACCACAAGGCTGCGCCCAGCCGTCTCGATGTGGTATAGAAAACAAACGTATTCCAATCGCTGAACTATGGAAAGGAGCCGGTGGCCGTCGAGGCCTTCGGAAAGAACGCAATGGCAAACGATTCGTCTGAAATGGTCAATTTCGATTCGGTGCGGGAGGCGGCAAGGCGTCTCAAGGGACAAGCCCACGTGACGCCGGTGATGACGTCCCGTACCCTGGATGAGCGGGTGGGGGCCACGGTGCATCTGAAGTGCGAGAACTTCCAGCGCACCGGCGCCTTCAAGTTCCGCGGGGCCTACAATGCCATCTCGCGCCTGGCGCCGGAAGCGCGCCGCCGCGGCGTGGTGACCTTCTCTTCGGGAAACCACGGCCAGGCCGTGGCCCTGGTGGGGCGGCTGTTGAAAGTTCCCGTCACCGTGGTGATGCCCGCCGACGCGCCGGCCATCAAACGGGCCGCCACCGAGGGGTACGGGGCCAGGGTGGTGACCTATGACCTGAAAGAGACCACCCGCGAGGCCGTCGCCAAAGATCTGCAAGCCTCGGGCGGCTTCACCGTTATTCCCCCTTTTGATCATCCGGACGTCATCGCCGGCCAGGGGACGGCGGCCCTGGAGTTGATGGAAACCGTCGGCCCTCTGGATCTGGTGCTGACGCCCTGCGGCGGCGGCGGGCTGCTGTCCGGCACGGCCATCGCCGCCAAGGGGCTGGCCCCCGGTTGCCGGGTCGCGGGGATCGAGCCGGAACTGGCCGACGACGCCACCCGTTCTTTTCGCACCGGCGTTCTGCAGACGGTTTACAACCCACCCACCATCGCTGACGGCACCCGCACCGCCAGCCTGGGAAAGATCACTTTTCCCCTGGTGCAACGCTTCGTGGACGAGATGCAGACCGTCAGCGAGGCGGCCATCGCCGCGGCGGTGCGCTTTTGTTTCGAACGTCTCAAGATCGTGGTGGAGCCCTCCGGTGTCCTGGGATTGGCGGCCCTGCTTTCCGGGGCGGTCAGCGCCCGGGGACGGGTGGGAGTGATCCTTTCCGGCGGCAATATCGATGCCGCCATGATGCGCCGGATTCTGAGGGATTCAATCGATCTGCCCGGGAATTGAACCCCGTGCCACGGACGACTTGTCCGGCGCGGCCGCCGGCTCCCGGCAAAGACCGCCCCGGGGGAAAGGAGGATGGTCAATATGGACAGCAAGCTGTTTACTCCCATCGAATTGCGGGGTTTGAGACTGGACAATCGGATCGTGGTCCCGCCCATGTGTCAGTACAGCGCCGAGGCGGGCAACCCCACCGCCTGGCACCGCATGCACATGGGGCAGTTCGCCGTCAGTGGGGCGGGGCTGTTCATCGCCGAGGCCACCGCGGTGAGCCCCGAGGGGCGCATCACCGACGGCTGTCTCGGCCTGTACACCGACGCCCAGGAAGACGGCCTGGGGCGCATCGTGGACTTTTTCCGGCGCTACGGTCATGTGGCGCCGGGCATCCAGCTTGGTCATGCCGGGCGCAAGGCCTCCACCCGCCGGCCGCTCCTCGGCGAGCCGGCAGGCCCCCTGGACCAGGGGGGATGGCAGCCCCTGGCCCCTTCCGCCATCGCCTTTGAACCCGACTGGCCTGGGCCCAAGACGATGGACCAGGGCGAGTTGGACCGGGTGCGGGAAGCTTTCGCCGCCGCGGCGCGACGGGCCCACCGGGCCGGCTTCGCGCTGCTCGAACTGCACGCCGCCCACGGTTACCTGCTCCACGAGTTTCTCTCGCCCATCACCAACCGCCGCGGCGATGCCTATGGCGGCGCCTTCGAGAACCGCATCCGTTTTCCGGTGGAAGTCTTCGAGGCCGTACGCGGCGTGTGGCCCGCCGACAAGCCCCTGGGGGTGCGGGTGTCGGCCACCGATTGGATGGACGGCGGGTGGACCCCGCAAGAGACGGTGCGCTTGGCCGGCCTTCTCGCCGATCTTGGTTGCGACTTTATCCATGTGTCCAGCGGTGGACTTTCACCGGATGCGCGCATTCCGGCGGGGCCCGGCTACCAGGTGCGGTTCGCCCAAATGGTGCGGGAAGCCTCGGGCCTGCCCACCATCGCCGTGGGCATGATCAGCGATGGCTGGCAGGCCGAGCAGATCGTGCGCGCGGGGCAGGCCGACATGGTGGCGGTGGGCCGGGCCATGCTCTTCAACCCCCACTGGGCCTGGCAGGCGGCCCGGGATCTGGGTCAGAGCGCCCTATACCCGCGCCAGTACGAGCGGGGCCACCCGTCGACTTGGCACCCCGCCGACCACGGCAAACCCGGGCCGATGCGTCGTTGAGCAGGGGCTGGAAAAACCCCGGGGCCCTGGTCGGCGAAGCGACCGGCTACGGGGAAGAGGCACCACTGATCCTTCCCGCGGCGACCAGATACAGCATGCTCGCATGATCATCGAGGCGCAGCAGGCGCCGGGCCTCACCGTCGTAAAAGGCGCCGATGCCGCAGGCTCCCAGCCCCAGGGCGGTGGCGCCCAGATACACCGCGTGGCCCAGGCGGCCGGCGCTGAGCATGGCGTAACGGTACCCCCGGGCGCCCCATTGGTCCCCCAGCAGATCCAGGCGGCTCAAAAAGACGAAATGCACCGCCGCATTCTTGAGCCAGGCCTGATCGAGGCAGACGCGGGCCATGGCCTCCATCGCTTGCCCGGACCAGACAAGCCCCATCCTGCGGCCTACGGCATCCAAACCGTTTTGGCGGCTTGGTGGATGGCGGCCATTTCCGGATAGACGATTTCCGCGGGGGATACCCGGCTGGCGGCCGGAAAGGCTGGGGGAAGGGGGTCTGGCGGGACGTCGGCGGCCGCCTCTGACCCGCCGCCGGCCATGCTGACCAGACACAAGGTTCCCTCGCGGTTTTCGTCCAGTCCCAACAGCCCGTCCAGGGCACGGTCGTCGAAATTCAGGTGCAGGCGGCCGGCGTATCCGGTGGCCGCCACGGCCAGCCGCAGGTTTTCGGCCAGGTGGCCGGCGTCCAGCAGCACGTAGCGGTAGGCGCGTTGGCGATATTTCCAGGCGCTGCGGAAGAAAATGCCGGAAATGAGAAATACCCAGCCGTCATCGGCCGAAAGGTCCGGCACGGCAGCCCGCACGGCTGTGGCCATGCCCCCGGCGCGAATCCGGGTGAGATACCGGTTGTGCACCCCCAGGTGGTAGATTCCCGCCGGCAGCGCGGCGTTGTTCAGGACCGCCAGGTAGATTTCATTGGGATAGAGGGCCCCGGCGGAGGGCGCGCTGCGGTAGTAGAAATAACCGTCCCCGTGGCGGGCTCGGGCGGTGAGGCCCGCGGCGAGGAAACAGATTTGGGACAGGGCGAACAGATCGACAGGCGCCGATGCTCGAGGGCTCTTGTTGTGGTCGACTGTTTTGAGACGCGTTTCAGGAAAAATTTCGACCCCTGGCAGCGCCACCCCATCCCGGACGGGATAGGACTTGTAAGGCGAGGGTTGGTTGGCCCAGTCGAGGCCGTGGGGTTCCATGGCCCGGCGGCGGTAGGCAGTGGCCTGGTGGTAGGCGACGGGCGTTGACGTCATGCGATTGTTCCCCATTTCAGAAAAAACTCTCCATGACCGATTTGAACGCTTCCCCCCGCCAGGCGGCTGACGGCTTGGTCTGATCCGCCACGAGAATCTCCTTGCCGAGAAACGGCAAGAAGTCCGAGACCCGGGGGATGATGACCCGGACCACGGGAAACCGGAGCACCGGATGGGTGTGGTCGACGATGATGCAGTCGGTTTCCAGGCGGCGGCAGATCGCCTTGAGGGCCTCGATTTCCCCGTGCAGATCGTGAATGCCGGCAGCGGCGGGATACGGCCGGTTTTCTCCCTCCTCCAAAAAAGAGATGTCCTTGAGGGAAATGCCGCAGCGCATGAGCAGATAGAGGTTGTTGATCCGGGACCGGGGCAGCACGGGACGGTCCAGTTCCGGCCTGGGAGCGGCCAGGGTGGTGCGTCCCTGCATCCCCTCGGTGAGGCAACGGGTCAGGCCCTCTTCCAGGTAAAAAGACGCTCCGGCGTTGAGGATGCGGTACTCCAGGCGATCGGATTTGAGATTGCCGTTGACAAAGAGCACGCCGATGACCGGCAGCAGCCCGCCGAAGGAGAGGTCCTTGATCATCACCTGGACGTTTCGCTCCCGGTAGAAGTCGATGAGTTCGTGGATCAAGGGAATGCCGATGGTGTCGGTGGCGATGGTGGGGACGAGGCGTTCGGGCCCCACGGTCTGGATGGTGGCGTGGCGCTCGAAGATTTCACAGGTGGCCTGGATGATCGCCTCCTCGATGGTGTTGCCGGCGGCCAGACCGTTGGAGCCGTGAATATAGGCCACCAGGTTGATGGGGACCTTCACCGTGTCGTGGCGCAGCAGGCTGTAGCCGTCCACCCAGTGGGAGGCCATGCGACTGCCCTTGATCTCGGCCATCTGGGCGTCGCTCAGATGGGTCTCCCGGGCCAGCAGGTCCTCGATGCGAATGGCGTTGGGGGCTTGATCCGGGTGGCTTTGAACGTAGCCGGGAAGCCACGCGAAATTCAGAAAGCGGTCCGCGGTGTCGTTGAGAAGGGCCGGCAGGTGGAAGCGCACCTGTTCTTCGAAGACGGGATAGAACAATCCGCCGCTGAAGCGTTCGGCCAGTTCGGCGTAGGCGCTGGCCCGGGCCAGTTCCGGGGTCACGCCCTTGCCGAGGCAGACGATCTGCAAGGCATCGATCCAGGTCCGGCCCCAGTGGAGGTGGTCGCTTGCCCGGAAGGCTTCATACCCCACCTCAAGCCCCAGGGCTTCGAATCCCCGCCTGATCCGCTCGACCGTGTTCGCCGGGATGTCGCACTTGCCGAAGGCGTTTCTTACATGGTTTTGAAATTTCACCGATCCTCCTGATTACAAAGACAAATTCGATGCTGGGCCCACGAGTGCCGCCGTTGACCTATAGAGAGAAAGGGGGGTGGGTGTCAAGCCGTCCGGCAACGGCGGAAGGCGGCGGGATGGCCCGGTCCCCGCGCCCAGCGGCGCGGGGACCTTTCGAATTGACAATCAGGGCCGGAAGACAAGCAGAGGCCCGGCGTGGATGGATGAACGCCGGGAGCGAAAAACGGTGGGTCTATGATCCCTTCGAGGTCAGGCCCCCGGAACCTTGGACAGGGGAATCCCCAGGGCCTCGGCCACGCCCTTGCCGTAGGCCGGGTCGGCTTTGAGGCAGTTGCCGATGTGACGGATCTTGATCATCTCCGGGGCATCGTCCATGGCCCGGGCCGTGTTGCCGAAAAGGGCTTCCTGCTGCTCGGGGGTCATCAGGCGGAACAGTTTGCCCGGCTGGGTATAGTAGTCATCGTCGTCTTCACGGTAGTTCCAGTGATCGGCCGCACCGCTCAAGGTCAGGGGCGGTTCCTTGTATTCCGGTTGTTCCTGCCATTCGCCGTAGCTGTTGGGCTCGTAGCTCAAGGTGGAGCCGTAGTTGCCGTCCACCCGCATCAGGCCGTCGCGGTGATAGCTGTGCACGGGGCAGCGGGCCCGGTTGACCGGAATGAGGTGGTGGTTTACCCCCAGGCGGTAGCGCTGGGCATCACCGTAGGAGAACAGGCGTCCCTGGAGCATCTTGTCCGGTGAAAAACCGATGCCAGGAACCACGTTGGCCGGGTTGAAGGCGGCCTGTTCGACTTCGGCGAAATAGTTTTCCGGGTTTCGGTTGAGCTCCATCACCCCCACTTCCATGAGGGGCGCGTCGGAATGGTACCAGACCTTGGTGAGATCAAAGGGGTGATAGGGAAGTTTGGCGGCCTGCGCTTCGGTCATGACCTGGATATACAGGGTCCAGCGGGGAAACTCTCCCTTTTCGATACTGTAGTACAGATCCCGCTGATGGCTTTCCCGGCATTTTCCGATGGCCGCTTCGGCCTCGGCATCGGTGAGGTTTTTGATGCCCTGCTGGGTTCTGAAATGAAACTTGCACCAGAACCGTTCGTTTTTTGCGTTGATGAAGCTGAAGGTGTGGCTGCCGAATCCATGCATGTGCCGATAGGAGGCCGGGATCCCCCGGTCGCTCATCACGACGGTGACCTGGTGCAGCGCTTCGGGGAGGGAAGTCCAGAAATCCCAGTTGTTTTTGGCGCTACGCAGGTTGGTGCGCGGATCACGCTTCACCACGTGGTTGAGGTCGGGGAACTTGAGCGGGTCACGCAGAAAGAAAACGGGCGTGTTGTTGCCCACGAGGTCCCAGTTGCCTTCCTCGGTGTAAAATTTAACCGCGAAACCACGGATATCGCGCTCGGCATCGGCGGCTCCCCGTTCGCCGGCCACGGTGGAAAAACGGGCGAACAGGTCGGTTTTCTTGCCAATTTCGGAGAAGATCTTCGCGCTGGTGTAGGCGGTGATGTCGTGGGTGACGGTGAAGGTGCCGTAGGCTCCGGATCCCTTGGCGTGCATGCGTCGTTCGGGGATCACCTCCCGGTCGAAATGCGCCAGCTTTTCCAGATACCAGACATCCTGCAAGAGTTGCGGCCCCCGCGGCCCGGCAGTGATCACATTCTGGTTGTCCGGCACCGGTGCCCCCACCGCGGTGGTGAGTTTCTGCTTTTCATCTTTCATTTTGGTTCTCCCCATGAATAAACGTTTTTAGGTTTTTTTGAATGATATTTATTCTTAACTGTTTTTTTTTGTCAAGCGGCCGTGGTGCATCGGGGCCGGATTCCCCCCAGGCGCCATAGCCGTTCCGTGGCGACGATTTTTCAGCGGTTGGCCTCCTGTGGGCCATCGATGAGGATCAAGGTCATGTCGTTGACGTTGGTGCCGGTCTGGCCGGTGACGAGCAAATCCCCCAGGGCTTCAAAGACGGCTTTGGCGTTGTTTTGTTCCAGATGGGAGACCAGATCGATGCCCCGCTCCCGCGATCGTTCGAGGGAGGTGGCATCGATCACCGCCCCCATGGCCCCGGAATTGCCCTCAACGCCGTCGAAGGCGGCCGAGACGATCACCCACGGCAACCGGTGGGCCTCCAAATCCGGGTTTTCCCGCAACGTGTTCAGTACCCCCAGCAGCATTTCCTGATTGCGGCCACCGTGACCTTTCCCCCGGAGGGTGACGGTGAATTCGCCGGTGCCGATGGCGGCTCGTCGAGATCCGCCGGCGCACAGCCCCGGCAGCCGGTGCGCGAGTTGTCCGCCATAGCGACGAGCGTCGCCGTGGAGGTCGGCGGCGAAGATTTCGGCGGCATAGCCCCGTTCCCCAAGACGTTTGCAGGCCACGGCGGCAGCGGTCCGGGCGCTGCCGATGATGCGGTTGACGGTTCTGGCGAAGACCGGGGCTCCCGGTTTGGGGGTTTCCGGAATCCGCCCGGCCCGGCCGTCGGCCAGGCGCTGCCGAACGTTTTGGGGCAATAGCCCCAGGATGCGGTAACGGCGGAGGGTTTCCTCGGCTTCGGCGAAGGTGGTGGCATCGGGCACGGTGGGACCGGAGGCGATGGTCTGCAAGTCATCTCCCACCACGTCGGAGATGATGAGGGAAACCACGCGTCGCGGATGGGCGGCCACCGACAGGCCGCCGCCCTTGATCCGGGAGAGGTGTTTGCGCACGCAGTTGATTTCCTCGATGGACGCGCCACAGGAGAGGAGCAGCCGATTGACCGCCATCTTGTCCGCCAGGGTGATCCCTTGGGCCGGCAGGGGCATCAAGGCGCTGCCACCGCCGGAAATCAAGGCCAGGACGAGAGCGTCGGTGGGGCTTTCCGCGATGATGCGGCTCATCTTGTGGACCCCGGCCACACCGGCGGCGTCGGGGATGGGATGGCGGCAGAAGGTGACGGCCACGGCCCCACCACGGCCGGGGGCGGTGATGCGCTCAGGCGCCGGCTGGCCGTAGGGGATGTTGATGGCGCCGGTAAAGGGGGTGCGATGGTCCAGCCGGGCCGTCAGGCTGCGGCACATCCCCGCCGTCGCCTTGCCCCCGCCGACGATTACGACCCGGGAAAAAGAGTCCCGCGTCACCGTGATGTCGTCAAGTATCAGGGCATCGTCGTCCAGATGGACCCTGGCCGGCAGGAGCACCTCGGGCAGGACGCTGTTCAGGGCGTTCACCAACGCCCAGAGGCCGTCACGGCGCAGCCGGCGGATCGAGTCGGGCAGCTCGGGGCGCTGGGCCAGTTGCAGCAGGTGTTCGAAACGCATCGGTGCTCCTCGACGGCGGGGATGCCGCCCCATCGGTTACACGATTCGCTCCCGTTGTTTGCCGGTGGAAGGATCCGTGTAGCGGATGCGGGTATCGTAGGTGTTCAGATCGATACGGGCCTCGGCCTGATCTCCGCCCCGGGTCCACCGCAGAATCAACCGGTCCTCGGGTGAATCCAGCACGGCGAAATCACCGCCGAAAGCCGGGTGGGTATTGCGGAAGACCATCAGGTCCAGCAGCCGCTGGACCACCGGTTTCTGGATGCCTGTGGCGATTTCGTCCAGGTCGTAACCGTGGCGGTTGATGTCCCTTCCGTTCCTGGTGTGCTCCACCAGTTCCAGATCGTTTTCACCGGCCAGCAGCCCCACGTAGTAGACTTGGGGGATCCCCGGCGCGAAGAATTGGATCGTGCGCGCCGCCAGGTAGGAATCGTCGTTGCATTCCAGGGCCGAGTAGTACGTGCAGTTGACCTGGTAGATATCCAGGTTCTGGTACTCGTGGCCCGAGTAGATTTTTTTGGCGTTGGAGCCTTTTTCGTAGAGTCCATTGACGGTACGGTCGATTTCCTCGGGTTGCATCAGTCCGACGACGTCCACGATGCCCATGCCGTCGTGGGTGTCCAGGGTGGTGATTTGCTTGCGCGGACAGATTTCAAGCCAGCGCCGCAGCCGTTTGTGGGTATGGTGGTAGAGGGTATGAAGCACGAGGATGGGCAGGGCGAAATCGTAGGCCCAGTACCCCTTCTGGGCCAGCCGCAGTTGATAGCCGTAGTGCTCGTGAACCTCCGGCAGGATCTCGGTATCGAAGGCCATGGTGAACTCCCGCAGCCAGTCGAGGATCTCCCATACTTCCGGTTCCAGGAAGAAACAGTTGGTGCCGATACGCACCGTGGTGTAGGCGAAGGCGTCCATGCGCAGCATCTTGGCGCTGGAGCGCGCCAGGCGGATGAGGAACCTGCGCATCACCTCCCGGGTTTTGGGCGACTGGAGGTCCAGGTCGATCTGTTCGTAGTCGAAGGTGCACCACACCTTTTCCTTGGAGCCGTCGGGCCGTTCGATGACGCTGTACGGCGGCCGCGGCTTGCGGGTGTAGACCTTGGCCAGGTCTTCATCGCTGATGTTGTTTTCCGGGGAAATCTTCTGGAAACTGAGGAACATGTCAGCGTACTCGCTGTTGAATCCCTTTTCCATGTAATCCTGGAAAAACACGGACTGACGCGAGATGTGGTTGACCATGAAGTCGATGATCAGATCGAAGTCGTGACCGATGCGCTCCACGTCCTCCCAGGTGCCGAAAGCCGGGTCCACCTCGTCGTAGGTCAGGGGAGCGAAGCCCCGGTCGGCGGAGGAGGGGTAGAACGGCAGCAGGTGAATGCCGCCGATGGCCTTACGCAGGTAGCGGCGCAGCACGTAGTGCAGTTCGAGCAGGTTCTTGCCCAGACTGTCGGGATAACTGATGAGTTGGACTTGGTTGTTCAGGTTCACGAAGCGGCCTTTCCTGCCTTTTCGAGCAGTCGATAGTGTTCAATGCCCTCCAGGATGCCCCCGGCGCAGGCGCCGCGGGCGAAGAAAATCCCCTTGCGGCGTTTCAGGTGGTTTACTTCCGGGCTGTGGTTGGCCACCACGACGCCCCGGGGCTCGCCGCGCAGCATTTCTTCGTCGTTGCCCGAATCACCGCAGACGACAAAATGGCCCAGGGGGATTTCCCACTTGTAACTCAGGTAGCGCAACGCCTTGCCCTTGGAAGCCCGCCAGGGGAGGATATCGAGGTATTTCTGGTGGGAGTAGATCAGGTTGTAGCGGCACCCGTGGCGGCTCAGCCGATCGTGGATGCGGGCCAGACGGTCCTTGCCGGGCGCCATGTCGTAGCTGATCTTGAAGCGACGCTGGGTTGCCTCGGGCTGGTCGCGCAGAAAATCGAAATCGGCCAACAGCTTCCGGATCCTGTCCCGATCCCACTGGCTGGAGATGTGGGTTTCCCACCCCCGGCCGAAGTGCAGTTGCCGGCCGTAGTAGATCTCCGCGCCCACCGAGGTGATGAGGATGTCGGGCCAGCAGACGCCGTGTTCCTCGAGAATCTTCACCGCCGAATCCACCGTGCGGCCGGTGGCCACGGCAAAGCCGATGGTCTCCCGGTGCTTTTCCAGCAGCGCCACCAGCTCCGCCAGGCGGCTGTTGTCTTCGCCGATCAAGGTGTTGTCGATGTCGCTGACCAGAAAATAGTTCAGGCGTGCCAGACGGTGACCGATGGCATCCGTGGGCACGGCCTTTTGCATCTTCTCCTCTTGACGGCTCTGCCGGACAGTGGCCACCTCCTTGACGTAGCGTTCGGCGTGGCGGTCCCAGGTATAGTGTTTGCGAACGTTGATGACACCGTTTCTGGAGAAGGTTTCCCATTTCTGGCCGTCGGTGATGAGGTTTTTGAGCGCTTCGGCGATGGCCGAAGTATCGGTGGGGTCCACCAGGATGCCGTTTTCGCAGTTGGCGATGATGTCCCGGGGGCCGCCGTCGTTGGTGGCCACGATGGGAATACCGCTGGCGGAGGCCTCCAGCAGGGTCAGCCCGAAGGGTTCGGTGAGGGCCGGGTTGATGAAGACCCCTCGTTTTTCGGCGGCGATGCGGTAGAGGGCCGGCACCTCGTATTCGGCCTCGTGGCGTTTGGGGATGGCCATTTTGCCGTAGAGGTCGTACTTGTCCATCAGCAGCAGCATCCGCGTGAGCACTTCCCGCTCGTTGTCTTCCATCCGGTCGATGTCCTTGCGGATGCCGGCGAAAATGGCCAGGTTGGCCATGGCCTGCAGGGAGGGGTCTCCGCCGTAGGCCCGCACCAGGTCGGAGATGTTCTTGCGTTTGTCGGGACGGCTCAGGGCGAGGATCAGCGGTTTTTCCGGATGCATGAAAAACCGGTTCAACTCCTGGAGCATCTGGGCGTAACCGTAGCGGGCGCGCTCGTCGGAGGCCGTTTCGGGCAGTAAATCATAATAATAAGGGTAAAACCGTTCGATGTCGATGCCCGGTGGAAGCACCTTGAATGGCGGTATCCGGCCGTTGTGATACAACCCGTACTGGGACTCGACCTCCTGGTGGGTACTGGCGATGATCAGGTCGGCGTGCTGGAGGATTTCTTCCTCCGTTGCGATGCGATGGTCGATGCGATAGCGGCGCACCATCTCTTGGTCCGACATGCCGCCTTCGGCCAGGCGCGCCTGCTTGGCGCGTCCCAGGGAGTGGCCGGTGTAGAAGAAGGGGGCGCCGAAGATGCGGGCCAGCTCCATGGCCACCTGGCCAGCGTCCGGGTAGTGGCCGTGGACGATGTCGGGAATGTCGCCGATGCGTTTGGTATATTTGATGGTCTTGTCGATGTATTCGTCCAGATGGGGCCAGAGCAACTCCTTGCGCATGTATTTGCGCCCGCCGCACTGGATACGCACGATGCGAAACCCCGGGCCGGCTTCCTCCACCTGGTTGGCATAGTCCCGGGAGACCCGCTTGTCGTCGATGAGTCGGGTGAACAGGTCCACGCGGCGAACTTCCTCGCGCTGGCCGAGGTGCCGCGCCAGCTCCACCACGTATTTGATCTGGCCGCCGGTGTCGGCGTCTTTGCCCAATTCCAGGTTCTCGGCCCGAAGCAGGCCGTGAAGGCTGAACATTTGAATGTACAATCCGTCTTGGCCCATTGTCTCAGTCTCCCAACATTTCCAATACATCGTCATAGCAGCCAAAATCGGTGGGCAAGGCCCCCGGTAGACCGCAGATGTGCGCGGCGAAAGCGGCGGCCGCGGTGAGGCGCCGACGGGAAGGCACCCCCTTCACCCATCCCGTCACCCATGCCGCCGCAAAGGCGTCCCCGGCGCCCACCGTATCGACAAGCCGCGGAACGGGGGCCGCCGCCACCCGGTGGACGATCCCTTGGCGGGTTATCCAGGCGGCGCCTTCGGCACCGGCCGTCAACAGCACTTCATCGATGTTCCACTTTGCGATCAGGGTTTGGGGCAAATCCCGAATCGACGATTGGGGAAACAGCATGGTGCCGATGGTTTCCAACTCTTCCTGGCTCAGCTTGAGCAGGTTGGTCTGGTGCAACAGCGTGTCCACGGTGTGGCGCCGGTAGCCGCCGGGTCTCAGATTGATGTCCATGAACCGCACCACCGTGTCGGGTAGCCCTTGCAGGGTTCGCTGGATACGGTCGAACCCCCCCGCCGTACGCTGGGCCAAGGTGCCGTAGTAAATCAGACGAGAGTCTTCGATGCCCCGGGGCGGCGCGATACTGTCGTAGGCCACCTCTGTTCGGATGTTGTAGGTGGGGGTACCGTCTTCCGATAATTGCACCCGGACGGTCCCGGTGGGCCGGTGGGCATCGATCTGGACCCGGCTCAAGTCCATCTCGTGCCGGCTCAGGGTTTCCAGGACAAGCCGCCCCGCCTCGTCGTCCCCCAGCCGGGTGACGAAGCGCACCGTGCAGCCCAGGTGATGAAGGTGGACGGCGAAGTTGAGCGGAGCCCCCCCGACCCGGCGTGAATCGGGAAACTCATCCACCAGCGCTTCACCGATGACGGTGATGATTGTTTTTCTCTCAGGCATCGCCCCATTCCTTGTGTTTCAACGCTCTGATTTCCTCCGATCCGGCTGGCCCCATTTGAGGCCAGTATTTCTGAGATTAACTATTATTTCAACCATTGGCGCTCATGTCGACAGTTTCCTGATCCTGGACAAGAACGCCCTTCCGACCTTTTCTGTCTATCATCGGAAACCGTTGAAATCAAACTCGGTAGCAAGTATTATAAAGAATCTTTGGGGCAGGTGACTCTTTCATTAAGATCTTCTTAATTTATTGAATTTATAAAATAAAAAATCAACAAAGAAGTTGGTTCGATGGGTCTGTTATTGAATTTATACCTAAAAATTTTCTCTTTCAAACGGTTCGGTAAAAGCTTGAAAACGCTGCAAGGTTATTGTAACCTATTGAATTACAGGTATAATATGGCTTCTTGGAAAAACAGGCGGTAGCGGCCTCCGCCCTCCTTTGTTTTAAGAAATGGCCTTGGTTTGGCTTTTCAACCGAAGGCGGACGGATCTTTTTAGTATTATTGAGATTCTATGTTTGAAAAATATACTTTCAGTAAATTAGATATTTATGAATACAAATCCAAGGACTTGACTTTTGTTCGGATGGGTATTATCAATATTTATTGTTTTTCAGCGGGTAATTCTTTATCAAACAGTTTGTATGCAAAATTATCGGCTCAAAGGGAAGCCGGCTGCGAAAACCGCCGATGAAGGGTCGGTTGCAACAACGCCGGTCAGAACTGAGGAATCGAACTTCCGGAGCTTTTGGAAGCCAGAGGATTGATGAGGCGGAAACGCCGAAGGCAGGCGCCTCACCATGGAAACAACGGATCAGCGGCGACAGCGCGCCGAAGTCGCTTCTCCACAGAGCAGCGGAAGGACCGTCCTTCTTTTTTCAGGAAGGACATTTTTTTCGCCGCCACGAGATCTTTTAGAATAGGAGCAAATGTCTGAAATAATAGAATTAAAAGGGATATACAAGATATTCGGCCCCCATCCCGAAGTCGCCATGAAAATGCTCAAGGAGGGGTTGGGCAAAGATGAAATCATGGAAAAGACGGGTCACGGGGTGGGCGTGGCGGATGTGTCCTTCACGGTCCAGGAGGGTGAAATCCTCGTGATCATGGGCCTTTCGGGAAGCGGCAAATCGACCCTGGTGCGGTGCCTCAACCGGCTCATCGAACCCACCGCCGGCCAAGTGATCATCGACGGGGTGGATGTCACCGCGCTGAGCCGTGAAGCGTTGCGCGTGTTTCGCCAAAAACATCTGGGCATGGTCTTCCAGAATTTTGCCCTTTTCCCTCATCGTACCGTCCTGGACAATGTGGCCTATGGCCTGGAAATCCAGAAAGTACCCCCCGAAGAACGCAAAGAGCAAGCCATGCAGGCCCTGGAACAGGTAGGGCTAAAAGGGTGGGAGTCCTCTTACCCGGCCCAACTCAGCGGCGGCATGCAGCAGCGGGTGGGGCTGGCCCGGGCGCTGGCGCTGGATGCGGACATCATGCTGATGGACGAGGCCTTCAGCGCGTTGGATCCGTTGATCCGGCGCGATATGCAGGACGAACTGTTGGCGCTGCAAGATCAACTGCAAAAAACCATTGTTTTTATCAGCCACGATCTGGACGAAGCCTTGAAGCTTGGCAATCGGATTGTCCTGATGAAAGACGGCCGCGTGGTGCAACAGGGGACGGCCGAGGAGATTCTCACCAACCCCGCCAACGATTACGTGGCCAAGTTCGTTGCTGACGTGGACATGAGCAAGGTGCTGACGGCCGAATCGGTCATGGTGAAGCCCTCGGCGTTGGCCTACCTGAAAAACGATGGGCCCAAAACGGCGTTGCACAAGATGAAGGTCGCTTCCATCTCGAGTATCTTCGTGCGTCATGAGGGCAAGGTGGTGGGGATGGTGACCGCCGACGACGCTTCAGCGGCCCTCAAACGCGGCGAAAAATCCCTGGAGGCGTGTATGCGACGGGATTTTCCGCGCGTGGCGCCGGATACCCAGGCGGTGGAAATGTTTCAAGTGCTGGCGGAAGCCAGCTACCCCGTGGCCGTGGTGGATGAAGCCGGAAAGCTCAAGGGGGTGGTGATCAAAGGCTCGCTTCTGGCGGGATTGGCTGAAACCGCACAAGCGGGGGAGACATCTTAATGGAGGCTTACAGGATACCGATCGGATACTGGATCGAATCGTTCATTAATTTTTTCTCGGACAACTTCTCTTTTATCACCAAAGCGTTTTCGGAAATCACCGAACGGGGGCTGGACTGGTCGGTGGATATGATGATGTTCTTTCCGCCGTGGGTCATGATCCTCATCCTCACCGCCATTTCCTTCCTGCTGAGCCGAAAACGGGGCGTGACGGTGTTTTGCTTCATCGGCTTGATGTTGATCTGGAACATGGGGTTGTGGAGCGCCACGGTGAGCACGCTGTCCCTGGTTCTGGTCTCGACGCTTTTTGCCATCGCCTTCGGCATCCCGTTGGGGATTCTGGCCGCCTTGAGCCAAGTGGCGTACCGGATCATCATGCCGGTTCTTGACCTCATGCAGACCATGCCGGCCTTCGTTTACCTGATTCCCGCCATTCCTTTTTTCGGCCTGGGACCGGTGGCGGCGATTTTTTCCACTGTGATTTTCTCCATGCCACCGGCGATCCGGCTCACCTGCCTGGGCATCAAGCAGGTCCCCAAGGAGTTGGTGGAGGCCGCCGACGCCTTTGGCAGCAGCAAGGGGCAGAAGCTGATGAAACTGCAGCTTCCCATTGCCACCCCCACCATTATGGCCGGTGTCAACCAGACCACCATGCTGGCACTTTCCATGGTGGTCATCGCGGCCATGATTGGTGCCAAGGGCCTGGGGGGCGAAGTGTGGAAAGCCATCCAGCGCCTCCAGCCCGGCAGGGGGTTTGAAGCCGGTATCGGAATTGTCATTGTCGCCATTATTCTCGATCGCATCCTGCAGCAGTTCGGCGTCCGGAAAAACTGACGCCGGTGGCAGTAGGTCGGATGGATCGAGAGCCAACGGAAACCTAAAAATCATCAAGAAGGAGGAATTCTGATCATGAAAAAGAAATTTCTGATGTCCGCCATCGCCGTGATCGTCGCAGTGGGTCTTGCGTTTGGTCCGGGTACCGCCACCGCCGCCAGCAAGGGGAAGGTGGAGCTGGCCTACGTGGAGTGGGCCTGTGCCACGGCCAGCACCAACGTGGTCCGTGCCGTTTTGCAGGAAAAACTCGGCTACGAGGTGGAAATTCTGCCCGTGAGCGCCGCCGCCATGTGGCAGGCCCTGGCCACCGGTGATGTGGATGGCATGACCACCGCTTGGCTGCCGGTGACCCACGGCCATTACCTTGAAAAGGTGGGCGACAAGGTTGACAATCTTGGCACCAACTGCGAGGGCGCCGGTATTGGCCTCGTGGTGCCGACCTACGTGACCATCGATTCCATCGAGGAAATGAACGCCAACGCCGACAAGTTCAACGGTGAGATCATCGGTATCGACCCCGGCGCCGGTATCATGTCCAAGACGGAACAGGCGCTGAAAGATTACAACTTGGACAAATTCAAGCTCATGGAGGGGACCGGCCCCATCATGACCGCCGTGTTGGCCGACAAGATCAAGAACAAGGAGTGGGTGGTGGTCACCGGCTGGACGCCCCACTGGAAGTTCGCCCGCTGGGATCTCAAGTACCTCCAGGATCCCAAGGAGGTCTACGGTGGTGAGGAAGAAATCGTCACCATCGCGCGCAAGGGGCTCAAAGAAGACATGCCCGAAGTGTACAAGGTCCTGGACAATTTCCACTGGAGCCTGCCGGAAATCGGTCAGGTGATGGGCTGGATCGCCGAAGGCAGTGAGCCCTACGAGGCCGCCAAGCGCTGGATCGACGAGAATCCGGACAAGGTGAACGCCTGGATCAAGTAATTTTATTTTTAATCAGATGCGACACATGGCCCTGCCTCTAAAAGGCGGGGCCATGTCTTTTGGATCGTCTTCCTTTCATTTCTCCCCTTCTTGGTTGTCACGCAACTACATCGGCGCATCGAAGGCGTCGGCGTAGCCGGTCAACTCCACGTATCCCAGCCCCTTCAACGGTTTTCCCTTGTCTGGGGCGGCGATCTTCACCGCTCCCTCCCAGTAGGTGATCCCGGTACTGGCGCCGGTGCGCATTTCCTGATCGTCGAGTAGCGGCTGAATCTCCAGGGTTTCGTCCCCCGCTTGCAACCGCCAGCCGACCGGATATTCGGCCTGGCTGTGGGGACTACGCCAGCGCCGGGTCACCTCAACATCGATCTCATCGCGGGTCAGGTGCCGGGTGGTGCCGTCGGCAAGAATCAAGGTGCCGCTGGAAGCGGGGTGCCACGTTCCGTCGCTGTGGCGCAGCACGAAGAGCATCAGTTCACGCTGGTCGTCGAGCTGCAAGCTGAACCAGTCCCAGCCCACCAGGCCTTTGGCCAGGGGGGCGGTGCTGAATTCGTGATCCATCCACGCCTGCCCGGAAACTTTCAGATGACGCCCGCCGACCGCCAAATGCCCCCGGGCCACCAGACGGGTGAACGAATAGTAGCAACTGGCCTGTGCCGGCTCATCCCCTTTGCGGCTGTAACCGTTGACGCCATGGGGGATGGGCGGTTTGAGCGGCGCCAGTTCAAGTTCAAAGGCAAATTCGTCGCTGCTGGCCGCCAGGCGTTGCAGCGCCGGTTCAATGAGCACCGTCCAATCGTTGACTGCGATGGTGACCGTATCACCGGAAAGGCTGACACCGGCCAGGTCCAGTGCGGCGCGTGCGGATTGCTCGGCGTACAAGTGACGGCCGGACGCCACGTCGGTGATGGCGGCATGGGCCAGGTAAACCTGATCGCTGCGCCATGCGGATGAAGTGACGGGCCAGGTTTCTTCCTCGGCGGGTGGCGCGATGCGGTAGCGGAAAAACGTCAGTTGGAAGCCAAAATGCGCACCGTCATCGGTTTTCAGATGACCGGTGTAGTACCACCATTCGGTACGAAAATCGGGATGGTCGGCATGATCTTCGGGAAAGCGCAGGGCACAAGGACCGGTGACTTGGCGATAGTCCCCGTCGGCCGCCCAGGAAAAGGGGCACAGCAGAATCAGGAACAATGCCCAAGCCCACCTTCGGCATCGTGAAATCATGGTCCCTCCCCAATGGCGTAACGCTGGCGTAACGCTATGAGCGTTTTAGGTAACGCTTCCAGGGCTTGGTAAAAGGATGGGCCAAAAGAATCTGGAATGGACTTAAGGTTTTTAAATATCGTTTGATATCATAAAGTTAAGTGCTGATCAAAGGTTTTGGGGCATTTTCCGAGGTCACTGGCATGCTTATTGATTTCTGGTTTAAGTAACGAAACGGATACGGTCAACATTATGAATCAGACCGTAGGGACACCTCAACCGGCCGGAACCGTTTAGCCCGCTACGTTCACCGCATCCAGAAGGAGGTCTGCCATGGGAAAAATGAAAAAATTCATCGCCGTTCATCACAACCCCGGAATCGATTGCAACAAGGTACAGGCCAACTGGCGGAGACTGGCGCAAGTCGAGTCGGCCCAGTGGGTGCGCACCTACTTTGATGAAAAGGATGGTTGGCGCTTCTGCTACTGGATGGCGCCCAATGCCGACGAGTTGAAAAAAATCTTCGATCAGATGGACGTCAGCTACGAACGGATTGTCGAGGTAGAAGAGACCGTGCCCGACATGTGGGGCGAGAAGTGGGACGCGCACCTCAAGGCGGATGCCACGGCCAGCAACCTCGGCGACTGACCGTCAACGGGTGTCGGTGATTGGTACCGGCGCCCGTTCTCTTTCCTCGGCTCGGCGGCTGTTATTTTCTCCAAGGCCCTCAACGCAGGGTGCGGCGGGTGCCGTCCCAAACCACCAGCACGACGGCCGCCAGAATCGAAACACTCCCGATGTAGCCCAGGAAGCTGAAGTATTCCCCCCACCAGAAGTAGGCCACCACCGCCGCCACCACCGGTTCCAGGGTGGCGGTGATGGCGGCCCGCGACGCTTCGAGATAGTGCAATCCCAAATAATAACAAAAATAGGCGCCGTAAGTGCAGAAAAAGGCCAGGGCGGCCAAGGCCAGCCAGGCCGTCGGTGTTTTGGGGCTGAAGTCCACCAGTGGGTAGAGGGACAGGGCCCCGATGGGCAGCAGATAGAGAAACAGGTTCGGCGAGCTGTACCGGCCGGAAAAGTGTTTGCCGTAGATGTAGTACAATGCATAGCAAAACCCCGAGCACAGACCGGCGCCGATGGCCAGCAGATCGAAGCCGTTTCTCAGGCCGGCATCACCACCGCCGGCGGCCACCGCCACCACTCCGGCCAGGGTAAGCCCCAGGGCCAAGAGCTTGACCGGGGTCAGGGCCTCCTTGAAAATCAGGCGGGCCATCACCGTTACCCATGCCGGTCCGGTGTATAAGAGTACCGCGGCCAGGGCGGCCCCACCCCGATTCACGGCGACTTGGTAGCTGGCGTAAAACGCCGTCACCCCGAGGAGGGCAAAGACGACGAGGTGGCCGATGTCGCGCTGGTGAAGGCGGACTTCGCGCCGAAGGGCCGCATGGACGGCAAAGAGTCCCCAGGCCAGAACCGCCCTCCAGAAGGCCACTTCCATCGGTCCGATGCCTTGGCTGAAGGCCAGTCGCGAAAATGGACCGATGTTGCCCCAGAGCAAGGCGGCGGCCAGGATGAACAGGTATCCGCGCAATGCCATAGAATCTATCTTTCCTCCTTTGGGCAATCGCTCCAGCCCTAACATAGAGCGGCGGCGGTTCAAAGAAATATTCCCGCTTTCTCTGGCGGGGGGGCTTTACGGGAAGGCCGGAATTCATTATAACCAGCTGAATATCAAAATAAATTCTATGGATGCAGCCGGGAGGAGGAAAGATGGTGGAAAGCAGGGACGCCACGGGTGCCCAGGTCATGATCGAAAGCGAGACCCTGGGAGGCGGCGTTCGGCTGGAGGTGATCGATGCCAGCCGCCCCTTGGTCGGAGACAGATGGTTGGTGGCGGCGGTGTTTCGTCTCCTCATTCCGGTGGATGGGGTACTGACGGCCGGTGGGGCCACCGACCCCGCCCCGGAGCAGGTGCGCGGCCTGATCGGTGATCCGGTGGTGTTTGAAAAGCGACTGGAGCGGACCTTCATCGACGCCGATCAAAAGGACCAGGTCCTGCAAGACATGGTAGACAGCTACCTCGACGGTTCACGCGTCTATTTCTCCAAGCCGATGTTTGTGCGCAATTTTGTTCTCAAACAGTATGCCGAAGCTCGGGAAAAGGCCCGCTGGTACTCAGGGGCTAACGATCCCTCGACGTCGACATCCGGGGCGGCCCCCCTGTGAAGGCTGTGCCGCTCATTCAAGGACTTGATTTCTTGAATCCTTGTTCGGTAAAGAAAAAAGCGAGTTGAGTGAAGGAAACCTCATGCCGACGGTCACCGTACCCCGGTTGAACTTCTCGCCGAAGAGGGTTGAGTGATTCAGGAGAAACGATTCATTTGGGCCGGGATATGCCGCTGGGGGTGGCGTTTGGGACTGGCGGTGGGGCTGGCGGCACTGTCCACGCCGGCACGGGCGGATATTTACCGCTTCATCGACCGCAATGGGGTGATGCACTTCACCAATGCCCCCACCTCGGGCAAATACAAATTCTACCTGCGTGAACCGCGACCCGTCCCATCCGTCCCCGGACCACCGAACCGCTTTGATCCCATCATCGCCGAAGCGGCTCAACGCCACGGTGTTCCCCGGGCTTTGATCAAGGCGGTGATCAAGGCCGAATCGGATTTTGATCCCCAGGCCGTCTCCAGGCGTGGGGCCCTGGGATTGATGCAGATCATGCCCGCCAATCTGGAGGGTTTGAAGGTGACCGATCCCTTCAATCCGAAGGAGAATATCATGGGCGGGGTCCGGTATCTGAAGAAGATGCTTGATCGCTTCGACCAGGACCTCCAGTTGGCTTTGGCCGCTTACAACGCCGGTCCCGGTGCGGTGGAACAGTACCGCACCATTCCTCCTTTCCCCGAGACTCAGCGTTACATTCAAAAAGTCCTGCGCTATTACCGCCTCTTTCAAAAAGTGTAGCCGCCTGTCTTCCCTGGGAATGGCCACCCTGCCTGGGATTAAACCGGTTTGAAACGCCGCCCGCGTCCGTCCACGGTGGGGGACGCGATCTTCAAGGCCCGGATTTTGCGGTAAAGGGTGCTGGGGTCGATGCCCAGCTCGGCGGCGACCTGCTGCCGGTTACCGCCGTGGCGACGCAAGGCTTCGGTGATCATGAGCCGCTCCATGGCCTTGAGGGTCATGGGGCCGGCCGGGGTGGTTTCGGCGGTGCCGGCGGGCCGGAGTTCCGGCGGCAGGTGATCGATGTCGATGCGCCCTTGTTGGCAGAGAACGAAGGCGTGTTCCAGGATGTTTTCCAGTTCCCGTACGTTGCCGGGGTAGTCGTGCTCCATCAGGCGCATGAGCACCGCGTTGGAAACCCCGGCCACTTCCTTGCCTTGAAGTCGGTTCAGCCTGGCGATAAAATGGGCCGCCAACAGCGGGATGTCTTCGCGGCGCTCCCGCAGGGGGGGCAGGCGAAGCTCCACCACCCGGATTCGGTAATACAGGTCCTCGCGAAAATCGCCCTGACGGACCAGGGCCTTGAGATCCTTGTTGGTGGCGGCCACCAACCGGACGTCCACCGGGGTGGAGTCAACGTCCCCCAGCGGCTCCACGCTGCGTTCCTGCACCGCACGCAGCAGTCGGACCTGCATGGCGGGCGTGACGTCGCCGATTTCGTCGAGAAACAGGGTGCCGCCCTGGGCCGCGACGAAGCGGCCGATTTTGTCTTTGCGGGCGTCGGTGAAGGCCCCCGCCTTGTAGCCGAACAATTCCGATTCCAGCAGGGTATCGGGCAGGGCGCCGCAGTTGATGGCCACAAATGGGCCTTTACGGCGGTGGGAGAGGTTGTGAATGGCCCGGGCCACCAATTCCTTGCCGGTTCCCGATTCCCCGGAGATCAGGACGGTGCTTTCACTGCCGGCCACCCGGGGCAGAAGCTCGAAGAGGGACTGCATGGCCGGGCTGCGGCCGATGAGATCTTCGAAACTGTAGCGGGCTTCCAGTTTCTTTTCCAGTTGTTCGATGCGGGTAAGATCCTGGAAGGTTTCCACGGCGCCGATAATCCGGGCGTCGGCGTCGCGCAAAAGGGCCGTGGAAATGCGGATGGGCACCCAGTGGCCACCGGCGGTATAGATGCGTGCCGCGGCGTTGATCACCGGCTGGCCGGTTTTCAGGGTCCTTGCCACGGCGCAGTCGGTTTCGCAGATATCGGCGCGGAAAACCTCGAAGCAGGGGCGCCCCATGGCCTCTTTGCGCCGGACGCCGGTGATGCGTTCGGCCGCCCGGTTGAACCCGGTGATCCGTCGATGGAGATCCACGGTAAAAACCCCTTCGTTGATGGCATCCAGAATGGGGTGGGGTGTCAGTTCGTTGCTCATGGAAAGTTCCTTTGAAACTATGGTGAAGTGCAATTGATATTTTTGTAATATGCAATGATGATATAATCACATATTTTCATTTTGCATGATTTAAATTTTTTCGACTTTTGGCTTGGCATCATTTAACTATCTTAAAAATTTGATAAATTTTCCAATTTTTGCCGAATTGTGAAATCCGGCATGTGGATTGCTTGAAAGCAAGGGCATGAAGATTGCCATCCCGCATTGGCAAGGGCGCTTGTCACCGGTGTTCGATGTCTGTGGTCGGCTCTTGGTCGTGGAAACGGAAAACGGCCGGGAGCTCGGGCGCAGTGATATCGTCATCACGGGGCAAGATCCCCTGAATCGGGTGTCGCAGCTCAGGGCGTTGGGTATCGACGTGTTGATCTGCGGGGCGATCTCCAGGACCTTGGAGGCGGCTTTGGCTGCGGCCGGAATCCGCGTGTGGGCGGAGGTCTGCGGCCCGGTGGAAGCGGTGTTGGCCGGCTTTCTGGCCCGCGGGCGCACCGCTGCCTGCCACCGGATGCCCGGATGTCGCCGGCGCCAGCGCCGGCATGGCCACGGCCGCCATTGAAGCGTATCGCATAACCCGCAACAAGGAGGATGATCATGCCGGGTGGAGACAGAACAGGCCCGATGGGCCAAGGATCCCGCACAGGACGCGGATTGGGATACTGCGCCGGAAACCCTGCTCCCGGTTTCACCGCTGGTTACGGCGGTTTGGGACGGGGCTGGGGCGGCCGTTTCGGCGGTGGGTTCCGGGGACGTCGTTTCGGGGGATACGGACGCGGTTGGGGCGCATGGGCGCCGGCCGCTTATCCCTATCCTTACAGCGGCGGCTCGGATCCGGAGGTCGAACGCCGCGCCTTGCAGGACCAAGCCACTTTCCTGCAACGGCAGATGGATGATATCCAGCAGCGTCTGGCGTCCATGGAAAAGGGAGGGGGACGGGAAGTCTAAACGTCCCGCCAGTGGTTAGACCCAACCGTCCTTCGGACGTCGGGGAAAATCCCCCGGCGTTCGAAGGACCAAGGAAGACATCATGCCAACATACACGTATCGGTGCAACGCCTGCGGGCAGACCTTTCAACGTTTTCAGCGCATGAGCGATGCGCCGGTGGCCGCTTGTCCGGACTGCGGCGGGGCCGTTGAGCGCCTCATCGATGGCGGTGGCGGTTTCATCATGAAGGGCGGAGGGCAGGGCGGCGGCCGGGGCCGAAACACCGCTGGATGCTCCTTTGAACGGTCCGGTCAGACCTGCTGCGGTCGCAGTGAGCGCTGTGACCGACCGGGATGCGGAGGTGGACATTGAGCCGCCCCCGAAGCTATGTGTTTGGTCCGGTGCCCTCACGACGCCTCGGTCGCAGCCTGGGGGTCGATCTTGTCCCGTTCAAGACATGCAGTTACGACTGCATCTACTGCCAGTTGGGGCGAACCACCGACCTGACGGTCCAGCGCCGGGAGTACGTTCCCCTGGATGCGGTACTTGCCGACCTGCAAGCCAGTCTTGCCAGACGCCCGGACTACGTCACCTTGAGCGGCTCCGGAGAGCCGACCCTCTACTCGAGGCTCGGTGAACTGATCGCCGGGATCAAGCGCCTCACCGACACCCCGGTGGCGGTGCTCACCAACGGTTCGCTGCTTTCCGATCCCCGGGTGAGAGAGGAACTGGCCGGGGCGGATCTGTTGATTCCGTCCCTGGACGGCGGCGACCCGCAGGTGTTCGCCGCCGTCAATCGGCCCCATCCATCCATCGATTTCGATACCATGGTGGCCGGTCTGGCCGCCATGCGCCGGGAGTTCAACGGCCATTTCTGGCTCGAGGTGTTTATCCTTGACGGCTTCACCTCCGATTCGGCGCAGGTGGACAAATTGGTCCGGCGGGTCAGGGAGGTTTCTCCTGAGCGGGTTCAGCTCAATACGGTGTGTCGTCCGCCGGCGGAAGATTTCGCCAACGGGGTTCCCCTGGAGCGGTTGACCGAACTGGCCAGGCGGTTTGAGCCCGAGGCCGAGGTGATCGCCGATTTTCGCGGGGTGCACCAACTGGGCGAGTTCGCCGCCGGCCGCCAGGAGATGCTCGACTTGCTGCGGCGGCGGCCCTGCACCACCGGCGGTATCGCCGATGGCCTGCAGATGCATCTGAACGCGGTGGCCAAGTACCTGGAGGAGCTCGTTACCCAGGGTTTGGTGGAATCCACCCGTACCGGGGGCGTGGTCTATTACCGTGCCAGTGGGAAGGCGGACGTTTCCACCACGACCTAGTCCCGTTCGGTGGCGTCATCCCGAGGAGGGCTGCAACGAGGAATCTCTTTCCAAGCAGGATTCAGGGTTCCGGGACGTCCGCCGGGAGAAGGTGTTGCTTCACCACCAGGCGACCGGTGGGCTCGCCGATGTCCCGGGCGATGAGGGGGCACTTGACCTTGAGCAGAAAGAAAATCTGCTTGCCGCGCGTTTCGCTCAGGGTTTCGAAATTGCCTTGGCCCTTGGCGATGATCAGGTCGGCCGCGGCAAAACAATCCAGGAACGCCGGTGAGCAGGTTTCCAGCAGGGTCCCCGGGGCATCGGAACCGTTTCCCATCACCTGAACCACTTCGGTAAGCCCCACCGCCCGGGCATCTTCCAGGGTGGCGTCGTTGATCACCGGCGTACCGCGCACCACCGCGGTGATTTTTTCGGTGGGCAGAATCTCGATCAACAGACGATCGAAGACAATTTCCCCTGCATTGTCGCACAGATAGAGAATCCGGTCCGCTTCGGCCACCGCCTGACGCAGCGCTGCGGCAGCATCCGGGTCCACCGGCGCCGCCAGGGCGCTTTCCATCGCTTCCAGAACATCTTCTTCCTGCAACCGACCGTATCTTCCGTAGTCGATGCTGTTGGCCGCCAGCGCCAGTTTGAGCCGGGCGCTGAAGGGGTCATCGGAACCTTCGATCCTTTCCCTGAATTTTTTCGCCAAGGCCTGGGCAAGGTGGTTGGATTGTTGTTTTTCCACCGCGTAGGGATCTGTCGTGGAAGTCGTTTGGCGGATCAGGCGGTAGATATTGCGCACCGTGGCCGGGGGCGGGGCGGCGAAATCCACCAGGGCCAACTCTCCGAATACGGCACGCATCGTCTCCTGAAAGGCCGGTTCGTCGAGCCCGCAACGCTCCAGGGCCGCGATGGCCTGTGCCACAAAACAAGGCAGACAGTCATAGAATGTTTTCATGCGTCTGCCATACCATTTTTTCAGCGCGATTTGAACGCCGCTGTTTCAGTTGAGGGACGCCGGGTCTGAAAACAAATGTAAAGGTGATTGGGTATGAAACATTTACATTGACTTTTACATCTTGATCATATACCTGGAAACCAGATCATCTCGAATCGAGGGAGTGCCCATGCCACCGGTTTTAAGCCCCAAGCAGAAACGTTTATTGGATTACCTGCGACGCCGGATCCAGCGTGATGGCAGCGCCCCGAGCCTGCGCCGGGCCGCCGGCGATCTGGGCGTCAGTCATGCCGCCGTGGCCCAAGGCCTGCGGATCCTGGAAGAAAAGGGGTATCTGCGTCGGGACGGCCGCTACAGCCGCAGTATCTATTTGCTCAATCCCGGCGGAGAGGCGGCCGGGCTTCAGCGTTGGCGCGAGGTGCCGGTGGTGGGCCGTATCACCGCCGGTCTGCCGATTTACGCCCAGCAGGAATGGGATGGCAGTCTGGTGCTCGATGGGGAGGTTTTCCGGGGGCGGGATCTGTTCGCCCTGCGCGTGCGGGGCGATTCCATGCGCGGAGCCGGGATCCTCGATGGGGATCTGGCGGTGTGCGAGCCGCGCCAGTACGCGGCCGACGGCGAGATCGTGGTGGCCTTGATCGATGGCGAGGAGGCCACGGTCAAGCACTTTTTCCACCATCCGGACCACATCGAGCTGCGCCCGGCCAATCCGGCCTACGCCCCGATGCATTACGGGTTTTCGCGGGTGATGGTGCAGGGCAAGGTCGTCGGCATTCACCGCTCGGTGGCCTGAATGGGCCGATCTCGGCGTTGCGCTGCGCCCCTCGGCGCTGCGGCGTACCGATGTACGCCTCGCTTCTCGGGGCTTGCGCGCCTTGACATCGGCCCATTCAGGCCACCGAGGTGGCGGTGGGCGAACCGATCTTGGGGTTGCGCTGAGCTTCTTGGCGCTGCGGCGTACCGATGTACGTCTCGCTTCTCGGGGCTTGCGCGCCTTGACATCGGCCCATTCAGGCCACCGAGGTGGGGGTGGGCGAACCGATCTCGGGGTTGGGCTGAGTTTCTTGGCGCTGCGGCGTACCGATGTACGTCTCGCTTCTCGAAGGGAATCCTTATGGCGGCGTTGTCTTCCCGAAAGGTTCAAGCCGGCGCGGGGACGTGCCGGATCCGCATCGGCACCAGCGGCTATTCCTACGCGGAGTGGACCGCGGCCGGTTTCTACCCGCCCGGCACCGGGTCCCAGCGGATGCTGCCGCTGTACACCCAGCGCTTCGGCGTCACCGAACTCAACTACACCTGGTACCAGATGCCCAAGGCCGATGCGGTGGCCCGCATGGCCGCCAAGGTTCCGGTGGATTTCGCCTTTGCCGCCAAACTCACCCGCACCCTGACCCACGAGGTGGACCCGAACGCCTGGCGCGCTCAGGTCGCCCAGTACCGCGACGGTATCGCCCCCTTGCGCCAGAGCGGTCAGCTATTGGCCGTGCTGGCCCAGTGGCCGCCGTTCTTCGAGCGCACGCCGGCCAACCGCAGGTACCTGGCCGAACTGCTCGATGCGCTGGAAGGACTGCCCGTGGCGGTGGAGTTTCGTCACGCCTCCTGGGCCGTGGACCGGGTCTTTGCCGAGCTGGAACGGCGCCGGGTCACCTTGGCGGCGGTGGACCTGCCGCCGCTTCCCGGCCTTTTTCCGGCCCTGGACGTGGTGACCAACCCGGCGCTGTTCTATGTCCGTTTCCACGGCCGCAACGCCCGAGGGTGGGGCTCGGGCCACATGCAGCAGCAGTTCGACTACGACTACAGCGCGGCGGAGCTGGCGCAATGGGCCGACCAGCGCATCGTTCCCATGGCTCGCCGCGTTGCTGCCGGGGCGGTCTTTTTCAACAACCACGTGCGGGCCCAGGCCCCCCGCAACGCCGAAACCCTCGTCGGCCTGCTCGCCGCCCGGGGGCTTAAACAGTTTGCCAGAAATCTATCCAAAAGATTCTAAACCTGTTCGTTATAGATAGTTGACGTGGGGCACGAGAGGATACCAACTGTGTTGATTGCCCACAAAATCGCGCTTGCCCCGAACAATGCGCAGGCGACCTATTTCGCCAAGGCGAAGATAGCGCGGCTGCACGCCCGTATTGCCAACGTGCGCAACGACGCCCTGCACAAGCTCACCACCGATCTGACGCGCCGGTTCGATACCATCGGTATCGAGGATCTGAACGTTCGCGGCATGATGAGCAACCATCACCTGGCCCGCTCGGTTGCCGACATGGGCTTTTTCGAGTTCCGCCGGCAACTAGAGTACAAGGCGGCCATGGCTGGATCCCGGATACGTCCGGCCTCATTCCGTCATTCCTGCACAAGCAGGAATCCATGTTCATCGGAACGAAATGGTGGAAGGCAATCCGGTGATTCCGGGAAAGCCCTTCGCGTATGAAGTTAGAACCCTATCCCCCACCGGCCATGGACCGTAGCATCATCCATCTCAACGTGGCCGATTTCGCCGTGGCCGTCGAACGGTGCATCGAACCACGGCTGCGGGAGCGGCCGGTGATCGTGGCGCCGGCCGGTGCGGCGCGGGCGGTGGTCTACGACATGAGCGAGGAAGCCTTTCGGGCCGGGGTGCAAAAGGGGATGGCCGTGGGGCGGGCCCGGCGCCTCTGCCGGGACGCCACGGTGCTCTCTCCCCATCCGGATCGCTACCAGCGGGCTATGGCGGCCCTTTTACGCCATGCCTTGCCCTTTTCGCCACGTATCGAGCCGGGGGATGCCGATGGGCACCTGTTCGTGGACGTCACCGGTACCGGCCGGTTGCTCGGGCCACCGGTGGACGTGGCCTGGCGGCTGCACCGGCAAGTGCGCCGGGACCTGGGGCTTAACCCCATCTGGGCCGTGGCCCCCAACAAACTGGTGGCCAAGGTGGCCTCGCGCCTGGTCAAGCCCAGCGGCGAGTACATCGTGGGGGCCGGGGAGGAAGCGCCCTTTCTGGCGCCGCTGCCCGTGGCACTGCTCCCCGGATTGGAACGTGATGATCTGGCCCGGCTTTTTGAATTGAACCTGCGCCGGGTGGCCCAGGTGGCAGCCCTGTCCCCCCGTCAACTGGAAGTGCCCTTTGGTCGCCGGGCCGGATTCGTCCACGAAACGGTGCACGGCATCGATACCACGCAGGTGCTGGCGGTGGGAGAAAAGCCGCCGGCCGTCGTTCTGGACCACGTCTTTGACACGGACGCCCACGCCGATCCGGTGCTGGAAGCGGTTCTCTACCGGCTGGTGGAGCAGGCCGGGGTCGAGTTGCGCCGTCGCCGCCGGGCGGCCCGACGCCTGGTTCTGGTCCTGGACCATAGCGACGGCCTGCGCCGGGTTCGCCAGATGCGGGCGGATCCGGCCACGGCCAACGACCTGGCGCTTTTCGCCCTGGCTCGGCGGGTGCTGGCCCTGGCCTGGACCCGTCGGGTGCGGGTGCGGCGTTTGCGTCTGATCTGCGGTGGGCTCGTGTTTCCCCCGGCCCAGCTCAGCCTTTTTGCCTCTGAGCGGGGGGAAGATCGTCGTCGCGAAAATCTTGTGGCCGCCATCGACCGGATTCGCCAGCGCTTCGGCGATGCGGCGGTGCAGGTCGGTCGGACCTTTCAGGTGGCAATGCCCTGCGGTTCGTGAATGAGGGCCAACGCCGACACCGATGTGGGGTGCCGACGGGCCGGGTCGTTTACCTTCTGACACCGCGAGACAACTGTCATGATCCCCCTGGTGGTGCGTTCCCATTACTCCTTCGGCCGGGGGACGGCCTCGCCGGCGGTCCTGTGCCGAACCGCGCGGCGGATGGGCTATCGGCGTCTGGCCCTCACCGACACCGACAACCTCTGCGGCCTATGGCCATTTCTGGACGCCTGCGCTCGTGAAGGGCTCACCCCCATCGTGGGCGCCGAGGTGACTCAACCGGACGGCGCGCAAAAACTTCAGGCCGTCTGTCTGGTGCAGGATGCCGGCGGCTACACCAACCTTTGCCGCCTGCTCACTCGGCGTCATCTAGAAAAGGGTTTTCATCTGCCGACGGCCCTGACCGAACTCGGCGGGGGATTGACGATTCTCGGCGATGATCCGGCCCTGCTGGCCGCCGTGCATCAGGCCGGCCACACGGCCGCCGCCATGACCCCGCGGCCCTTGCCGGCGGCTCATCCCCTGCGCCAAGCCGCCCGGCACCTGGGACTTGCCCTGGTGGCCGTTCCCGACAGCGTGATGATCACACCGGCGGATCGGGACCTGCACCGGCTGCTGCGGGCCATCGACACCAATCTGCCCCTGAGCCGGGTGACGGAAAATGATTTGGCGCCCGAGGATGCCTGGCTGGCGCCGCCGGCCGAATACCGGCGGCGCTTTGCCGTTTTGCCCCGGGCCGTGGACGCCGGTGAGGCCCTGGCCGAGGCGTTGGTCTTCACCGGCCCGCGGTTTGGCGTGGTGCTGCCGCCCTGGCGCGGCCCAGACGGCCGGTCCGCGGTGGAATGGCTGCGCGAGGCGGCCTATGCCGGCGCCCGGCGGCGCTACGGCGAGGATTTGTCCGAGGCGGTGGTCGAGCGGCTGGCGCACGAACTGGCCGTCATCGACCGCATGGGCTTTTCCCCCTACTTCCTCGTGGTGCGGGATATCGTCGCCGCCAGTCCGCGCACCTGTGGCCGCGGTTCGGGGGCCGCCTCCCTGGTGGCCTATTGCCTGGGCATCACCAACGTCTGTCCCATGCGCTACAATCTCTACTTTGGCCGTTTCCTCAATCCGGGGCGCACCGATCCACCGGACATCGACGTGGACTTCGCCTGGGATGAGCGTGACCGGGTCATCGCCGGGGTCCTGGAACAATGGGGGATTCACGCGGCCATGGTGAGCAGTCACATCGCCTTTCAGCCGCGCATGGCGGTACGCGAGACAGCCCGGGCCTTCGGCCTCACCGAAGCCGAGATCGGCTGGGTCACCCGGCGCCTGCCGTGGGCCTTCCGCAGCGCGGAGCTGGCCGAGGGAGACCTGGCCGAGGCCCTGGGGCGGCGGCCGGAAAGCCGCCATCTGGATTTTCCCGCGCCCTGGCCCGAGATCCTGGACCTGTCCCGGCGGCTCATCGGTATCCCGCGTCACCTGTCGGTTCATTCCGGCGGGGTGGTGATCACCCCGTCCCCCATCGACCACTATGCGCCGGTACAGCGGGCCCCGAAGGGGGTACCGATTCTCCAGTGGGAAAAGGACGGGGTGGAAGCGGCCGGGCTGGTGAAGATCGATCTTCTCGGCAACCGCAGCCTGGCGGTGATCCGGGACGCCGTGGCCGGGGTGCGGGCGGCGGGCATCGCCTTCGACGAAACCCGCTGGGTGCCGGAGGATGATTTCGACACCCGCGAAGCCCTGGCCCAGGGGCGCACCATGGGCTGCTTCTACATCGAGAGCCCCGCCATGCGCCTGTTGCAGCAGAAGGCGGCAGTGGGCGATTTCGAGCATTTGGTGATCCACTCGTCCATCATCCGGCCGGCGGCCAACGACTGCATCCGCCAATATCTTCAACGCCTCCACGGGGCCCCGTGGCAGCCGCTGCACCCGGCCCTGGCCGGGGTTCTGGACGATACCTTCGGGATGCTGGTCTACCAGGAGGACGTGTCCCTGGTGGCCATGGCCCTGGCCGGATTTTCCGACGCCGAGGCTGATCGGCTGCGCAAGGTGATGAGCAAGAAGGACCGGGATCATGTCTTGGCGGACTTTCACCAGCGGTTCGTCGCCGGGGCCCGGACCCGGGGAGTGGACGAGAGGGTGATCGCGGCGGTCTGGGACCAGATGACGAGTTTTTCCGGCTACAGCTTCTGCAAGCCCCACAGCGCGTCCTATGCCCGGGTCTCATTCCAGGCCGCGTATTTGAAGGTCCATCACCCGGCGGCCTTCATGGCGGCGGTGATCAGCAACCAGGGCGGGTTCTACACCACTTTCGCCTATGTCTCCGAAGCGCGCCGGATCGGTCTGACCGTCCAGCCGCCGGACGTGAACCGCAGCGATGTGGGCTGGACCGGAAGCGACGACCAACTGCGGGTGGGGCTGGCATCGGTGGCCGGCCTGAGCACGGAAACGGCCCAGCGGATCGTGGCCGGCCGCCGGGACCGTCCGTATCGCGGCCCGGAAGATTTTTTCCATCGGGCGAGGCCCTCCGCCGACGAGGCCCGGGCACTGATCGCCGCCGGGGCTCTGGATCCCCTGGCCCCCGGCGCTGCCCGCGCCACCCTGTCCTGGAGCCTGGCGCGCTGGCTCCGGCGGCAGGCCCGAGGGCCGGTGCCAGGCCGACTGTTCGAGGACGACACCGGAGAGGCGCTGCCGGATCTGCCGCCGGACGATCCCCTCGGCAGGTTGCGTCGCGAGTACGCCGTCCTCGGCTTTCTCTGCGATCGTCATCCCATGACGCTTCTGCAGGACCGTCTGCGAAGTACCGGCCGCATCCCCGCCGCCGACCTTCCCCGCTACGCGGGTTGCCGGGTCTGCGTGGCCGGCTGGCTGATCACCGGCAAGGTGGTGCGCACCAAACGGGGCGAGCCCATGGAGTTTCTCACCTTCGAGGACGAAACCGGGACGGTGGAGGCCACCTTTTTCCCGCGGGCCTACGACCGCTATGGCCACCTGCTGGAGACCGGCCGTCCCTATCTGCTTTGGGGCCAGATCGACCGCGACTGGGCGGCGGTGACCCTGACGGCGGAACGGGTGGCGGGGATTCGATGAAAAACGGGAAAAAACTGAACTTCAGTAACTTGCCGCCGAGTTCAAAGAAATGAAATCCGCGGCGGGAAACAATCCGGCGGCTGGCCGGATAAAGGTGGCCGGGCGTTGCTCAGGCGTGTGGCGTTTCATCGGTCCAGGCACTTATTTCACCATCAGCACGGGGCAGGGAGAAAGAATGCCCACCTTGTAGCTGATGGTACCGAGGCCTTCGGGGACCTGCTCCGGATCGATTTTGTGAGAGCCGAGAACGATCAGGTCCACCTGATGTTCAGCGGCGAAGTGGATGATCCCGGGCACGCGTTTGCCGAAGGCGATGGCGGTTTGCACGGCGGACGCCTCGGGTCCCAGGGATTCGACGAGTTTTTGCATCATCCGAACCGCGCGCTTGTGCAGCTTCTGGTAGAAAGCCTCGAATTCGTCGTACTCCGTTCCTTCAATGGTCTCAATGACATGCAGCAGGATGACATTGGCATCGGCCTGCAGTTTGGCCAACTGCATCGCAATCCTGGCGGCATGGAGGTTTTTCTCGGTAAAATCGGAGGGGACCAGGATATGCCGGAACATGGGAATCAACCTCCATTTCTGTGCAATGGGTGGTGGTGGAGATAAAGTTTATTTTTTCTTGATAAACTTTACCACAAAGCGGTGATTTCCGGTTAGATATTTGCGTCAACGGATTGTAGTTATTTTTCATTCTTTGTCGATGCGAATTTCGTAATCCGTTCCGCGGCCGGCACTTTGGGCCTCTGACAGTCGGTGCGCAGGCATTGACCAACGCCTCGCCCAAGGCGTCAGTTGGGGATGGTGTCGGGTATGGATTCCCAGGAATAAAAAAGGGGCTACGGAAAATTCCGTAACCCCTTGATTTTATTGTGGCGGGAGCGACGAGGCTCGAACTCGCGACCTCCGGCGTGACAGGCCGATTTTTAAATGATTTCATGCGTTTCCACCTAACTTTCGTACTATCAAAAGCCGTTTGCAGCCGTCAAAAGCCGTCTAAAAAGCCGTCAGCAGTCCATCCCTGATTTTATCATAGGGAGTGGGCTGCGAGGCGGTGCAAGACACCGTATTCCCGTCATCACATAGAGCCCTACCACTGTCAACCGACACACAGCTACGAAAAAAAATCGTCGCCTCGTGACGCCGGTGTCTTGGTACTCGTGCGTGTGTGCCGATTACACCCTGACGGCGTCCATCACACCGATTACACCAAAGCGTCATCGAAGCTGTAATAGTATAAAATAGTATAGATTACAATATGTTAGATACTTTAGTGTAGCTTGTAATCGAAACGCCGTGTCCGTGTCACGCTGTCATCGTACACTCGGAACAAAATGCAGAAAAACATCTGTAATCACACAGGAAAACAGTCATTCAATCAGTAAGGGCAACGATGGCTGAATGCTTCTGTGTTGACATAACTTATTGATACATATAGATATTTACACTATACTATGCTACCGTATCAAGGATCGCCCATGAAGGACCACAAGGACCTGAAATCCGTCGAGCACATCGACGCCATGAAGGGGTATGTCGAGACGGCATTCGGTGTCCGATTCAACAAGACTGGAGCCAACCAGTACCACGCACGCTGTCCCTTCCATGCCGAAGTCATACCGAGTTTCACCTTGTATGTCAGGAAGGACACCGGAGAGGTCAGGTTCCACTGTTTTGGGGAATGCGATACCGAGTGGGACATTTACGACCTCATACGGTTGCGGGAGAAGTGCGGTTTCAAGAAGGCGCAACAGGTTTGGGCGGATTATCTGGGCGTCAAGGATTTCGTTTCCTACGCAGGGGATGGTTCAGCCCCCGAGCCGGAGCCAGAGCCGGAGCCGGACAATACCGTTGAAATCGTTGAGCCCGCCGAACTGGATCAAGCGATAGTAGATGCCCTAATGGAGGCAGCCGGGTTCTACCATGACCTGCTGTTGTCCAATGCGGACAGGTTCGAGAAGGTGTGGAAGTACCTTTCAAGCCGGGGCATCAGCGAGGACACCGTACGCAGGTTCAAAATCGGCTATGCCCCACCATACAGCGATCCGCAGTACCAGGGCCGTGCCCTGATCGAACACTTCCTGCCCCGCTTCAGGGACGATTACAAGGCGTTTCAGCCGTTCTCAAAGGGTGGCCTGGTACGGATGCTGAATGAAGGGAGTGTCGATGGCTTCGGCTACTACCGCCAACAGATTGATTTCAGCCGTCAGGACCCCTTTACACGGGCTTACGGGGATCATTTCGCCGGACGCATCGTGTTCCCCATCTATGACACCCAGGCCCGCCAGGTCGGCTTCGTGGGCCGCCGCCCGGACAATCGCAGCAAATACAACTGGATCAAGCTACGCACCACGGACACCGGCATCACCACCGGAGGGTGGTTGTTCGGCATCGACAAGGCCCAACGCTACATTCGCCAGTACCGCACTGTGATTCTGGTGGAGGGCATCTTCGACTATTTCGCCTTCTACAACCTGCTCCAGGACCAGGACAAACCGGTGGTGGTCTCGACCTTGGGCTCCAGGCTCACCGCCCAAGCCCTGGGCATCCTCAAAGATATGGGTGTCGAGCATTTCATCGTCGCCTATGACTGCGACCCGGCGGGGAAAAATGGCATCGCCAAGATCGCCGATGAGGTCGAGGGCTCCGTGTATTTCCTTGGAGGGCTGGCCGAGGGGCAGGACCCGTACGACCTGTTGAAACCGGCAATCAACTACATCAACGGTTTTTCGCTGCAACGGCTGATGGACGGCGCGAAGAAGGTCCAGTCAGCCAGCGGCAAGCCGGTCAATGTCCATATCCAGACCAGCGGACCCAGGGAACAGCGCGATGTCATCTTCGAGCCGGAAACCGGCCAGGCGGAAAGGACGGCCACCAGAACGCCGCTGGCACCACCAAAGGGGGCACGCTCAAACGATCTATTCTACGACGCCGTCGCTTTCTTGCCCCTGCTGACCTACAACCACGGCAACAAGAGGCTGCTGGATCAAACGATAGGCGAGATCATCCACCTGCTGGAAAACGGACAGACGGAAAGAAAACCCGATCAGTTGTTCAAGCTGCCGTATTCGTTCCTGCGCTACGAGCGGCACATCGAGTTGGGTCCAGCCCTCATTCTCTGGCTGCGCATCGCCATCGAACAGCAGGCCAAGAAGCACCATGTCAAGGTGACCGATGACGAGTTGGCCGAGTGGCTGAATACCAGCCGTGCGACTGTCAGTGCATACAAGCGTCGTCTGAAATCGCTGGGCTTTCTCAACATCGACAGCACCACCCGTCCACAGAGACTATCCGTCTGGTATCGACCCAGGACATGACCTGTTGATGACCGACTACACGACACCAACGACCAGCTAAACCAAGCAGCAATCACCGGGTATCTTTATAGGGGAAAGGACCACGATAGAATAGTATAAATATATAGTAATATAAATATTTTATAGTAAAAGAAGAGGTAAATTAGTGTAAAGTGCGAACTTGTCAGGATCGGTAAGAGATAGTAGGTTTCAGCGATTACGCAGGAAGTTGTTGAAGATTCATCTTTTTCTCTGTAAGTTCGGTTCGGTACGACCACCGCCCCGCACGAAATACCCCTCATAACAGCCTATGAGGCTTGTCTAGGAGGCGTTTATGGCAACCGATGGTCAGGCACAGGAGAAAACCGTAAAGGTCCTCAAGGGCGAAATAGGCGTCATCGTGGTAGCCCCTCATGGCCACATGGAAAACGAGAACGAGGGCGACGACGATTTCACGGCGATCATCGCGGAAACCATCCAGAAAGAACTGAACTGCTATGCCGTCATCAATGAGAAATACCAGCGGGATGATGTGAACTGTAATGATTTCAATAGCATCGAAAAGAGCCCGGAAGCGAAGAAAGAGTTTCTACAACCGATTATCGACTTCGCAACGATCCTGAACAATCAGAGAATGCCGGTTACCCAAGTGCTCATCCACGGTATCGAGGAAGAGAACATCCAGGCCGTCGCTGGTGAGGGCGTCGACATCCTATTAGGCCGGGGACAGATAGATGGTTCATCGACTCTGATTGATAGACGAGAAACCATGAGTCAGCGCGCCTGTGATGTGCTTTCCAACTGTTTGGACGAAATCGGCATAAAAGCGATAGAAGCACCTGTTGATTCGGGCTATTGCGGTCATGATCTTACTAATGTCAATCAACTCTTCCATAAAGAAAAATACAGCAGAACTAGATACATCGATGGGATTTCTGGAGGCTCCATTCAGTTTGAAATCAAGAAAATTGGTTTTCGTGAAAATCCGGAACAGGCCAAGAAAGCAGGGGTCAGAATTGCCAGCGCCTTGAAAGTGTATCTTGAAAAGCAATGGGCAGATAGATCATTTTTCAATCATGGCGTCAAAAACAAATCATTTTGGTCAGCGCTGTCCAAAAACTATGTTTCTCATCCAGTCTTTATC